>Ga0163155_10002078_pt1 | contig 22979 bp, 19 predicted proteins | sample OliLakLV19SP4G1_FD_148611 | JGI IMG/M metagenome (GOLD analysis project Ga0163155, IMG submission 148611) | Freshwater microbial mat bacterial communities from Lake Vanda, McMurdo Dry Valleys, Antarctica - Oligotrophic Lake LV.19.SP4.G1 | ecosystem: Environmental > Aquatic > Freshwater > Lake >... | reverse complement strand
GCTTAGCCGATATGCTAATGTTAGTTGCACCCATTGCGCAACCTTGCCAGGCTGCACCATTTGTTGCATTGGCAGTTGAAGGTGCGCCTCCACTTGTCCACCTTGTTCGCGTATCAAAGTTTAATCCAGTTGGGCCGCTTCCATTTTCAGTATAGTATCCTTGGTAATTTGTCCCTATTGTTTGAGAATCAAAGCCATAAACGTTCCATGTACCGCTAGGGAATATAGTAATTGCGGGCAGCGGAATAACCGTGACAGTAGTAGAGGCTGAGTTAACAGCACAATTGTTACTTCCGGTAACTGTGTAAGTGGTAGTAGTTGCCGGATTGGCTATTACTGAAAATCCGGTGGTGGCGCTCAGTCCTGCAGCAGGACTCCATGTATAAGTGTTTGCTCCGCTAGCTGTCAATACAACACTTGCTGTTGGACAAGTTATGGTAGCGGAAGTGGGCGTAACCATTGTATTGGGCAAAGGATCAACAATTATTATCCGCGTTGCGCTGGCAGTACACCCCGTACCCCCGGCATCAGTTAAAATATTTGTAACTGTGTATGGTCCTGCGGGTGTTGAGCCCGTTGTTTGAAAGAATGGATTTGAGACAGTATTGTTAGGTACTAAAGTGATGGTTGGTTCAGCTGGGCTTACAGACCAAGTGTAGGTTGCTGTGGGATAAGCTGCCGCGGTAACAGTCAAACCGGAGTTGGTTCCCGCACAAATTGTTGCATCCGGGCTTAGAGTCTGAGGTGAATTAGGCGAAGCCGAAAAAGTTACCCGCAACTCTCCGGGGCCAGCATTGTTTATTAACTGAAACTCAACAGTTGACACTGACCCTAAAAATCCGGTCCACACATTACTTTGAAGAGTGTTTGTAGTAGAATTTCTTTGAAAAACCTGAACGCCATTAATAAGCAACGTCAAAAAATCGTCTTGATTGTTAATATCAATTTGATAGTAGCCGCAGGTAAAATTGGTTCTTCTAAAACTCATCGAGTAATTGGTTGAAACCGCAGGGGTAACAAATGAACAACCGGAATAAGCCAACCCAGTTGCCGCGTTCGCCACGGAAGGACCAGCACCATTTGCCCATCTTGTGTTGGTATTAAAGTTTAAGTTGTTCTCTGTATAATAGCCATACAAATTGCTGTACGTGGTATTGTTGTAATGGGCGAAAACATTCCACGCATTATTTCCAAAACTAGTAGGACCTGTTGCCGGAGGCGTGGACGGGATGATTTGCACGTTCACGGTTACATTAGCGGTTGCAGTGTTAGCGGCTCCCGTACAGCCATTATTACCTGTAACAATATAGGTTGTAGAGGACGGTGGATTAGCAGTTACAACACTTCCAGTAGTAGCACTTAACCCTGTTGCTGGCGCCCATGAGTAATTGCTCGCCCCACTAGCAGTCAGCACTGATGCATTCACGCCCGAACAAATTGTAGGAATGGTATTGGTAGTAGTAATTGTTGGAGTTGCGTTAGAGACCGTTACAGTGGTTGTGCCAGTAACGGTGCAGCCTGTGGTGGCATCGGTACCGGTAACAGTGTATGTTGTGGTGCTACTTGGCGCGGCCGTTACATTCGCACCAATACCGCTACCAGGTGTTAAACCCGTAGTAGGTGTCCAAGCATAACTCAGCGGTAATACAGATGAAACGGTAAGTGTGCCAGGTGTTGTGGGTGCAGAACATTGAACAATGTTCGGGGAAACAATTAGAGTATTAGGCGCAGCAACAATGGCGACCTGCAAATAACCGGGCCCTCCGCCATTTAGAAATTGAAACTCAACAGTTGCAGCTGGATTGATAAATCCTGTCCATACGTTTGTGTGCGAATCGCAACAGCCCACGTGCACAAATTGTTGCGTGCCATTAATAAACAGGCGCACATCATCATCGTGTGCAGGAATATCTATTTGATAATAACCACAGGGAATATTGGTGCGCTTGAAGCTAACGGAGTATGATTGGCCAGCCGTGCCGGGCTTAGGGCAACCTTGGTATGCATTGCCCGCACCCTGTGATGCGTCAGCGGCATTAGGGCCCGCAGTATCAGCCCATCTGTTACGGGTATTAAAGCTTAAATTGTTCTCAATATAAGTACCCAAATAGATATTGGAACTGATGCCACTTGGCAGACTAGACAGAGAAGTGCCCGAGTAGACATATGCATTCCACGCAGCCGTTCCAAACACTGAAGGATTGCCCGCAGAAACGTTCACGGCTAAATCGATCCCGTTATCAGCACCGATAACACCACCTGAAGGCAAGGAACTTACTACGCGAATGCGATAAGCAGCGCCAGCAGCAGGACTGCCAATGTTTGCACTGATAGCTCCCGAACCGATTGCCGTTACGCTTCCTAACGATATTGGCGAAGCAAAGCTTCCAACCGCATTAGATAATTGAACAGTAAAGACATTGCTTGCGGGGAAACCGCATCCATTTTGAATGGTATAGTTAACTGTGAGTGCTTGGCCTTGACAGAATGTGGTGGTGCCACCAGTGATAGTAGGCGCATTAACTCCATAGGAAGAGATCGTAATATTAGATGCGTTCAAAGGGCTAGTTATAGAAGGGCTCGTTGATACCACACGAATCCTGTAAAGTGTACCCGCTGGAGTATTTGTTGGAATGGTGACACTTATATTGCCTGCCGTGGTGACATTAGCTGTCCCGATGGTAGTGGCTGATGCAAAGCTTCCACTTGCATCAGAAAGTTGAGCGGTGAATGTATTGCCTGTTAAAAAAGTACACGCGCTTACAAATGTATATGCTACATTAAAAGTAGAACCAGGGCAAAATGTTGTTCCGGCAAACGTAGGAGCATTAATACCAAAGTCGCTAACAGTAAGAGCTGCGGCATTTGGAGGGCCTGTAACTACAGGGTTTGTACCTACCACTCTCATGCGATAGCCTGCGCCAACTGGTGTTGGATTAGGTATGGTTACGGAAATGCTTCCACCAGTAGTGGTGTTGGCGGCCGTTCCAATAACGGTTGGGCTTGCAAAGCTTCCGACAGCGTCAGACAATTGAACGGAAAAGGTATTTCCAGCATTAAAACTGCAACCAGTACCCGCGTTTAAGTTATTGGTGATGTTAAAGGTTGCTCCTTGACACAAAGTGGCGGGTATTGCGGTGGGAGTAATTAGTAGTGTATTGATGGAAAGATCTGCTCCATTATTTACACCTGTTCTGATTGGGCTAGAGGCAACTACCCTAATTCGATAACCACTTCCTGTTGCTTGTGCTAATGGTATTGTTACTGGTATGGTTCCCCCCGCAGAGGTGTTGGTTACCGTTCCAATAGTGGTTGGCGTTGCAAAACTTCCCCCTGCACCCGAGAGTTCAACGGTAAAGTTATTGGAGGGATCGAATCCACAAGCATTGCTTAAATTATTGGTGATGTTAAACGATGCCCCTTGACAAAAAGGAGACCCTGTTACAGTTGGAGCAATAATTCCTAACGAATTTATAGTTAGATCAATACCATTGTTGATGCCGTTAATAGCGGGAGTTGAACTGACAACCCTAACTCTATATTGAGTTCCTGCTACTTGAGCTAGTGGAATTGTGGCCAAAATAGTACCAGCAGACGTGGAGGTTACATTACCAATGTTTATTGGTGCGCCAAAAGTACCGGTTGCATTAGATAACTGAGCAGTAAACACGTTGCCGCCTGTAAATGATCCTGTAATAGTAAAAGGAACACTCACTGCACCGCCAGCACAAAACGGTGAGCCTGAAATGGCAGATGTGCTAATTGTTTGAGAGAAAACATTTATAGAGAAAACTCCAATGAATACTAGAATCAAAAAGTGACGGATCATAATGAAAATAGATTAAAGCCTATTAACTATAAGTTGCAAATATACAAGTGTTTACACAATCCTAGCTAAACAACCGTGCCACGCTAGGAAAGATAAGGTGTAAGATCAAGCAAACGATTGCAATCCTCGAATTCTCTAAATAAAATTAGTTGGGATGATTTCAAAAATCCCAAATCTGGACAAAAGACTATTTTTGAATCATGGATTTTAAATCAATCAGCCTTGTTCAATTTGTTTGGTATATTTAACATGAAACCGCTATATGGAAGGTTTAGACATACTCATTATTGGTGCTGGCCCCATTGGCCTTGCCTGTGGCATCGAAGCCAAAAAAGCAGGGCTATCTTATTTGATAGTTGACAAAGGAATGTTAGTGAATTCACTTTATCACTACCCCAATAACATGACGTTCTTTTCCACTTCAGAAAAATTGGAGATCGGAGAAGTGCCCTTCATTTCAAACAACCCTAAACCGACAAGGGCGGAATCCTTAGAATACTATCGTAGGGTGTGCAGCAGTTGGAAATTGAATGTGAACCTGTACGAAAAAATTGAAGGAATTGGTAAAGAGGGAAATCGCTTTGTCATTCAATCTGCCAAAGACAAGTATAAAGCAAAAGCGATTGTGTTGGCGTTGGGCTTTTATGATTTGCCGTTCTTGCTAAATGTGCCAGGGGAAGACCTACCAAAGGTGAGACATTATTACGATGAACCACATCCTTACTTTGCGCAGAAAATTATAGTAGTAGGGGCAGCAAATTCTGCGGTTGATGTGGCGCTCGAGACTTGGCGCAAGGGAGCAAAAGAAGTTACGATGATCATTCGCGAATCCGCCATCCGCGAAAGCGTAAAATATTGGGTGCGCCCCGATATTGAAAACCGAATCAAGGAAGGCTCTATCAAAGCCCATTTCAATTCAGAGATCATTAGAATTGAACAGACACGTGTGGAAATTAGAACACCGGAAGGAAATATTTTTTTAGAAAACGATTATGTCTTGGCGATGACGGGCTACCAACCGCCATTTGATTTTATGAAAGGCATTGGAATTGAATTTCATACGGACGAATTTCATACGCCAGTTTACAATTCCGAAACGATGGAAAGCAATGTCTCCAACCTTTACTTAGCAGGCGTTGTGTGCGGAGGATTGAAGACCAACAAATGGTTTATTGAAAACTCTAGAGTTCATGCGGACATGATTTTGAAGGATTTTGTTAGCAAAAGAAGCTAGCAAGCTATGCTATCTGCTGGAAACCCTTGTCGTTCTCTGCGGTATAAAAGAGATTCTATCGCAAAGAAAAGTTCACACCAAAATAAAAATTACGGGCAGCGGCTGCGTTGTAATACCTTCCCCCGGCAGCATTCAAGTCATTTCCCAAACTATATTTTTGATCAAGCAAATTATCAACACCCAGCCAAAAATCCATTGTTGATTTCGAACGAATGTTTTGAGAATAACCAAGCCTTGCTCCGGCTAATAGATAATCGGAAGCAAAATCAGTGTTGGCGTCATTCAGCGGAATGCGATCGGTGTAATTAATAGTCGTCCGCAAATAAAATCTGTTTATAAAATCCACATCGATCCCCGTTACTAAAATAGTAGGCGCTACGCCTGTTAACTGATTGCCCGAATAACTCACTTGGTTTTTTTTATAATCTACAAATTGATACTGATTAAGCGTGTAGCTCGTCCAAATTTTTAATCCACGGATTGACTTGCCGGAATTTGAGATGGGATGCCAAGTCAACATTGCTTCCGCACCTTTTTGTAAAGTACCCCCAGCATTCACAAAGTAATCTGCGTTATTGATTTTTCGCTGTAGTACAATTGCTTGATCTAAACCAAACGAATAGAGCGCCATATCAAATGAAACTTTTTTCAAAAATGATCCGCGCGCTCCTATTTCATAGCTGATTCCTGTTTCGGCTTGTAGCGTATCATTATAATTGGCGGTAGATGGGCGTACCTCTGCCAGTGTGGGGGGTGAAAACCCTTTACTCACAGATCCATAAACAGATAAATTCTCAGACACTTTTTTTATGATCGCAACGCGCGGGGAAATAACCGGATCAAAATCTCGATTTTGTGAAACGGCTGGATTAACTGAAGTTCGATTGAATTGATAGTTGATAAAAGAATAGCTAGAGCCGACCGTAACGAAATAGCTTTTAGGCAAATCAAATTCTAATTGTGCAAAGGCTATCAACAAATTGGAAGATAGGCGATCTTCAAATTGAACATTCCCAGGATTACCAAGCACATTGTCATAGTTGCTTATGGGCGAATTAAAAAATTGAACCTCACCGCCAAGAGTCATTCTGCTTTTGATCAACCCCTTTTCAATTGAGTAATGTGTTTCAGTTCTCCCGCCCCAGTTTTCTTCCTTTCGATTTTCATAATTTAGAATAGCTGAATTTTTGAAATCAGTGATCGAACCATAGCCGCTAATTTTGGTTGACCACTGTTTGTTCCATTGATAATCGTAGGAAAGCCCACCAAAGAAAGTTTGATTGTACACGGCCGTTTTTTTGTCCAATGCCTCCGGCCGGGCTTGTGCGGGGTTTGCATCGTACTGCGCTTGCGTCAACCCGCCCGGAGTTTGGTACGATAGGTTGGTGTAAAATAAATAGGCAGCCAATAGGCCTTTTTTTGCAACAGGTAATTGCATTTGCAAATTGAAAGCATCTCGGTTCATGTTACTGTTTTGTCGATAGCCATCGCTTTGCTGGTGGGCATAATTCAGTGATAGTTTTATTTTTTGAAAAGAAGTGGTTGCCGATGCCTGATAGTTTAGCAAGCCATAACTACCGCCCGATGCGCTGAGTTGTATGCTATTTTCCTTAGGGATGGTACTGGTCATCAACAATACCCCACCCGTTCCGGCACCATACAAACTTGAGCTCGGCCCCTTGATGATTTCTATGCTTGAAATAGAACTGTTGTCAAATAAATTCAAATAGGTGTTACCACCCCCATCTGTAAGCGGTAATCCGTTCCAGTAAAATTTTACGTTGCGAATCCCGAAAGGTGAACGCAGCGAACTGCCGCGAATGGACAATCGAAAACTTCCCGGTGAGCGTTCTTCCATACGCACGCCAGGAATAGTGTTTATCGCAGGGAGTAACGAGGCATTGTTAAAACGATTGAAATCTTTTGTGCTGACAATCGCAATGGAGGCAGGCACTTCATTCAAAGGTTTGTTATAGGCAAACCCTTTGACCGTGATCGGTTCCAATTGACGAACCGTATCAGCGGCTTGCCCAAAAACTTTTATGCTATTGACGAAAATGACGAGCAGAAGTATTCGCATAATAATGTCGAACACAATCAGTAAGCGGCCAATACCTCATCGATGGGATTGGTTTCGCTGAAAAAACTTACGAGTTTCAGCATCACCCGGTCTACTACTGTATCTGGGCAAGACGCCCCACTAGTGAGGACGATTTTTAATGGTCTTTTTTCGGGCAAGAAGGAAAAGGTGGTGATCAATTCTTTGCGATTGTAAATGAAGTGCTGTATTTCTTCATTGGATTTTATCTCTTGATCGGAATTGATGAAATAAGTTGGAAAATTTCGCTCACAAAGTTCTACAATGTGTGAGGTGTTGGAGCTGTTGTAGCCGCCCACCACAATGGCAAGGTCTGCTTTCTCTTTCAGTAATTCGTAGGTAGAATCTTGGTTATCATTAGTAGCATAGCACAAGGTGTCGCGCGTATCTGCAAAGTGATTTTTGATTTCGGCTGCGCCAAACTTGGTAATCATCACTTGCCGAATAAAATCGGCAATGGCTTGCGTCTCGGAGGCCAACATGGTGGTTTGATTGACAACCCCTACTCTCTGTAAATGCTGTTCGGGAGAAAAACCGGTCGAATACTTTCCAGCAAAAGCCTCGTAAAACTCTGCTGGGGTTTTGCTTCCTAAAATATAGTTACTCAACTCAATGGTATCATCCATATCTCGAACAACAATAGAATGGCCGTTGCCTGAGCTGTGGGAAAACGTGGCGCGCGTTTCTTCGTGCTTTGGCTTTCCGTGAATGATGACCGTGAAATTATCCTTCCCTAATTTCTCTGCGCGATTCCAAACCTTTTCAACAAACGGACAAGTTGTGTTATACTTTTGCACGTCCACGCCTTTGGCCAACAATAATTTTTCAATCTCTAGGGTAGTGCCAAAAGCAGGAATGATTACTACATCGTCTTTTCCGATTTTGTTCCAAGGCACAAAGTGGGACCCATCGGTATCCATGATAAATTTTATTCCCCTGTTTTGAAGATCGCTATTTACTTCTTGGTTGTGGATCATCTGGCTGAGCAGATAAACATTTTTTCCAGTGTTCTCCTCTAATGCGCGATAACTGATCTCGATCGCATTTTCCACTCCGTAGCAAAACCCAAAATGGCGGGGGATAAAAAACTGTAAGGGTCCGAAGTCTAACAAAGTCGGGAGAAAATCTTGCTTGCGCAGATCTTTCAGTCTTCGTGACTCCTTCACTCTTCCGGTAATGGACGAGCGATAATAGGCCGGGATTTCGAACTTTTTGATAGCTCTATTTTTTAAATTTAACTTCAAAAGTACTTGATTTGTTTAACATGGAACTAAAAAAGGATTAGAACCTTTGGATCGCGGTCTCCAAAAATCTTTAAGTACCTTGAGGCTCGTGAAAAGACCAGGTTACATCCTACCATTGATTGTTTTATCTCAGTTTGCCGGAACATCGTTGTGGTTTGCCGTAAATGCAATATTACCCGAAATTGCTGCAAGCACCCGCGTGGATATTGGAGATATCACAGTAGTTATTCAATTTGGATTTATCAGCGGCACTTTAATATTTGCAATTTTTTCGATTGCCGACCGGTACTCTTCAGCCAAAGTATTTTTTATCTCTTCTTTAATGGCAGCGCTATCAAATGTTGCCATAATCGGTGCTTCGAAAAACATAGAGTTGCTATACGCGCTCCGATTTGTTACCGGATTTTTTCTTGCAGGGATTTATCCTGTGGGTATGAAAATCGCTGCAGACTGGTATGAGAAGGGGCTTGGAAAAGCAATGGGTTATTTAGTGGGCGCGTTAGTTTTGGGCACAGCTTTTCCCAACTTATTGAGGCTTCAATCATTTCATTTTCAAAGTGATCACGTTTTGCTCCTCACCTCTGCATTCGCCACACTTGGTGGGGTGCTCATGTTAGTATGGGTAGGAGACGGCCCTTACAGAAAACAGGTGAGTAAATTTCAGCCATCAACCATTTTTAAAATTTTTCGTTCGCCAGATTTCCGGTCGGCATCACTTGGCTATTTCGGCCATATGTGGGAGCTCTATACCTTTTGGAGTTTCGTTCCAGTTATTCTTTTGTATTACAACTTTTATCACCAAATAGATGCTTCTGTTTACGGTTGGAGTTTTGCAATTATTGCGGGCGGAAGCATTGGTTGTGTAGTAGGCGGGCATCTCTCGCAAAAAATGGGTAGCAGTCGGGTTGCTTTTTACTCATTGGCTGGATCTGGCATTTGTTGTTTGCTTTCTTTTTTCATGTTGCAGATGCCAGAACCTGTTTTTTATTTTTTTATGATCGTTTGGGGTGTCACCGTAATAGCCGACTCGCCTCAGTTTTCAACACTCGTTGCCCAAACATCTGCTTGCGAGCACAAAGGAACTGCCCTCACGACTGTCACCTCAGTAGGTTTTGCTCTTACCATTTTCAGCATTCAAATCAGTAGCTATTTGCTAGAACAATGGGAAAGAAAAAATGCTGTCTTTGCTATGCTTGCCTTAGGGCCTGCGCTTGGGTTGCTATCGCTTTGGCCATTGACTAAAAGAAAAAATTAGTCCCAACAAAAAAGCCCTGACAAAATCGTCAGGGCTTTTATTAAGCTGCTTTGCTCAGCTTGTCTTCTTTTATTTTTGCCGTTCGAACTTCTTTCGATTCGAGGTCAAACGACTTAACTTGAATCCAGTTATTTTTAATGTACCTCAATACTTCCATCACCTTGCCATCAACTTTGTTGCGGACGCGCTCGCCTTTCTTAAACAATCTTCTCATAAATGAATTGGGATTAAGTTAGAAACGTAATGCATATATATACTCTCGTGGGTAGTCGGGGTAAACACCTTCGAAGGTGATCAAATCTCCCGGCTTTTTCGACTTCAATATACTATTTACTTCTTGCACCGACTTTACGGCATTGTTATCAATACGGGTAATGATGAAACCTTCCCGCATGTCAGTGTATTTTTTAATCTTCCCATTGTCAACGGAATTTACCTTTACCCCGTTTCTCAAGTCTATTTTTTTAAGGTCTTTGCTTTCAATGTCTTCTAGTTCAATGCCCAGTGAAGCGACCGCGTCTTTCTCTTTGAGCCTGACGGTGCCAATTGTTCCCTCGCTGTTTTTCAGTGTTACCGGAATCACCATTGTTTTTCCTTTTCGGTCAATGGTTAATGCTAACTTATCGCCCGGTCGCTTTCTACCTACATATTCGATCAATGCAGAACTCGATCTAATGGGAGTTTCATCAATCTTTACCACTACGTCACCCTCTTTAACACCGGCATCTTTGGCTGCACTTGGTCTACTCTCTACAAACCCAGAAACATAGGCACCCTCATTTACAGAAAGCCCCAACTCTTTTTTCAGTTCGCTGCTTACGTTGCCTACTTGCACGCCCAGCCATCCGCGTTGTACTCTTCCAAAAGCGAGGAGATCTTCTACAATTTTGCTTACGATGTTAGAAGGAACCGCAAACCCGTAACCAGAATACGAACCAGTGGGGCTGGCAATGGCAGTATTAATTCCCAACAAGCCTCCATCTAGGTTTACCAATGCGCCACCACTGTTTCCGGGATTGATAGCAGCATCTGTTTGAATGAAAGATTCAATAGCACTATTAGCTTGTTGACCATTTCTAACGGCAGGGTTGTTGGAATTGATGATGTTGATATTTCTTCCTTTGGCGCTGATAATTCCAGCGGTTACCGTTGAGTTTAAATTGAAGGGATTACCCACGGCCAGCACCCATTCCCCTACACGCGATTTGTCAGAATCAACAAATGAAAGAAATGATAAATTTTTCTGATTGATTTTAATCACGGCAAGGTCTGTATCAGGATCTGTACCGATCACTTCTGCTTTAAACGTTTCGTTGTTGCTCAAAGTGACTTCTACCGCATCCGCATCTTTAACCACGTGATTGTTGGTAACGATGTATCCATCGGCATTGATGATTACCCCTGAGCCCGAGCTTTGGCTGGGGCCTTGTTGCCGCGGGCCTTGTGGGCCAAAAAAGAATTGAAAAGGGTCGTCTGTATTTTGTTCTTTGATGACTGCTCCTCCACTTTGTGACGACCGGATATGAACCACTGCTTGCGTTACTTTTGCTGCGGTGCCTGTAAAATCCAAGGCCACCGCTTCTCCCTTTTCATTTAGTCGATAAGCTACTTGGGCGGTAGGCATACCATTTACGTGTTCAATCTTTACGTTATTTTGGGTGCCGTCTGTTCCAATATATCGGTTGGCAACTAAGGTGATTGCGCTGCCGAGAATGGCAGCCAAAATGAATGAACTAAATTTTCTCATACGTCAAATATATTTTTAAAATTTTGTGAAAGCGGAAATGAAGCCGCAGCAAAAAAAGTTTGAATGATTGTTAGATTTTTCCCCGCGCGGCTCAACTCACTTTTCCAGTAGATGCCTTTTAAACGTCCTGTTTGTTAAAAAGTTTTTCAATTCTACTTTTTTACTAATTCCCCATTCCTGTATTCGTACTCGATGGTCAACTTTCCGTCTTGATCGTACCATTTGGAAACGCCATCGCGCAAGCCATTTTTATAAAGACTTTCTTCCATCATCTTAGAATTATCGTAATAAAGGGCATCTCTAAAAACCTTTGTTTTCTTCACCTCAACCCTTTCCCTTCTCCAAAAGAAAAGCGTGGGCGGAGTTTTTAGAGATGCCCTAAAGTCTGACTGGTCCCTCAACCTTTCCAAAGCGATACAGTTTATCTTCCTTTAAAGTAGAGTAGTTGAACTCCTTGTATTCTCCATGCCGTTTCCATTTATGATAGTAGAATCTCTTTACCATTTGGCCGCTCGCATCCATTTCCACATAAATGCCCTCCTTTTCTCCATTCACGTAGCTAGTCAGACTTTTTACCAACCCGCTAGTCGTATATTCTGTCCAAGTGCCTTCCCTTTTTCCGTTCACGTAAGTCCCGTCTGCCGATTTTAGCCCGCCATTATCAGCTAAAGTTACCCGCACCATGCCGGCCGCATCGGTGAATTCTTCTTGGATTGCCCCGGGAGGAATCCCCTCTAGCTCAACTTGGCTAGTTACTACAACGGGTTTTTGTTCGACAGTTGGTTTTGTATTGCAACTAACCAAAACCATAAGTAAAACGATGATTCGCATGGGTATTAAAATTAACCCGCCAAAAATATTGACTAACTTTACTTTTCGTCAAGAGGTAAAAAATGAAATTTTTTTTAATTCTAGCCACTATCTTCCTTTTAATTTGCCGCACGGGCTTTACCCAACAGAAGCTTGAGAAGGAATTTAGTTGGCTCGCTGGCACTTGGCAGCAAGAAGGCAAAAATGTTTTTGAAGATTGGCATTGGCAAAAGAATGAATGGGCCGGAGTTTCTTATCGATTGGATGCGAGCGGGAAAAAGCAGGTTGATGAGGAGATAAGGCTCACCGAAAAAGAGGAAAAGGTTTTTTACATTCCTGATGTTGCAGGCGAGCAAGGCTCAGTTCCTTTCGAGATCACCTCCTTTTATCAATACGGGTTTGTGGCTGAAAACGCTACTCACGATTTCCCCAAGAAGATCACCTACAAAAAAATAGATGAAAAGCATTTGTTGGCCACCATCTCTGATGAAAATAAAACCATCTCCTACCATTTTATAAAAGTGAAATGAATATCAGCGCAACCGTAACACTTAAGCAAGGCAGAGACCATTCCATCAAGCGATTTCACCCATGGATTTTTTCGGGGGCCATTCAATCCATTGAAGGAACTCCCGAGGAAGGAGACTGGGTTCAAGTAAATGACGCAGCAAAAAAACCAGTTGGTTTTGGCCATTATCAAAAAGGAACGATCACCGTTCGTGCAATCACTTTTTCTGCGGAAGCACCATCGGCAACTATTTATGCCGAGAAAATCAGCAAATCATACCAACAACGAAAAGAGACAAACGTTATTTCTGAATTTACTAATTCCTACCGTTTGGTGCATGGCGAGGGTGATGGTTTGCCCGGATTGATCATTGACATCTATCAACATGTGGCAGTGATGCAAGCCCATTCTTTTGGAATGCATAAGGATAGGCATTTGATTGCGCAAGCCATTATAGAAGTATTGAAAGAAACCGTTACAGCAGTCTACTATAAAAGCCAAACTACGCTACAGACCAATACCCCAAACGAATATCTATTTGGCATGGCGGCCGTCCCGCATGCAGCACTTGAACATGGCAATAAATTTTTGGTGGACTGGGAAGAAGGGCAAAAGACGGGATTCTTTTTAGATCAGCGGGAGAACAGAAAACTGTTAGGCGAAATGGCGAAGGGAAGAAAAGTGTTGAACACATTTTGCTACACAGGCAGTTTTTCCGTTTATGCGTTGAATGGCGGAGCGGAGTTGGTGCATTCAGTAGATTCATCCGAGCGAGCAGTAGAAATGACTAAGAAGAACATTGCGCTCAATGGATTCGATCCGCTACAGCACGAGAGTTTTGACTCCGACACCTTTAATTTTCTGAAAGATAAAAGTGGAGTTTACGATCTCATCATTTTAGATCCTCCAGCATTTGCCAAACATAAGGAAGCCAAGCACCAAGCCATGAAAGGCTACCAGCGCCTGAATGCTGAGGCTATGCGCGTGATCAAGCCGGGTGGAATTATTTTTACATTTTCTTGCTCGCAGGTAGTCGATCGACAATTGTTTTACGACACCGTGGTTTCGTCTGCCATCCAAGCGGGGCGCGTGATCAAAGTATTGAACCATCTTTCGCAACCCTCTGATCATCCCGTTTCTATTTTCCATCCCGAAGGAGAATATTTGAAAGGGTTGGTTCTTTTTGTGGAGTAGAGAAAATATATCGGCCACGAATGCACGAGTACTTTGAATGATTTCAGATTAATATTTGTGCATTCGTGGCAAAACTATTCGCTAATAATAAGACAGACTTTTAGTCCGCAACTTGATCATGCCAATACTAGCATTTCCGATTCTGAATAGGACTCGGGTATATCGTAGCCAGATTCTTTCATGACTTCAATGTGAAGTTGAATAGCCTCAACAATGTTTTTCTCTACTTCTTTTTTTGTTTCCCCTGCCGAGGTGCACCCGGGTAAGTCAGGTACATAAGCACTATAAGAATTTTCTCCCTTTTCGTAAATGATTAAATAGCGTTTCATAAGTTTTGAATTGACTATCATAGCTACCAAATTTTCGTAAACATAAATCGTTACTTCATTTTCCTTTTACTACTTTCGTTCTACCAGACTCTACCAATTAAATTATTCGCTAATGAAAAAACTCCTCTTCTTTGCCTTGGCTTTGTTCGCTACACTGCAAACAACAATGGCTCAAACCAATCCTAAAACACTTGTCAAACTTGATCAACAAGCGAAAGAAATGGAAGCCAAAGTGATCGAGTGGCGCAGACAGTTTCACCAATTCCCTGAACTGTCCAATCGCGAGTTTAAAACCGGGGCAAAAATTGCCGAGCACTTAAAATCGCTAGGTCTCGAGGTAAAATATCCGGTGGCTAAAACGGGGGCGGTAGGGATTTTAAGAACCGGAAAACCGGGGCCAGTGATTGCGCTCCGTGCAGATATTGATGGATTGCCCGTGATAGAGCGTAACAGTCTTCCTTTTGCCTCCAAAGAAAAAAGTGAGTACCTCGGCCAATCTGTTGGGGTAATGCATGCGTGCGGGCATGATACCCACATTGCTATTCTTATGGGGGCTGCAGAAATATTGACGAAGATGAAATCAGAATTGAAAGGTACAATTGTATTTCTATTTCAACCGGCTGAGGAAGGGGCGCCAGCAGGTGAAGAGGGCGGTGCCGCATTGATGATCAAAGAAGGTGTGCTAGACAATCCAAAAGTAGAAGCGGCTTTTGGCCTTCACATCAGTTCGCTCACACCGGTTGGCACTTTGACGTATCGACCGGAAGGCATGATGGCGGCCGCGGATCAACTGAATATTAAAGTCACAGGCAAACAAACACACGGTGCCGCGCCATGGAATGGTGTTGACCCAATCGTGGTATCGGCACAGATCATCAATGCGCTTCAAACTATCGTGAGCCGCCAATTAGAAATCACCAATTCGGGAGCCGTAGTTACGATTGGTAAAATTACCGGAGGTGTACGCAACAACATCATTCCCGAAACGGTAGAGATGGCCGGCACGATCCGTACACTTGATGCTAAGATGCAAGAACAGGTTCACGAAAAAATCAAAAGTATTGCAGAAAATACCGCCAAGGGGATGGGCGCGAAAGCAGAAGTAGAAATTATCAGAGGTTATCCTGTTACCTACAACGATCCTAAACTTACTGCCTTCGCAATGCCATCTTTGGAACGAGCGGCAGGCAAGGAATACGTAAAACTGATTCCTGCCGTCACCGGGGCTGAAGATTTTTCTTTCTACGCGCAAAAAGTGCCGGGCTTCTTTTTCTTTGTTGGTGGTATGCCATTGAATGCCGACCCCAATAAAACATCTGCGCACCACACGCCTGATTTTTTTATTGACGAAAGCGGAATGCTTACGGGTTTAAAAGCAATGCTAAACGTTGCGGTGGATTACCTGAATAAGCCAGCAAAGTAAAATATGAATAATATCAACATCTTAGAAAAATTTGCTCAAATCAACCAGTACTGGCATCCCTATATTATTGGTGAGCTAAATGATAGCTATGTAAAGCTCTCCAAAGTAACCGGTGAATTTGTTTGGCATAAGCATGAAAACGAAGACGAGTTATTTGTCATCTATAAAGGCACGTTGATAATGGATTACAGAGATAAGACAGTGCAGGTAAAGGCAGGAGAAATTTTAATTGTGCCAAAAGGAGTAGAGCATCGCCCGCGTACCAATGGCGAAGAGGTGTACATCATGCTCATCGAGCCCAAAGAAACAAAACACACAGGCGAACTCATCACAGAAAAAACGGTGACTGAGCGAGAGTGGATTTGACTGTTTGTAGTCCAAAAAAAAGAGACCGCCTATTGAGCAGTCTCTTTTAAATTTTGGTATCTTTTATCAAATCGGCTATGCACTTTTCCATCTAATGCCACAGCCAATCGCTTTTGTTTTAGTCGTTGAGACGGCCTTACCAGCGATCAATGCATCAACGGCCTCCTCTACATATTTTTTGGTTACCCCCTCTGCCTTCCGTGCACTATCATCAATTGCACCAATGTAGGCTATTTTCAATTCTTTCGTTAATACAAACGCATGAGGTGTGTTGGTTGCGCCAAATGATTTTGCAACAGATTGTGATTCATCTGCCAGATATGGAAAATCGTACCCCTTCTTTTTAGCCAACTTCACCATTTCACCAAATGAATCACCTGATGATTTTGAAGGATCATTTGGATTGATAGCAAGTACGGGATAGCCAGCTGCCGAGTATTTTTTGTTTAGCGCGATAATTCTTTCGTTATAGGCTTTTGAATACGGGCAGGTATTACAATCAAAAATTAAAATAAATCCCTTTGCGTCTTTATAATCCGCCAATGATACCATTTTGCCATCCACGTTTTTCAATTTAAAATCAACCGCGGTGTCGCCCACTTCGTATCCTTCTTTGATCGGTGCACCAGCGCACAGCAATGCAACTAGAGCGGTTAAGATGATTGTTTTCATAATATGAATAAATTTAGTTTGTTACTTTACTCAACAGCTTTTCAATTTCGCCTTCCCCTAATTCGCCCTGCACAAATTCTCTTTTTCCAGTTTTTGAATTAATCACAAGTGTGGCGGGCAAAGCACCCGACCATTTTTTATCAATTTTTTCAATCCAAGCGTTAGGATTACTCTCTGTCAAAAATAGTATTCTTGATTGGATCTTCTTTTTGGATTGAAACCTGTTCACTTTGTCAATGTTCGGATCAAGGTCGTAATCCATGCTTACCAAAATAACGTCCACATTTTTGTTTTCTTGTTGTAACTTTTCAAAATGGGGTAGTTCTTTGATACAAGGGGCACACCACGTAGCCCAGAAATTGATGACCAATGATTTGTCGGAAGAACGATGGATGATTTTTTGAAGTTCCGCCAGCTTCACCGATTCAACCGGTTGGCTGTACGCGGCACTTGCAAACAACAGAAGGACGAAGGATAATTTTTTCACTTTTCAGTCAGTAAGAAGGAGTCAAATGTAATCACAAAAAAGAGTTGGCTGATCATGGGAACCATGTAAGTTTTGTCGACCAAGTTGCACAAATGATAACAACAGAAATAGTTGTTTAAATGCAAGAAATTTGACCAAAAAAGTAGTCCACAATTAAGAGCAATTATCCACATTACCCGGATGTTAACACTTAACTAGTTGAATATAAGATAATTAAACGCCAATTCATTAATCACTTCTTTGTGGACAACTAAAATGGAGAACATCTACAGATAGTGGCTAACGAGCTAATTTTCAGTAGTATAGCACCTTAGAAAAAACTGCTTTCATGTAACTTTAACAAAACCAAAACGCCCCATGCCTGCCATTTCATTCACTCAAATAAAGGAAACCTGCCTATACTTTTACGATCTAAAGCAAGCCGAGGATTTCTACGGAGATGTTTTGGGCTTACCGATCATTTCAAGGATGGAAAACAAACATGTTTTCTTTAGAGCCGGAAGGTCGGTACTGCTTTGTTTTAATCCCCTCGATTCCGGTAAGAAAGTAAGCCCACCCGCACATTACGCTCATGGAAAATATCACTTTGCATTTGAAGTGGAGCCGACAGACTACGAAAAAGCGAAGGCTGGAATTATCAGAAGTAATGTTGTGATCATTGACAAGGTAATCTGGCAAAACGGTCAGGAGTCTTTTTATTTTAATGATCCGATTGGCAATGTAGTTGAAATTGTGCCGAAGGGGATTTGGGACTAAGCTTACATCACTTGATGGGCTGGCCACGGGAGGTCTGCTGGATTTGAAACAATCTCCTCCTGCCCGGTGAAGTTTTTTGAGAACCATTTTGAGTAATCGCCATATTGGATACAGTCATTAAACAAAGCGGTTTGCGTCAATATTTTTACAATTTTATTTTTGTCGAAGGACTGCCAAAAAACTTCTTTTTGATTTGCCGGTAAGGAAGAAACTCGAATAAATTCAATTCCTTTATAATTCTCAGAAGTCAAGCGCATAAAATTTTCAGTTTTGCTTTGGATAAGGCATCAACAAATATGGTAACCAAATAATTCGTTAAAATGACCAATACGTTAACTTAATTATATTCTTTTGTGTGTTCACTATTATTGAAATGGAAAAAAAGTGTTATTCAATCTTTAGCGTAGCAGTCTGGCTATTGACAGCCGGCTTTTTTGGTTGCACCAACACCGGTTCTTCCCAGCAATCAACCGATGAGGCCCCGTATAGAAAAGAAGAATTCAAAAACTATTGGTACAGCGGGACAGCAGAAATCAATTCCTATCAATTGCAGCAGTCGCGCTATGGGGAAACCAGAGAAGGGAAGGCAGTACTAATTTTTGTGACCGAAGATTTTTCCTTAAAGAAGCAGGTGAAACTAGATGATCCTGAGAAATCTTCAAATGACAAAGTGAGCGTTTTAAAATTAAACTTTACAAAAAACTTTGTTACTGGAATTTATCCCTATTCCATGATGCTTTCTGTTTTTACCCCTGTTGAAAGAAATCCGTTTCCAAATACGTTGAAAACAACTATGACCGGCCAAGAATGGTGTGGACATATTTTTACACAACTAAATTTGGTAAACAAAAAGTATCGCATTCAATCCAATTCCTATTTTGAAAAAGAAGGAGATCAGCAAAGTCAGTTGTCTCTTGCACTCTTGGAAGATGAGCTTTGGAATTTAATTCGCCTTGATCCAGATAATCTTCCCATGGGAGAAGTGAAGATCATTCCCGGTCTTTTTTTCACGCGATTATTGCACAAGGAATTGGCAACGCTGCAAGCCACCACCTCCAAGAAACAGGGAGGCGATGAGACGATTTATGAAATTTCAATTCCTGCCAGCAAACGAATCCTGTCGATCCGCTACGCAAATAAATTTCCTCACCAAATTTTGGGTTGGGAAGAAAATTTTGAAGAACGCGGCAAGGCGGTGGTAACAAAAGCAATCTTGGACAAAACCTTGCGCACCGATTACTGGACGAAAAATAAAAATCAATCTGTTGGCCTGCGTGATTCATTGGGCCTTTCACACAACAATTATTAATCGTGCTTTCGCTGCAACGCTCAAAATTTACACTGCCTTCTTCTGGTACTTATCTGAATTGCGCCTACATGTCTCCCTTGTTGAAGACAGTGGAGAAAGCAGGCTTAAAAGGCATGCTAAAAAAGAGAAACCCACAATTGATTTCTCCTGCTGATTTTTTTACCGATACAGAAGTATTGAGAAGAGAATATGCAAAGCTCATACATGTAAATGATCCCAATCGTATTGTTGTTATTCCATCCGTATCGTACGGAATGGCCACGGTAGTCAATAATATAAGGATCTCAAAAACGGAAAATGTAGTGGTTGCGGAAGAGCAATTCCCGAGCAATTATTATCCTTGGCGCAAGTTGTGTTCTGACAACCGAGCCGAAGTAAAAGTGGTAATCGCTCCTGACACAGAAATGCGAGGCAAAGGTTGGAACGAACGGATTTTAGAGGCCATCGACCAAAACACCAAAGTCGTGGCTCTTGGGCATGTACACTGGGCTGATGGAACTCTTTTTAATTTGGAGGCCATTAGAAAGCGAACGAAAGACGTAGGCGCATTATTAGTTATTGATGGAACACAATCTGTGGGGGCGTTACCATTTGACGTAACTAAGATTCAACCCGATGCGTTGATTTGTGGAGGTTATAAATGGTTGATGGGGCCTTACTCGATAGGACTTGCCTACTTGGGTGAATATTTCAATGACGGGAACCCTCTGGAAGAAAATTGGATCAACCGAAAAAACAGCGAAAATTTTGCTGGCCTTGTCAATTATCAAAATAACTATCAACCGGGTGCCCTGCGCTATGAGGTAGGCGAGCACAGCAATTTTATTTTAGTGCCCATGATGATTGCTGCCCTAAAGCAGATTAACCAATGGCAACCCGCAAACATTCAGCAGTACTGCGCCAAGATTTGTAAAAATGCAATCGGGCAATTAAACGAAGCTGGATTTTGGATTGAAGATGAAAATTACCGTGGCCGACATTTGTTTGGCATTCGCCCTCCCAAATCAACGGATTTGAATGAATTAAAAATGCGATTACTAAAAGCAAAAATTTCCGTTTCGGTAAGAGGAACAGCCATCCGCGTGGCGCCACATGTTTACAACACCGAAGCCGAAATGTTGAAATTGACAAAAACACTAAAAAAATAATCGGCAGTTTCATCCCTCTTTTCACTCCATAGCGCTCCACGATAGCCAATGGTCTTAGGGAGAACAGGGACGCAAAATTATAGCAATGTTTGGCTACTTTTGCTTTTTGAAAAAACGGAAAAATGAAAGACAAAGTGGTCGTTATCACGGGCGGATCATCAGGAATAGGAAAGGCACTGGCAGAAGAGTTTGGCAAAAACGGATCTAAGATTTTTATCACAGGCAGAAACGCAGCGGATCTCCGGCAAGCCGTAGTGGACTTGAAAAATAAAAATATTGACGCCCACGGTTTTCAGGCCGATGTGAGCGTGGAGGAAGACAATCGAAGAATGGCTGACGAAGCCATCAAGAAATTTGGGAGAATCGATGTGCTGATCAACAATGCCGGTATCACTATGCGTGCTTCATTTCAGGAAGTAGAGCTCAGCGTGATCAAAAAAGTGATGGATATAAATTTTTTTGGTGTGATTTATTCCACACATGCGTGCCTGGCTGAAATTATTAAAAGCAAGGGCTCTATTATTGGTATCTCTTCCATAGCTGGTTATAGAGGGTTGCCTGGGCGCACAGGGTACTCTGCCTCCAAGTTTGCACTTGTCGGATTTCTGGAGACCCTTCGCACGGAGTTGTTGTACAAAGGCGTGCATGTACTAACGGCTTGTCCCGGATTCACTGCATCTAATACTCGAAAGCGCGCCTTGAACAGCAAGGGGAATGAGCAAGGCGAATCTCCGCGTGATGAAAGTAGCATGATGAGTGCCGAAGAGTGTGCAGCTAGAATTTACAAAGCGACTGTAACGAGGCGAAAAATTTTGGTGATGACTAGGCAAGGAAAATTAACTGTGTTACTAAATAAGCTTGCGCCCGGCTGGATGGACAAAATTGTTTACAAAACGATGGCGAAAGAACCCGATGCGCCTTTTTAATAACAACTTAACTTTAGGTCTTACTCAAGAAGACAAGTTTGATGTTATCCGCCTTGTTGATACTCTTATAGAAATCCACCATTTCGTTGTATGAAGAAGCAGGAAACTCTCCTGGTTTCATTTTCAGTTTTCTCACATAGAGCAACTTCCCTTGGTCAAATTTCACCGTTGATTCATATTCACCGTATTGATTTGAAATCTTTATAGGTTGAGGCACGAATTCAGGGTAGATTTCTTCGGGAATGTGAAATGTAATAGAGTCAATATCTAAATAGGAACTCTTTCTCAATATCGGATTTTTTCGATTTTCATTTTTTGGTGGAATAGAGGTAAATCGGTTTAGCAAATTAGGAGTTAGAAAGATTCTTTTGCCGCTTACCGAAGCGTAGCGATTTAATGTTAGATCTACGTTTACGATAGCCGTGGGCACTTTGTCTTTCTTGTTTGTAAATGAAAACGTGCCGATTTCAAAACTCGGTACGGAGATATTCTCTTGCAACCATTTCTTTTGATCATCGGGTTGGCCCGTTACGCGAAAACTGAGTCCATTATTTTCATATTGCAAACCGGAATAAGCCGTAGTTACTTTGGCCTTTGCATTGCCAACATTATCGAGGTAAACAGTGGCTTTTTGAATTTGTGTATTCTGTTCTGTTTTTAATTTGGGGGTTCGTACAAGCTTCCCTCCGCCTTCAGTTACCATCAACGCCCAACGATCACCTGTGAAGTCGCCAGTATAACCAAATGGATTTGTTTGACTTGTACACTCAAGCCAAAGGGTGTCTTTGCCATTCGGCACCGATACAATGACATGGTTGAACTGGTGGCTGGGAAAGTCCTTTTCTAATTCTGCGGCACTAGGTCCAGCTTGAATAACCGTGTAATAGCCCTTTATGTCTATCTCCCTCAGTAAAGCAACGGTATAGTTTGAAAGAGCTTTACAATCGCCATAGCCATTTTCTTCTACAGTTGATGCAGGAAACGTCTGTAGACCACCTATCCCTAATTGAATACTCACATATCGCGTTCGATTTTGCAGGTACTCGTAGATCGCCTTTATTTTTGATTCTACAGTGGGCAGGTTTCTGGTGATTTCTTTTACTTTCAGTTTCGTTTGATCAGTTAATGTACCCCTACCTTCGTTAATGAGTGATAACCATCGACCCAGATTATCCCATGTTTGCATAGACCCTTTGTACCCATCATACTCAAACTCTGCAGGCGCGAGCATGACGTTAGGCAGTTGTTTACCGGAGGTATAGGGCTCAAATTTTTCTGGTTTAAAATCCTCGATGCTCCAAATTAGTTTTTCAGTTTCACCATTGACTTCTCTTTTCGGTTCTTTTATGAGATTCAGTTTATACCGCGGTTTTAGATTAAAAGGGAATTGCACTTCGTAAGTTTTTTTCTGTATAGAAACTTCATCATCCAAATAATATTGAAAATCTGGAATGCCATATAAGTATTGCCTCTCGGTTTCATATTCAAATTCAACCGTATAGGGGTAATTGCTTTGCGAGAGATCAAGCAATTTTACACGGTTATCTGAAAAAAGCCCATCGTAACTGCTGCGATCTACGATTTCATTGTTTTTTAATTTCTTGATCAAACCGCCTTCTCCATCATAGACATAAGCTGAGATAG
>Ga0163155_10002075_pt1 | contig 23002 bp, 16 predicted proteins | sample OliLakLV19SP4G1_FD_148611 | JGI IMG/M metagenome (GOLD analysis project Ga0163155, IMG submission 148611) | Freshwater microbial mat bacterial communities from Lake Vanda, McMurdo Dry Valleys, Antarctica - Oligotrophic Lake LV.19.SP4.G1 | ecosystem: Environmental > Aquatic > Freshwater > Lake >... | reverse complement strand
CGCATATCATGAAGTTGGTGGAAGTGATTTCAGGCGCGGTTACGCATGATTCCGTTGCAAAAACAATTTCTGCGCTTGCTGAAAAAATGGGCAAATCGCCCGTGCTGGCGAAAGATTCTCCGGGTTTTATTGTGAACCGCGTTGCGCGCCATTACTATGTTGAATCATTGAAGGCACTGGAAGAAGGCGTAGCTCCATTTGAAGATATTGATGCGCTGATGGAAGCATCCGGTTTTAAAATGGGTCCGTTCCGCCTGATGGATTTCGTGGGGAATGATATTAATTTCTCCGTTACTTCATCTTTGTTTGAATCTTTTCATCACGATGCAAAATTTCGCCCAAGCAGAATTCAGCAACAAAAAGTGGAGGCGGGGCAATTGGGAAGAAAAACGGGAAAGGGGTTTTATGATTACGAAAAGTAGTTATTCGGTTGCAAGCCTCACCCCCGTCCCTCTCCCGGGACGACATTTCTTTTGAGAACATTCTTGGTAATAGTAATCAAAAGTCTAAAAGGTATTATGTCAACTGAGGAAGTAAAAAGCATCTATCCTATCATTTGATACGCGATTTAACGTAGCCCGCCTGTACGTGAATTTTCGTAGTTGATAAATATTTGTGTTGTTTTCCTTCAGAACGACATCTCCGCTTATTACATTCGTGTTGAAGGCAATTGAACAGCGGTATTTGATAACCGGAAAAATTCCCATGTCATACGTTCCCGTATTCTTTTCATCTTGATACTTATCTCTTGCTACTCACTACTTTCCCGCGCTCAGGTACTCAATTCCACAGGAGGCAAAATCACCATCTCAGGCGGTGCGATGACGGTGAAAGGCAAGATGCTCATGGACACTGCAAGCGTCATTCAAAACAGCGCAACACTAAAAACGGACTCGCTTAAAAATGCGGGTGATATTCGGTTGACAGGGAATGCTGCACAAATGATAATTGACAGCGGAGTGATTTTGCAGAAAGGCGTGTTGCAATTGAATTCAAACAAACTGGTGTTGCTGAATAGCGATACGAACGCTTTGCAAGTAACCAATGGAAAGCTGATTGCGGAAGATTCGTTGTGGGGCAAAGTAGTTTGGCATCTTGGTGAGCAAACAGGCAAGCGCAGAGTTTCTTTCAAAAATGATTCGCTGCAAGATGTTTCAATAGAGTTTGAAGTGATTGAGGCAGGAACGGGCACAAACGGCTACATCGAATTCAGCACATTTGAAACGCTTGCTACCGACAACCCGAATAACAGCGCGTTGCCGCCTGATATGCTTTACTTTCAGGAAGCGGCTGCAACAGTTGACAGCAACTGGCAAAACATCGCAGACAGGTATTGGCTCACAAAAGCCGTTGACTATACAACGCCTCCGCTGGCAAACATCACGCTGCGCTATGCTGACAAGGATATTGCGGGAACAAATACGATTGCTAAAAGCGATTTGCGGCTCTCGCTGCTGCGCAACAGATGCTGGGAAGAAGTTCCTTTTGAGATTGATACAACAACAAACACATTAAGTATTGATTCATTGAGTGATTATTCTATTTGGCTTCTGCATGACAGCATTGAACCGCAAACGTGTTACTCTGGCTTGACATGCGGGGAGGCGATAAAAGTAAGTGAACAAAAACTCAACGGACCATTTCTGATGGCAGACACTACCATGTGGTTTGAATTTGAAACTTTAAATAGGTCGCTTAAAATCATATGTAGCACACTATCCGAAGAACCTGAAATGAACGTGCTTGAAATGACGCTGTATCAAGACTCCTGTGGAATTGAAAACGCAATTGCCAATATCTCTTTGCCAAGTTATGCTGATAGCTTGGTGTTATCCCATAATCCTTTTTCAGAAAACACTACCTATTTGCTTCGATTATCACAAGCATTAAACAAGAAATCCATATTCAATTTACGTCTGCAAGGCTTAGAGATATTTTGTCAAACCGCTTTCTCTTTTCCTGATTCAGGTAGTGCAAGGCAATTAGGTACATATGATTTTTGTGATTCGTCAAAATACTATGCTCCAGATGAAAACTATCCTGAGCATCTTCCCATGAAAATCATGTATGTCAATTTCCATTTTATTCAAAAATCTGATGGCACAGGAAACTTTACGCTGACTGATGATGGCATGGGAAATTCTGCCAATGCAGGACTATTGGTTGCCGATCGGCTTTTAGATGGCTTGAATGCTCTTTGGGCGAGCAATCAGGACAGACAACCCGTTCACTCGCCCCAAGGCGTACAAGTAAAGTCATTAGAAACGCGAGTGCGCTTTGAAGTTTATTCAGATTCTACATGGGAGGATTTCGGGCTTTATTTTCATCAATCAGACACATATTACAAATATGATAGCGATAACTTCGGCATCCTGAAAAGCAGGTTTTCTGTTCACGGGAATAAAGTTTTGGATATTTTTCTATTTGCTGAAGATAAAGACCCGAATTATGATTTAATAGGAGGGCGAGGTTCACCCACAGGAATGGTAATGATTGACAACTTTTATCTACGATATAAGAGGCTACAACCTGTATGGAATAGTTTTCTGGGAATAATAAGTCATGAAATCGGTCATGCAATTCATCTTCATCATACTTTTCCGGGTTACGCGGGAACAGCGGAAGATGGTTTTTTACCCGATGGATGTAATACCGAATGTGATTTGATAACCGGAACCGGATGTATGAACATCTACGCCTTGGAGCATACGTTTAACTGTCTTGATATTGATGCAGATGCGGAATGCAGTTATCAACCGGGTGCAATATGTTCTATATTGTATGACAGCACGGGAAATCCGATAGATTCCAGTTACGGCAGGTGCGACCCCTGGTCGGCAAATCCTTTGTCCAATAACATGATGGGCTACAACAATGACCAGAATTTTTTGACACCCTGCCAGATTGGAGCTATTCGCCATACCATGTTGAATTTTCCAGCTACATTTTGGAACAAAGATTACTGTCAGCGGCATCCTAACTCTAATCAGGATATAGTGATTTATGGTGGTGATACTGCCGTTTGACATTCGGCTCGCTACCTGAAACGAGACCTCATAATCAAATCAGGAGGCAAGCTCACTGTAAAATGTCTTGTGGGAATGCCCGAAGGCGCAAAAATTATTGTTGAGCGCGGAGGTAAACTGATTATTGATGGCGGTACGATTACCAATGTGTGTGGTGACATGTGGACAGGAATTGAAGTGTGGGGCAATTCATCACAACCTCACCCGACACGTACGCTGATTTACAGTGACGCTTACCCCACAGCAAACAATCACGAAAATGAACAAGGTGTGCTCATCCTGCAAAACGGGGCGGTGATTGAACATGCTTATCAATCGGTGGAATGCCTGAAGCGCTATCCCGGCACAACTGCCGATTTGAATTATACAGGCGGCATTGTGTTCGCAGAAAACAGTGTGTTTCGCAATAACAAGACTGCCGTTGGCTTCAATCCGTTTAACTTTAATTACAATAGCTATTTTCAAGAATGCACATTTGAAACCACCGCTCTCTTGAACGACCCGACTGCAAAACCTTATGCCTTCGTAACTATGTGGGATGTCAGCGGCATCACCTTTGCCGAAAACATTTTTCGTAATACCGCTGCCGACAGTTTTGCCGTGCATCATCGTGGCAGGGGAATCATCAGCACGGATGCGCGCTACTTTGTCACCTGTACTGATTTTCATGTGGATAATTGCCTTGCGCCTGCGGACTCTAACCTGTTTCAGAACCTGTACATGGGCGTGCAGGTGAAAAACACTTACGGCAGCGTGATGAAGGCGCCTGTGATTGCCAACGGACAGTTTACCGGCAATGCCAACGGGGTAATGCTTTCGGGCGTTGATGGGGCGCAGGTGTATCGCAATCATTTTGAACTGGGCGATGATTTTGAAACGCAGTGGTTTTTATCATTTGCCCCGAAAGGCATTTTTGCGCTGGCGAGCCACAACATCATTTTGCAGGAAAATCATTTTGTGCTGCCCGACAGCACACAATCACGCGCTGTTTACTTCCTGCAATCGCAGCGGGCGCAGGAGATTTATAACAATACGGTAGAAGGCGGTGAGTTGGGGTATGCGTTTGCGTTTAGTCTTGATAATAGTAACCTAGAAGTTAAATGTAATACTGTAACAGACCCTATGGATCATTTTCTTGTTTTCAGCCAAGGAAGCTTATATCCGTTTCAAGGGTTTTGTGAACTTGGTATAGATACTCCGGCAGGAAACGTATTTGATTCTATTTGCTCAAGTTCTAACAACCTTCATTTCTATACAGGGAATAATGTAGCTTTCTTTCAGTATTGTAATCACACTGGGAGTGGTTTCAATAATGGATGTATTCTTGATAATTCGTCTTTTGATATTCAACTTACAACTGAAAACAATGAATGTGCATCTAAAATAATTGGATTAGAAACAGGAGGTCCTAATCCTGATGATTTTTATGGTTTGCGCCCATTTCAGGATTCTCTGAGTGGGCTGATTAGGGCGCAATATAATTTGCTCGACAGCGGTAAAACAGATTATCTCGTCAGCCTGACAAACAATCTCAGTTATTCAGCCAACCAGTTGGCTGATACGTTAATCAAGCTTTCTCCTTTTCTCTCCGATGATGTATTCACAGCACTGCTGTTCCGTCCTGAATTTAATGTGAACAAATTGAGCAACATCCTCATCAGAAATGCACCTCATTCCAACCTGATTTTGAAAGCCATTGATGAAATAAACCCACCTATGCACAATGATTCATTGGATAAGTTGAAGCAATATCAGGACAGCACATCGGCAAGAAAACCAGTTATTGATTTACTTTCATTCTACAAACTGCAAAAACAATTTAACTATTCAATGATGCTTTATTACGCCACCGTTGACACTAACTATGATATGGAAGAAGTAAAAGACTCGCTTGTGCTTGAAAAAGATATTCCGCTTCGGTTTTTACTCGCTGACCTCTACATGGATGAGCGGGAATATACCGATGCGAAGAATGTATATGACAGTTTGAAAGTTTATTTCAGGGAGGATAAAGAATTAAAACTGGTGAGAGGAATACAGCACGATCTTTTCACGGATGAAAAAACGTACTACGATATCGGCACTGAAGGGTATGATTTTGAGGCAGACCTTGAGGAGATTGCTTTTGGCGATTCTTCCATTGCTGCTTTTCAGGCGCGGAATATTCTTGAATTCATTAGCGACACGGTTTACATGCCTCCCTATCAGGATAAAGAGGAAGGAAGCCCGAAAACAACCCTCCTCCCAAAGCCTGCATCAAATGAGATACAGGACGCTGAAATAAGCTACAGGCTGATTCCCACACTGATTGACGGGGAAGTGGTTGGCAGAATTAAAATCGGGAGTGAAGAAAGCGGGTATCTTGAAATTTATACAACGCAGGGAAAAAAGCTCGGAATATATCAACTGAACGAAGGAACGAACAGTATCCCTTATTCAGATTTGATGACCTTACCCGGAGTCTATATTTATCGCGTTTATGTTAATGGTGAAATAAAGAATACTGATAAACTGGTGAAGATTAATTAAATAATGAGATTACTACTCATACTGTCAATCACCTTTACTTCAATCTTTTTAAAGGGACAAATTACTTTTCAAAAAGTATTTATTGACACTATTGGCATTTCCCAACCAACCTCAATCTTTTTGGAGAATAATGGATATGTCATTGCATCATATGGTTATACTCAGGAGGTTAATTCTTGGGAATTTAGATCAGGTATGAAAATCCAGAAGACGGATACAGAGGGAAACCTATTATGGAAAACTGTTTATAGTCAGACGGGAAAATCTATTTCGTCAGGGTTATTCGGTCCACTTGAAAAAATAAATGACAGCTACTGGTTGTGCGGGGGAATTTATGATACAGCAACACAGCTTTCCAATAGTTTTCTGTGCAGAATTGACACTGCCGGAAATGTTTTCTGGACGGATTCATTCGGAGTATCAAACAAGTATGAAACAGCCTATCACGGTTCAAAAACCAACGATAACGGTTACATTATGATTGGTGAGTCATATACTCCGGGAGTAACTAATCCTGACTACTATGTAATTAAAACCGATACATCAGGCGCACTTCAATGGGAAAAGACTTATGGTGGAACGGGTGATAATGCGGGCTATACAATTCACCAAACCTTAGATAATGGATTCATTATGGCTGGTGGGAGTTCTGATTTTGGAATAGGAGAATATTCCGGTTGGGTTGTAAAGACGGACAGTTTGGGGGAAATTGAGTGGGATGAGGCTTATGGAACTTCGGGAAGTGACGGGCTTGGAAGAGTTTCGCCTTCACAAGACAGCGGCTACTTTCATTGGGGCTATCTTGATACCGTTGTATCCAATGTGAATTTTCGCTATGTCGTTGTAATCATCAAACTGAATGAAACAGGAGAAGTTCAATGGCGCACTTTTTTTAATTATAGAGGTATGCACAGCATCAAGCAGGTTCGTGAGTTGAGTGACGGAAGTATTGTTGCTATTGGCGAAGTACAGGTGGGCAGCGCAGATAGTTCAGCGGCATGGATTGCAAAGCTAAATGCCGGTGGGGAAATTCTTTGGGAGAGATATTATCTCAATGATTTTTATTCGGGAATAACTTGGAGCAAACATGCTTCATTTTTTGGAGATTTTCAGCAAACGCCTGACGGTGGCTTTGCCATTGCAGGCGCATTATGGAAAGCCGAAGAAACTCGACCCAATGCCCGTTATCCTCATGTGTGGCTCGTGAAACTTGATAGTTTGGGCTGCTTGGAAAATAACTGCGGGCTGGTATTAAGCATCAATGAAAATCAGGTAATAAATCAATTCTCTATTCAATCATTTGTTTATCCCAACCCAATGAAAGACCAAGCGCTTGTATGGTTTAAAGGAAATAGTCAGCAATTTGCTTCAAAGAATGTTGTATTCTCATTGTATGATTTATCCGGCAGGATTGTGCAACAACATATTGTAGTATTGAATGAATATGCTTATGCTGAGTTTTATTTAGAGAAATACAACTGCGCATCAGGAGCCTATATTTATGCTTTTATGCAGGGAAATAAAATTTTGCAAAAAGGAAAAATTATAATGAAATGAAATGCTTGATTTACTGTAAATGTTTGCTGAAATTTTGAAAATGCCATGAAATGGTTCATCCTAATTTTGCCATTACTATTGCATTGTTGTATAATCCTTGCGCAGGATTTTGCGCCTATTGGAGCAACATGGCATTATGAAAAGAGATGGGCATTTAGCTCTCAGGATAGAAGTTACTTTAAGATTGAGTCAATACAAGACACGACAATTCAAGGGAAAAATTGTAGAATGTTGAATTCCTCCGAACACCCTTCATGTGTGCATCCCTCTTTAATAAACTATGTGTATCAGGAAGATAGCATTGTCTATTTCTACAATGGTGTTTTAGGCAATTTTCAGATTTTATACAACTTAAAAGCAAAAAAAGATAACTCATGGGTTACTATCTTTTTTTGTGCTCCTAATATGGACACTTTAACAGTAATGGTAGATACGTCTTATTCAATGAATATTAATGGGAACAACCTGATGGTATTAAAGGTGCGCTATATTCCACCATCTAATAGCGTCAATAATTATATTTACCCCGGCACCATAATCGAGAGAATTGGTGATACGCATTTTCTCTTCAACTTACAGGATTATAACTCTTTTTGTGATGATACTTACTCAGGCGGCATAAGATGCTATCAGGATTCAGTTTTGGGCTTGTATAGCACGAACATAGCTTTGGATTGTGACTTTACGTATGTTGGAATTGAAGAAATAAACCTGTTAAATTTCATTCGCACCTCCCCCAACCCCGCCCGCTCTCTTTTGTATATCGAACTCACCGAACAATTCCTGCATCTGCAATCGGTGCAATTATTCAGCATCGCAGGGCAACTTTTAACTGAACAATTCTTACCGCTTACACAAGAGGCAACTATCAATGTACAACACCTGCCTTCGGGTTTTTACTTCTGCCGTGTGTTGTTCAGTAATGGAGAGAGCGTGGTGAGAAAAGTTGTTGTCGAATAATGTTTTTTGCTTTCCCAGAGAATAATGAACTCCTGTCGAGCCGCGCTACTCATGCGCATGATGCTGAAACGAAACACTTACGCGCCACCGCATTTACTCGAAAGAATAACTTTAGAACTTTTAAAGTGGTGAAGTATTAATTTGGCTGTCTGTTCAGAGAGATTGAACACACTACACTTTGCAAACCAAAAAAGACATCGTCACCAACTGGTTGCCCCGCTATACCGGCAGAGAGCTGAAAGATTTCTCGCAATACCTGCTGCTCACCAATTTTGATAATTACGTACACATGTTTGCTGAAATGCACAAGGTGACAGTTGTTGGTGATAACCGCCCGATGCGCAATGCAAGTGCTGATGGCATCACGATTATCAATTTCGGCATGGGCAGTCCGAATGCAGCAACAATGATGGATTTACTGAGCGCAATAGAGCCGAAAGCAGTGTTGTTTCTCGGAAAATGCGGTGGGCTGAAAAAGAAAAGCGAAATCGGTGATTTTATTTTACCGATCGCAGCAATTCGCGGTGAAGGAACTTCCAATGATTATTTTCCTGCGGAAGTGCCTGCGCTTCCAGCGTTTGCGTTGCAGAAAGCAATTTCAACAACCATCCGCGACCACAATCAGGATTACTGGACAGGGACCGTTTACACCACCAACCGCAGAGTGTGGGAATGGGATGAAAAATTCAAAGAGTATCTTAGAGAAATTCGCACGATGGCGATTGACATGGAAACCGCCACGATCTTTATTACTGCGTTCAAAAATGAAATTCCTGCGGGTGCATTATTGCTCGTGAGCGATCAGCCGATGATTCCGCAAGGAGTGAAAACCGATGAAAGCGATAAATCCGTCACGAACAACTTCGCGCAAACACATTTGAAAATCGGCATTGACTCGCTGAAGCAGCTCATCAACAACGGACTTACTGTTAAGCACCTGAGGTTTTAGTCACCTGAATTTATTGCACATCAGCAGTGTTGCGGATGCTCAATTGTTCCCCATTAAAATCGCCCAACACTCCTGTGACAGATACGCTTCCTGTGGAATAAGACGTAGTAGCAAAAGTAGCTCCGGTTCGCGTGTACAGGTCAAGAGTTCCGGTGGCATCGGTCATGGTAAGCGTACCCGAATATTGTCCGCTGCTTCCCGTCAATGTTACATTATTCACTTTCACTAATGTTGATTCCCAAATGTTGGAGTTGGAATTAATTTGGGAAATGGTTGCAGTGCGGGCAGTGACATTTCCCGTTCCGGTTTTTGTTGTGGTTGAGTTGGGCGCTCCGTCAATTTCTATTAATCCATTGTATTCAGTCAATGTTTGCCCCGAAACATCCATCTCCACTTCGTCACCCGTGTTGAAGTTGTGCGCAGCAGTGAAACGCACAACAATACCGCCAGTTGAATCTTGCAGCACTAAATTTTTCGGGTCGAAGTTGGCGTTCGTTTTATCGGAAATCACAGTGCCGGTAATAATTTTTCCGGAACCAATTACAACATCACTGCCCGCATACAAATTGCGGATGCCCATGATTCCATCTCCGCCACCGCCACTTGTGCAGCGCGCACTGTCAAACTGCACATCAGTGACATCGTTAATCAGCAATTGAAAATCATCTGTAAACACGCTGAAAATTGCAGTCAGCGTACCGTTTCCATCGGGTAGCGTATCGCCTGCAAATTGTGCAAATCCGCTGTTGCGCAGGATTACAGAATTACCATTGCAATCAGTAAGCATTCTGTTTTCTGAATTTTGCTCCACTGCATCTGCATAAGTTTTTCCCAATTCCGCTGAGGCAAACTCCACATCATTCAATTGGATGAGCATGTTTTGATAAAGATTATCCAACTGGTCAATTGTGAGGACAATCGGAGCAACCGGAATATTATATTTTCCTTTCAGCAGATAGTTGCCAATTAATGCAGAAGGAATCGGAAGCACTCCGGGGTTTTGCGGGTCGCTGTCATCCAATGCTCCGCCTATTTGCACGAGGTCGCCATAATCGCCCAGCCACAGGTTCTTGCATTTTACAAATATTCTTCTGCCAATAGGATAATCCGCATATAAATCCGTTTGGTCGAGACGAATGGAAATACCAGCAGTAGCATCTTGTATCACAAGTGTCTTGTAAAAATTTCCTGCCTTGTCGCTTGAGGTGACAACACCCTGAATCACCAATGAATCCGTGATTTGCACAGGCGAACTGGTGAACAATTGCTTGAGTTGCGCAATCGTTGTGTTGGCAGTAATATCCGGGTCTTCTCCATCCGCAGGCGGTGCATCAAAATCGTCTTTGATGCAGGAGGATAACGATAGTAATAAGAGGAATACTGGAAACAGAAACTTCTTCATGTCTATCATTTAAGTTTTATTCGTGTTGCATTGTTGTAACTACAAACAACAAAACACGAACTACAAACATTTTAATTCATTCTAAAAGTCAAATTCACAAAAAACGTAGCCCCGTAGTTGTAAAAATATCTTGAGGCAAACTTGTTCGGATTTTTCTCGGTGAAATCAAAACGCAACTGCTCAAAGCCGCCTACGATCATGTTTTGATTGTTGAGGATATTATTCACGCCTACATTCAGCACCATGAAAAAATTATAGCCATGCACGCGCTCTTTATTCAACTTGAAAGATTTTCCGCCAAATAAATCAAGCGTGAACTTGTCTTTGAAATCAGGATTCACTTCTTCCTGCTCAATAATAGCATTCCACTCCTGCGAGCCTTCCTGCACCATATCAACCGCTTGCGTAGTTCTGCGCGCAGGGTTGAAGCTGATATAAATATCATCATAAATATTCCACGAAAGATTTACAAACCAGAACTTCTTTCCGCGATAGCTCAAGCCAAGCGTATATGCTTTCTGCGGTGAACCCGACACGAAAAAATTCTTTGCATAAATCGTTTCGTTCTGCAACACTTCCGAATTATTATCCTGTGTGACGGTGGCATCAGGACGCGAAGTGTAATAATACTGCCCGATAGAGGCCACAGCAGTTGCGCTCAGTCCTTGCCACAGCCGCGCATCTACCGCAAACTCAACGCCCATGTGGCGCGTGTCAACATTCGTGAGCGTATAGTTGATTTGTGTGCGAAAATCTTCATGATAAAAATTGTAGGTCTGAATCTGGTCGTTGAATTGTGTGAAGAAACCAGTGAGTCTGCCTTTCACTTTCGGGCTTTTTAAATAGTAGCCGCCTTCAGCGGAAAATATTTTGGTGTCGTCTAATGTTGGCGCGTATTGGTCGCGTGTGCGAGGCGACACCAGCGCATCCTGCACGAGCGGAGCGCGTGTAAGATATGCTCCGTTTGCAAACAAATAATTTCTGCCGTTGATTTTGTAGGTCAATCCGCCCTTCAGAAAATAATTGAAGAACTGCTGACTCTCACCTTCACCATAAGAGTTATCTGGAAATAATCCGACACGAGTATTCCCTTCGCGCCAGTAGCGAGAAGAGGTAAGTTCGCCCGCGAGGAAAAAATCAAAGTGATTGTATTTGAAATGCGTTTGCAGCCATGCGGTGGTTTTACAATTCGTCAACGTGTAGTCATAACTATACTGTTCGCCTTCCCGCACAAGCCGGTTAGGGCGGTTCAAATCGTTTTGCACAGCGGTGTCGCTGTCGGGAAAATCCTGCTCGGCAAACTGATTGAAGTCCATAAAAAAATCTCCACCCAGCAAGTCATTCACTTCTGCATAATAATTCGATGTTTGCCTTTGATACGAAACGCCAGTCGTGAGCAGCACATGTTCTGACAGAGAATTGTTGTACACCGCATTCACCGCGAGCTTCTGATTTTTAATCACGCGATTCTGCACGATGTAAAGCGAGCGGTTTCCCGTGATGGAATCTCCGTTGATTCCATCAGCTACGTTTTCGGTATTATGATAATTCACGTTGTAGAGATTATCCCAATCAACTTGTCGCGCTTCTTTAGAATTGGAAAGCAAATATTCGGCTTCCTGTTGTAATGTGGAATCTTCAATCAGGCTGGGCAGGTTGCGATAGTAATCAGGACGCGGGTCGGGCGCGTTATACCAATCCAACGCGCCCACCGAATTTTTTCCGAACAAATACGAAACCGCGCTTTCAAGCGAAGACTTTTTATTGATTTTCCATTCGTGATTCAGCACAAAAACCGGCTGGAAATTTTTTCCGACTATCGCGTTGCGCTTTTCGCCATTCTGATAGCCCCATCCCGGGTTGTAATAATTTGTTCCCGCTAAATCGTTCATCTCCTGTATTGAAGGCGTGGAGCGTCCGCTGCGGGTGGGCGCGCCAAACGTGGTGAGGCTGATGGAATGTTTAAATCCGATGAGTTTCTCCACCGAAGCGAAATAAGAATATCCGTCAAACCATGTTCCGGGAATGTAATTCTCCTGCGCCCAACGTCTGGAAAACGAAAGCGAAACCGCCCAGTTGTTTTTCAGAATGCCTGAGTTGTATGTAGTCATCAGGCGGTGCATATAGTTGCGATTGGAAATCGCGTAGGAAGTAGAAAGTTGTTTCCGCTGCCGCGCTGCGCGCGCATCCAAATCGTTGGAGCCGCCAACTCCGCCAAATGCAAACGTAGAAGCGGCAAGCCCAAAAGCGTTTTCGCGGTTTCGCAACACGTCATTCAATCCGCCCCACAAATACCAGAATGTTTGTCCCGTTGCCAAATCATTCATGGGAGCGCCATTCATCAGTGTGGCAAAATTTTCGCCCTCATACCCGCGAATACGGAAACGCGCAGCGCCCCAATTGAAGGAAGAAGCTGAGATGAATGCATCGCGCGAAGCGCTCAACACGCCCGACACATTTTGCGAGGAGCGGTCATTGATATCTGATTCCGCAAACGAAATGACAGGAATATTATCCTGCACAAAGCGGTCGGCATTTTCATCAAACTTTGATAAAATAATCAGCCCTATTTTTTTTTCTTTTTCGGTAACATCCAGCGAGCGGGAGACAATTTCATATCCTTCCTTTTCAACTTTCAATTCATATTTTCCAAAGGGAACTTCATTGAATTGGAAGATGCCGTTATCGTCAGATTTCGTTTCAAAAATTTTTTCTCCGGTAATTGTTACGACAGCATCCGCAATAGTGAGATTTTCATCAAGGTCAACAAGCGTCCCTTTCAGCGATGCAGTTTGCGCAGAGAGTGCAAGTGTGTTGAATATAATAAATAAGAGGGAAAGAAATCTCAATTTCATGAATCGGGGGGAATAAAACTAAGGATTTTACCGCCCTATTTTTCAAGAATCTCTCTAAAAATAAATTGAAACAGCAGATTGCATCCGCATTGCGAGACAAAGATGCTTTACGCTTAACTTAACCTTAATGTTAAACCGCAGCCGCCTTCAACTGCGCCTTAATCCAGCGTTCGGGAAGTTCGCCTGCGCTGGCGATTTTGTAATCATTGTATGAGCAGGGCACTAACATCGGCTTGTTTTTCTTCTTACCCAACTGCGGCACTGACACTTCCAACCACCAGCGGTCGCTCTTGCGGCTTTTCCAAAAATGCAGGTCATGGTGACCTTCATCCAAATGCACGATGTAGCGGTAAAAATCTTTTTCCGTGAGCGTGAGCTTGTCGTCTTTGCGGCTGTAAAAGCCATCGGTGAAATACCAAATCATCTGTGCGATGAGTTGCGCTGTTTGGTCGTTGCGGTCAAACACAGGATTAAAATTGTAAATGCCGATGGAACTGAGGCGGTCGCTCAATCCTGCATAGCGGCAGATTTGACACGCTTCTTCTCCGGAAAATCCGTTTGGAGTAGCGCCTTTCATTGCGGGCGCGTCAGAAGCGCGAATCGCTGAAATATCAAAACTCAGCATATCCGATTCGCGCACAAGCGGCTCTACTTCTTCCATTTCTTTGCGCACCGTGCCGAAGCGCATACATTCGAAGCCGAGCTTATCCAAAGTCTCCAAAGATTTTAGATCAGAGAAATGTGATTGATAACCAAGTAGATTCAGATTGCCCAAAAATGGCGGATTGCCTGTGATGATTTTTGAAAGATGATTTTGGTCAGAAAACTGTCCGTCCATTTCCTCCAGGTCAACACGCTCATCAATCACCGTAAGGTTTACATCGCGCTCAAAGCTGCTGTAGCCTTTGAACTGTGCAGCCGTGATGTCGTGGCTGCCGCCAATGATAATCGGTACCGCTTTTCCTTTGAGCAATTGATTCAGCACGCTGCTCACTCCGAAATAGGTGTCAGTGAGTTCGCTGCCTTTTTCAATATTTCCGAAATCCCAAATTTTTAATGACTGGTGATGCGTAACAAGATTGTAGAGTTGTTCGCGAATTGCGCCTGCCGCATCAAAGCAACCCTCATTATCCACTGCGCCCCTGTCTTCCTTCACACCGATGATTGCGATATGTACATTTTCCATATCGGGAAGGTCACCCGTGAAAAATTCAACATTTGCGCCCCAGCGGTTGGCAGGCAGCGCTTTATATTTTTCAATCTGGCTCCAGGGAAGGGGGCTGAGGATGTCTTCAATCATGTTCCGGATTTATTTGCAGCAAAAATTAGCCGCAATAAAAATCCGCTTGCGCGAATCCTTTTAACATTTCAACAGAACAAGAAAAGAGTTGTCAAGTAATTTATTGAGCAGATGAAATTCAGGGGTACATTAATACTTAATCACCTCATCCTTCATCTTCTTCTTCATCCAGTTTTTAATCAGGCGGCTTGCGTCCGCATTGTTTATTGAAGGCTTCACTGCATCCATCAGCGATTGGATGTCGTTTTCGATGTGTTCCGGCTCGAAATAGCCAAAGCCTTTGTAGCAGTTTCTTTCCACCCACACCACGGATTGCTCGTGATGCGCTCTGCCTTCGCCAATAATGAAAAAATTGGGATGCTCATGCTGGTATCTCTGAAGCAGCCGCTGCACTTTTGAATTGTACAGCAACGGACTGATAGCAGGCGTTTCATCGCCATTACCCAATCCGCACAGGCGCGGGTCTAATTCATATTTAGGAACGAGCTTTTTCAGGATTTTTAAAGCCGTGTTGTAAGAAATCGTTTCCAGAAGCGGAGGTTCATCGCGATTCAATTTATCAATACCGAGATTCAACAAACCATCCGCATCGGTGAAAGAGTAAATGCCGTAGTTGTATTGTTTTTTTCTTCTTGTGAAATTGAAAGGCGGGGCGTGTTTCTCTATTTCATCAAACTCAAACAACTGCGCGATTAACTCGCTGCCGGTGATTTCATACTGCACATCATAAATCCGGTTTTTCATGCGGGCGAAATAAGGCTCGTTTGCCTCTTTCAGGATATGATCAATCACGCGCTTGCGGATGTTCCTGCTTTTGCCCACAAACAGGATTTTCATTTTATCATCTAAGAAATAATAAACGCCTGTTTCCTCCGGCAAATCATCAACGGTTTCGGATGAAAGATTGGGCGGAATATCAGCGCCTTCCAACTCATCGGTGAACACGCTGTTGATGATATGCTCCTTGTCGCCTCCTAGCAGTTTTTCAAATAACAAAACCGTTGCCCGCGCATCACCCAAAGCGCGGTGACGTTTTTCAACTTGTATCCCGATTTCGCGGCAAAGTTTACCGAGACTGTACGATTGTTTTCCGGGTAATAATTTCTGGCTGAGATGCACAGTGCAGAGTTGCTTCCGCTGAAAGCGAACGCCCATGCGCTTGAACTCCCTGCGCACCACCGAATAATCAAAGCGCGCATTATGCGCTACAAAAATGCTTTTCCCGGTGAGCCGCTCCACCGTTTCCGCAATCTGGTCGAAGGTTGGCGCATCCTGCACCATTTCATTTGTGATGCCTGTAAGCGAAATAATAAACGGGGCGATGGGAGTGCCCGGATTGAGCAGCGTTGCAAATTCTTCTACCACGCGCTCGCCATCATGCAGGATAACGGCAATCTCCATGATGCGGTCTTTCACCGGATTGCCGCCTGTCGTTTCTGTGTCAATGATTGCAAACATCTGCCTTCCTGAAATTACCAATTTTCAAATTTCAATAATCAAAATGCAGATGAACTATTTTCAAAACCGTCCTCTTGAATTTTGCTCTTTGGATATTGGAATTTTTCATAGCCTTTCCTCCACCCAATTTTTCATCAAATTCAATACTTCCTCGCGGCACAAATCATTATGCGTTTCGTGAAATGCCCCTTCAAACATTTTAAACGTCACATCCCCTTTTACATTTCCCGTAAATTCTTTTGAAGCAGCACACGAAGTAAGTTTATCAGCGTTCCCATGAAAATGCAACAAGGGCAATTCCATTTCATCCGGATTATTCAATGCCCGCAGCCCTGCATCATATACGGATGTGAACATCATCGCAGTGATTTTATCATGCACCAACGGGTCGTTTTCATATTTCTTCACTTCTTCTGGAATGCGTGAAATAGCCTTGGCATCCAGATTTGTTGATTGCGAAAACGCGGGATAAATCTTTTTCATCCAATGTCCCAGTTTCACTTGGATTGCGGGCGGCTCAAATGCTAATCTTAACCAAGGACTTGATGCAATCACGCCATTCAGGATGGGTTTCTTTTGCATCGCATAATTCAACACCAGATTACCCCCCATGCTATGTCCGTAAAGTATGATCGGCAATTCGGGAAACAATTCTTTCGCTTTGTGAATCAGATTGTCCACGCCCTGTAAGAGGTGGTCATACGATGGCGTATGCCCTCTTTTTCCTTCCGACTTACCATGCCCACGCTGGTCATAACCAATCAGCGCAACTGCATTATCGGAAAGAAATTTTCCGACAAAGTCATAGCGGTTGCAGTGCTCGCCCATGCCATGCACAAGGCAAACAACACCTTTAATTTCTTTTTCGGGAGCCCAATATTTTCCATAAATGTTCAGTTCGTCAATAGAGCGCCAATGAAATTCGTCAGTATTCATTCAGGATGAATTTGGTTAAAAATAGCTTGCGGGGAAACAAGCGGATAATCTTGCTTTAACAAATATAGAGATTTGGCTTGTCCTGAATCTGTATCTTTGAAACACCCTCCTAAATTCTCAAATAATGAAAAGAAGACTCAAAATGCTCCTCTTTATTCTCCTGTTGTTTGCCGGTATTGCCGCGCTTTATGTCGGTGGCAACATGCTCTACGGCACACTTACTAATTATGAGCCTGCGCCCACCGAAAGCGTTGAAATCAAAAATCCCGTAAGCGCAACACCAACTGACAGCGTATTTACTTTCTTGCTATGGAATATTGGCTACTCCGGCTTGGGTGACAAAGAAGATTTCTTTTTTGATGGCGGAAAAATGGTGCGCCCTTCCAAAGAAAGAGTGGAAGAAAATCTGAAAGGAATCACAACAACACTTGCCTCACAAGCAGATGTTGATTTTATTTTAATTCAGGAAGTGGATGTGAATTCCAAGCGCAGCCACAGAGTAAATGAATTGGAAGCGCTTGCAAAAGCATTGCCGAATCATGCCTACACCTATGCGCAAAACTATGTCGTGGATTATGTTCCCGCTCCGCTCAACAAGCCGTGGGATGCGCTTGGCAAAGTAGATGCGGGGCTTGGCTCTTACAGTAAATTTCAACCCGTAGAAGCAACACGCATTTCTTTACCCGGTGGTTTTCCCTGGCCCAAGCGTGTGTTTTGGTTGGACAGATGTTTGTTGTTGCATCGCTATAATCTTCCCAACGGAAAGCAATTGGTGGTGATTAACACGCATAATGAAGCTTATGATGAAGGAGGTTCAATCAAGAAAAAAGAAATGGAATTGCTCAAAGGGTTACTGACGGAGGAGTATGCAAAAGGAAACTACATTATCGTGGGTGGCGACTGGAATCAATGCCCGCCTGATTTCGATTACCAGCATTTCGGGAAAGATGCGGATGGCTCCTACGTTCAACTTAATATTCCATCTGATTTTATGCCCGGCTGGAATTGGGCATTCGATTCAAATACGCCCACGAACCGCAAACTTGCTACGGCATTTGAAAAGGGTAAAACTTTTGTGACGCTGATTGATTTCTTTTTGGTCTCTCCGAATGTGAAAGTGCTGGAGGTGAATGGAATCAATCTTGATTTCAAGTATTCCGACCATCAGCCGGTGAAGATGAAAGTGGAGTTGGAGTAGATTTGTCAAATTCTCCGTTTCCTTTATGGTTGAGAATATAATTTACAATCCATCAGAAATTGGTTTCTCCATTGCGGAAATCACCGATAGGAAAGAGCCGCGTAGCGTCCTCATTTCTACTCCTGAATATTTTGATATCGTTGACGTGAAGAACGTACACATGCAGGACAATGTGGGAGGCTTAGATAAAAACCTTGCTATTCAGCAATGGAATGATTTGAAAGAAGTGTATCAAAAATGGAAGCAATCAGGAATTTTGGATGATGTACTTGAAATAAAAGGAGTGGATGGATTGGAGGATATGCTATTCACTGCTAATCAATCCTTTCCCTGGATGCTGAATGGCAAGAAGGTAGTGGTGATGAGTAAAATGCGTCATGCAAGCCGTGAGCGTGAAGTGCCTTATTTCAGAAAATTCTATACAGAGCTTGGCTATGAATTATTAGAGTTGAGTGGCGCGCCTCATTTTGAAGGAATGGGCGACTTGATTCCGCATTACGGTAAAAATCTTTTGTATGGCGGCTATGGACATCGCACAGATGCAGCAGCGTATAAAGAGATTTCAGAATTATTGCAAGTGCCGATTGTATTGCTGAAGTTGGAGGATGCGCGGTTCTATCATCTTGATACGTGTTTCATTCCTGTGGATGAAAACACTGTGATGCTTACGCCTGCTGCTTTTCAAAAGGAAGACTTGCAGGAGTTGAAAAAACTTTTCAAAAACATCATCGAAATTCCCGATGAGGAAGCGGATAACTATTTTGCGTTGAATGCGCATTTGGTGAATGATGCAAAGACGCGGGAAAAAGTAGCCGTGCTTCAAAAAGGCACAACCGTGATGAAGCGCGAATTGAATAACTTAGGTTTTGAGGTAAGTGAAATTGATACTTCCGAATACATCAAATCGGGAGGAAGTTGTTTTTGTATGAAGATGATGGTGTATTAAATTGCAAATTTTCAAATAACAAATAACAAATAACAAATCTCAAATCGAATTTCTATTTGCTATTTGCTATTTGAAATTTGATTTTTGGTTATTCTACATGATGAAATTGTATGTCTAAAGTTTTAAGTGTTAATTCGGAAGTAAAGCCCCTGCGCAAGGTGATTATCCACGCGCCTGATGACGGCATTGAAATTGTGACGCCAAGTAAGGCGCTTGAATTTTTGTATGATGACATCGTGTTTCTCGCACGGATGCAGGAAGAGCATTTCATTTTCGAGCAGGTGCTGAATATGTTTCTTGGTGAAGAAAATGTGCATGATACGCAGGACATGCTCAGGGAAGTGGTGCTGCTGAATGAGCAGGCAAAAGCAGAACTCGTTGATGCCGTATGCAAGCTGGAAAAAGAGTCGGATAAAACACGCGAGAAACTGCGCAAACTTCCCGCTGACCAGTTGGTTTACACCTTGTTCACCGGCATTTTGCAACAGGACAACAAGCAACTATTTTCCCCGCTTCCAAACTATGTGTTCACCCGCGATATTGGCGCAGTCATTAACGACCACATCGTTATCTGCCATGCACGAAAAAAGGCGCGTAGTCGTGAAAGCATTCTCACACGCACCATCGTAAATTATCATCCGCTGTTCAAGGATTTTGTAGAAAATAAGCGCGTGATTGACCTCACGCAGGAAGGCGATGAAATAAAAATCGAAGGCGGTGACATCATGGTGTATGACAACAAAACGCTCATGGTGGGATGTAGTTCGCGCACTTCTTCAAAGGCAGTGGATTTTCTTGCGGAAGTGTTGTTCAAAAAGAATGTTATTCAAAATCTGCTGCGCATTGATATTCCGAAGAAACGCGCCTCCATGCACATTGATACCATTTTCACGCAGGCAAGTAAAAATGAATACGTGGTGTTTGCGCCCTTGGTGATGAAAGAAAAAAAAATGAAGCTGTATCATTACAAAAAAGGATCTTCGGCTGAAATCACGTATCCCTCTTTAAAAGATTTTTTCCTGAAGATGAATCCCAAAACGGAATTCATTTTATGCGGACAGGGCAAAGCGCCCTTTGATGAGCGTGAGCAATGGACAGACGGATGCAACCTGCTTGCCGTGAAAGATGGCGTTGCCATCGCTTACAACCGCAATGCAAAAACGCATGAGGCTTTCAGAGAACGAGGCTACAACGTAGTGGATGCCGAAACTGTGATTGAAGCATTTCAAAAAGGAATCATCCAGCCCGACAAAATGGAACGCACCATCATCAGCATTCCCTCCACCGAACTTTCCCGCGCCCGAGGCGGACCACATTGCATGAGTTTTCCGATTGAGAGATATTAATTAAGCCACCTATTATGAAAGCCTTCCAACTTACCCGCTTTGGTTCCGCCAAAGAAGCCTTTGCGCTGAAAGAATTTCCCGACCTGCAACCTAAGCCGCATGAAGTGGTGGTTGATGTGGAAGCATTCGGACTGAACTTCGCAGACGTGGTTGCGCGCACCGGCAAATACCAGGATTGCCCGCCACTTCCCTGCGTAATCGGCTATGATGCTGTCGGTAATATTTCAAAACTTGGAAGCAATGTAACGCATCTGCAAATCGGACAGCGTGTGGTTGCGTTCACGCGCTTTGGCGGATATGCCACACAAGTTGCATCAGATGCGAAAGGCGTTGTGCCGATTTCCGAAAATATGGAAGCAGGCGAAGCAGCCGCGCTTGCCACGCAATATTGTACTGCTTATTATGCAGCCGAAGAGATGGTGCGCCTGAATGAAGGCGACCATGTTGTGATACAAGCCGCAGCGGGTGGTGTGGGAACTGCATTAATCCAACTTGCCAAAAACAGGAAGTGTATTATTTATGGCGGAGCAGGCTCAGATGAAAAATTGGATTACCTGCGAAAACTTGGAGTAGATTACCCGATTAATTACCGTAAAGAAGATTTGCATCAGGCTGTGAAAAAAATCATGAACGGGAAAAGACCGGATGTAATCTTTAATTCTATCGGGGGAAAAACAATGCGTGATGGTCTCGCGCTATTGGGAACGGGCGGAAGGTTAGTGTGCTATGGCGCAGCCGAAGCGATGGATGAAAGCAACAAACTGCTTGCAAATCTCAAACTCGCGTGGGGTTTCGGTTTGCTGTTTCCACCTGTGCTTATCATGCAAACCAAAGCGCTCATCGGCATTAACATGCTGCGCATTGCGGATGATAAACAGGATATTCTGCAACGCTGCCTGCAAAACGTGGTGAAGCTGCACGGACAAGGAATAGTAAAACCACACACCGGAGCAGTGTACACCACCAATCAACTTGCCGAAGCGCATGAGTTTTTAGAATCAAGAAAGTCGGTAGGGAAGGTGATTGTGAAGTGGTAGAATTACTTTTGCGCTCGAAACTTCACTTATCTCAATCTTACAATTATACGTTCTGAATTTGCAATCAGTTTTTTGTCAGCCTGAGCGAAGTCGAAGGCTGTCCGCAAGAAGTAATACTTTTTTATGAAAGTGATGTATGTCTATATCGTAAAATGTGCCGACCAGAGTTACTATACTGGAGTAACAAATGATATTGAAAGAAGACTTGCCGAACATAATTCCGGTGAAGATGAAAACGCCTACATCTATCATCGAAGACCTGTTGAATTGGTTTTTTGTGAAATGCTGAATAATCCGAACGAAGCAATTGAATTAGAAAAACAAATCAAAGGCTGGACAAGAAAAAAGAAAGAAGCGTTGATTCAGCGGAATTGGTCGAGATTAAAAGAATTGGCAGTCTGCAAGAATTTTACATCCCACAAGTATTATTCAAAAAACAAAATAAACGCTTCCTCAAAAAGACATGGTTCGACTTCGCTCACCATGACAAATACAGAGCATCGAAACCAATTTTAATTGTGGCAAACAAACAGATTCTTTCCACTTTTCAACGCGATTCTACCATTGAGCAACTCAGCAAGCAGGGCTTCGACCTGCTCGTTATCGGGGGCGGCATCACGGGCGCAGGCATTGCGCTGGATGCGGCTTCACGCGGCATGAAAGTCGCGCTTGTGGAGAAAAAAGATTTCGCTTCCGGCACGAGCAGTAAATCCACCAAGCTGATTCATGGCGGGTTGCGCTACCTCAAGCAATTTGAAATTGCATTGGTAAAAGAAGTGGGACGCGAGCGCGCTATCCTGCATCGCAACGCGCCACACGTTGTTGTTTCTGAAAACATGCTGTTGCCCATTGTCGAAAATGGCTCTCTCGGCAGAACGAGTACCGCCATCGGCTTGTCGGTGTATGACTGGCTTGCGGGCGTGCGTTTCAGCGAGTGGAAGGACATGCTTTCAAAATATGCTACGCTTAAAAAAGAACCGCTGCTCAGGAGTGACAATATAAAAGGCGGAGCTATCTATAAAGAGTATCGAACGGATGATGCGCGGCTTGTGCTGGAAGTACTGAAAACCGCTGCGCACTATGGTGCGCGCTGTATTAACTATACAGAAGTGGATGACCTGTTATATGCTGAAGGAAAAGTTTCGGGAGCGGATGTCACAGATATTATCAACAAAAAGAAATTCAGTATTCGCGCGAAGAAGGTGATTAATGCTGCCGGTCCGTGGGTGGATGCGTTGCGCAGAAAAGACAATTCGCTGAAAGGAAAAACTCTGCATCTCACCAAAGGTGTGCATCTTGTGGTGCCTTATGAAAAATTGCCCGTGCGACAGTCAGCGTATTTCGATGTCGCTGACGGCAGAATGATTTTTGTGATATCGCGCGGAGAGATTACCTACATCGGCACTACCGACACCAACTACGATGGCGACATTGAAAATCCCGTCACGGCAAAAGAAGATGTTGCGTATCTGCTTGCTGCCGTGAACTCGATGTTTCCCACCG
>Ga0163155_10002073_pt1 | contig 23012 bp, 17 predicted proteins | sample OliLakLV19SP4G1_FD_148611 | JGI IMG/M metagenome (GOLD analysis project Ga0163155, IMG submission 148611) | Freshwater microbial mat bacterial communities from Lake Vanda, McMurdo Dry Valleys, Antarctica - Oligotrophic Lake LV.19.SP4.G1 | ecosystem: Environmental > Aquatic > Freshwater > Lake >... | reverse complement strand
GAGCACCTACGCCCGCTTCGCGGGCTGAAAGGCGACGAACCGGAGAGGGTTGTGAGTGCCTTCTTCCACGGGGCAAGCCCCGTGGCCCCCCCAAGCGACCTATGCCCGCGATGCGGGCTTTAGGAGCACGGGCCACGCTCCGCCCCCCCCCGGCTCACCGTGACCGCGTGGCACGTCAAGGCAAGAGAGCCGTTCGACAAGCGGTGGGCGATGCCACCTGCCGATGGTACCCTATCCTTCACCGAAAACGAGGCACCACGATGCGCGGACAAGTAGGCCAGAAACGCAGACTGATTCAGGTGACCGAGGCGAACCTGCGCAACGGGCACCTGTATTTGACCGGTCACCTCGGGTTCTTCCCGGCGGCCTGTTTTGGGTCGTCCAGCAAGAAGGGAACACAGGGACAACCACTGACGCTCGAAGTTGCGGGACTCAAAGCACCGGTCCTCACAGACATTCCGACCGAGGCCGACGGCACCGAGCCTCGCAAGTTTTTCCGCAACCGCGCGTGGGTGCCTGAGTTCCTCAAGGCCAACAAGATCAAGGGGGGCGACTTCGTGATGCTGGAAAAGCTCGACCGCTTCCACATCCGCATCGCACCCGCCGTCGCCAAGGACATACAGACTCACTTGGAGATGGAGAGCCGCAAGACCCGCCGCCGCGAGATCATCGAGTCTAAGCCCAAGCCGACCGAGAGCGGCCACAACGGGCACAAGACGTACCGCTGGCCGACCCGCGCGCCGCGTGCCGAGTACAACGCCGCATCGAACCCCGACCCGCGCGGCCTCGCCGCGATTCAGCGTCTCAACTGGCGTGCATTCCGTACCATTGATCTGTTCGCGGGCATCGGCGGCATCCGCCAGGGCTTTCAAGCCATCGGCGGCATGGGCGTGTTCGCCTCAGAATGGGACCAACTCGCGGCCGTGACCTACGAAGCCAACTTTGGCGAGAAGCCGCACGGCGACATCACGAAGATCGATGCTTCGGACATACCTGACCATGACATCCTGCTGGCCGGATTCCCGTGCCAACCGTTCAGCATCATCGGTGCGCAGAAGCCCCCCATGGAGACACGCGTTACTCCTCGCTATCAATGTATGCAAAGTCATCGAGCCGAGACATTACTTCAACTCGATAGGACTTGTCCATGAGAAGCGCGAGGATCGTGGTGGCCTCATACTCGCCGACCGCGACGTCTCGACCACCATCCGCGGTCGCCAACAGTCGGTCTAGGAGATCAACAGCCCGTTCGATAGACTCCGATTCAGTTTCCGTCTCGCCGAATTCCATGACACTGGTCTCCAAGTAATGTCCCCGTCAGCACCCACATGAGCCAAGAGAGTACCCAGCCCGAAGCCAAAGCGCCACATCGCAAATCGCTACTGGAAACCTCCGCGCTGATCGTTGGCTATGCGATGAGCCGGTTGGACAAGGCCTATCTGGAGGCTCGTGGGATCAAGAACTGGAAGGCCGCGTTTGCCGATGCGGGCAAGTTGCTCGATGTCGCTCCCGCGTCGATCAAGAATCTGCGAGATGAGTTTGATCCAGTCCACGGGAATGCACGCCGGGGATGGGTGGACCGCCCGATGCGGCCCAATCGTCAGCGTGTCATGGGCGAGTTGTGCGACGTGAGCGACGCCGCGCTTCTCGAAATGATCGACCGCATACTCGCCAGAGACCCCGAGGCCGTGCAAGAGGTTGTGATGCCTCTCAGCAAGCCCGCTGAGCGCATGCACAACGTCGCCGAGCGTCTGCGAACAGGGCGGCTCGCCGAAGAGTTCTTCCTCGCGCATTGCCAAGTTATCACCAGCATCTCACCGACGCTCATTCTGGACCACCGCGCAATGGCGCGGGGCTACGACTTCAGCGTCCGCCATCGCGACGGCATCGCCATTGAAGTGAAGGGCATGAAGCAGAAGCGCGGCGGCATCCTGTTCACCGATCGCGAATGGACCGAGGCGAAAGCACGCCGAGTGGACTTCTGGCTTGTTGTCGTCGGGAACATGGAGTCAAACCCCATCGCCCGCCTCATCCCCGACCCTGCGGCGGCCCTGAAGGCCGAGTGCCGCTACCAGACCACGATCGCCGCGTCGTGGCGAGCCACCGTCGCGGTGGCTTGACGCAGCACCAGTGGTTCAGTCCGCCACCGCAATCGTGTTGTTCTCCGAATGGCTCGTTCGCCATGTCTTTCGGCCCCGAAGGGGCCACGGGATGTAGCCACGGGTGGAGCGATGCTGCTTTGAGCATCGCGGAACCCGTGGAAACGGGTACTCTTAATTTCCTCCGCGCCCCGGAGGGACGAAGGATTCCCGATGCCAGGCACCTACTCCCAACTCCTGCACCACGTCGTCTTTTCCACGAAGGGCCGGACTCCGTGGATTACCGGCGAAATCTCCGAACGCCTCTACCCCTACATCGGCGGCATCGTCCGGGCCGAGAAGGGCGTGCTCTATGACATCGGCGGCGTGGAAGACCACATCCACATGTATCTGCGGTGGCGGCCCGACGCCAACATCTCGGACTTGATGCGCACCGTCAAGGCACGGTCATCCAAGTGGATTCACGACTCGTATCCGAACCTTGCCGCGTCTGCGTGGCAAGAGGGATACAGCGTGTTCTCCGTCAGCAAGTCGCAAGAGGGGGCAGTCAAGGCGTACGTCGCGGGGCAAGCTGAGCATCACAAGAAGGAAGATTTCAAGTCGGAACTCTTTCGAATACTCCGCGCTCACGGGGTTGAGTTCGACGAGAAGTACGTGTTCGATTGAGCGGCCGCCTTGTTGCACACTTCCTCTGCCCCGCCGGGGCAGGAGAGAGAAACCTCGCCCCTTACCACGGGTTGCGCTCCGCCCGCGAGGACGCGGGCTGCGCTCCACCCGTGGCTACATCCCGTGGCCCCTCCGGGGCCGAATCTGCAAGGCACCGGGCTCGCCGCGGAGCGTCGAGGTACCCAGGGCCAGGGCACTCTTCTTTGTCTCTGTCTCGCTTGCAGCCGGGCCGGCGCTTGAGGCCACCGCATTCTCTTCAAGCTTTTCTTCTTTCGGCAACCAGAATCCTCGCGAGTCCCTTCCCACTTCCCACTTCCTCTTTACTCCCCCTACCCTCCCCCCCATGTCACGCATCGACAGCATCTTCCGCGATCTTGGCGCCTCTGGCCGCAAGGCCCTCATGCCATTCCTCTGCGGCGGCTATCCGGCGCCCGGCACGGTGACCGCTTCCCTGCTTGAGCTTGAACGCGCGGGCGCGAGCGTGGTCGAGATCGGCATTCCGTTTTCTGACCCCATTGCCGATGGCCCTGTGATTGCCGCGGCGATGCATGAGGCGATCGGTTCGGGCTGCACGCCTGCCACTGTCGCGACGGAGGTTCGCCAGGCTCGGGCTGAGGGCTGCAAGCTGGGGATCGTGGCGATGGTCAGCGTGTCGATCGTCTGGCGGATCGGTCCGGAGGCGTACTTCGGGCAGCTCGCCGCGGCGGGCTTTGACGGGCTGATCCTTCCCGACTTGACCGCCGAGGAAAGTGCGCCGTGGCGACAGGCGGCCGCGGCGGTTGGTCTGACGACTTCGCTGCTCATCGCGCCAACAACCTCTGCGGAGCGTGCCGCGGAGATCGCCCGTGCCTGCACGGGATTTGTCTACGTGATGACGCGGACCGGCATCACCGGGGCCTCGCAGCCGGTGGGCTCAACTGGCGAAGTCCGGGCAGGATCGGTCGGCGAGCGGGTCCGCCAACTGCGCCAGTTCACCGATCTTCCTCTCGCCTGCGGCTTTGGGATTAGTTCCCCCGATCAGGTGCGACAGGTTGTGGTTGGGGGCGGCGCGGATGCGGCGATTGTCGGGAGCGCACTGGTCAAACGCATGGGCGAGGCCGGCAAGGCTGGGAAAGACGCCGCGGCCGAGGCCGGGGTATTTTGCCGCGAGCTGGTTGCCGGCCTGAAGTGATCCACATCGTGGCGGCTGGGCGTGGCGAAGATTCGCCAGCAACCGACAGGTCTACTGGAAAACGCTTTCGCGCCGTTTCAATCTAAAACATGCGTCGCAAAATGAAGAAACTGTTTCCCAACCGGGTTCACCGCGCAACAATCAAGCCCGAGAGACCGCGGGAACCTCCACCCTGGCTCGCCCAAATCTGATCCCCGGCCGCGAGTGCATTGGAGCACGAGCGCGACCGGGGGCGGCGATCCTTGATGGCTCATTCCGCGGCCGAAAGGCCCAATGGCGCTCGAGAACGGTAGTCCTAACGGTGGATCCATCCTCTCCCCCTCCAGGCACGACGGCATCGGCAGCTACGTGTCGCCCAAGTCGCGCTACCAGCAGAATGGCAATGGCATGACCAACGGTGCAGGGCAGCGAGTGGATGGCTTCTACGCCGCGGATGTGTTCAACGAACGCGTCATGCGGCAGCGTCTGCCCAAGGACGTCTTCAAGCGGCTGATGGAAACGATCAACCACGGCAAGCCGCTGCGCGCGGAGCTGGCGGACGTTGTGGCCGCGGCGATGAAGGAATGGGCGATTGAGAACGGCGCCACGCACTACACCCACTGGTTCATGCCGCTGACGGGACTGACGGCGGAGAAGCACGACTCGCTGACCATCCCCGATGGCAAGGGCGGGACGCTGAGTGAGTTCGGCGGGTCGGCGCTGGTGTCCGGCGAGCCCGATGCGTCGAGCTTTCCGTCGGGCGGTCTGCGTGCGACGTTTGAGGCACGCGGCTATACGGCGTGGGACGCCACCAGCCCGGCGTTCCTGACTCGCAGCGAGGGGACCGTTACGCTGTGCATCCCGACGGCGTTCGTCTCCTGGACCGGCGAAGCGCTCGACAAGAAGACCCCGCTGCTCCGCTCGATGGATGCAATCGCCATGCAGGCGACACGCATCCTCAAGCTCTTCGGCACCGATGTCGGAGTGTCGCGCGTCGTCACGACGCTCGGGCCCGAGCAGGAGTACTTCCTGGTCGATCGCGGCCTGTACTTTGCGCGGCCTGATTTGCTGCTGTGCGAGCGGACGCTGTTTGGCGCTCGCCCCCCCAAGGGCCAGCAGCTCGAGGATCACTACTTCGGCTCGATTCCCGCGGCCGTGCTCACGTACATGGCCGATGTCGAGCGCGAGCTCTACCGGATGGGCGTGCCGGTCAAGACCCGTCACAACGAGGTCGCTCCCGGGCAGTACGAACTGGCTCCTGTGTTCGAGACGACCAATGTCGCCTGCGATCACCAGATGCTCGTGATGGAAGTGCTCAAGCGTGTCGCCCCGCGCCACGGCCTGCAGGCCATTCTGCATGAGAAGCCGTTTGCGGGGGTGAATGGCTCCGGAAAGCACAACAACTGGTCGATCTCGACGGATACAGGCATCAACCTTCTGGACCCGCGCGAAGAAGCCCACACGAACATGCAGTTCCTGGTCTTCCTCTGCTCGGTCATCCGCGCGGTCGATCTCCACGCCGATCTGCTCCGTGCTTCGATCGCCAGCGCGAGCAACGACCACCGGCTTGGCGCAAACGAAGCCCCTCCGGCGATCATCTCGATCTTCCTGGGCGACATGCTCAGCGACATCATCGACCAGCTCGAGACCGGCAAGACCCGCCGCACGATCAAGGGCGGCGCGCTCGATCTTGGCGCGCACACGCTTCCGCACATCCCACGAGACTCGGGCGACCGCAACCGCACCTCGCCCTTCGCCTTCACCGGCAACAAGTTCGAGTTCCGTGCCGTCGGCTCCACCCAGTCTTCGGCATGGCCGAACACGATTCTCAACACCATCATCGCCGAGTCGCTCGACTACGTCGCCACACGCCTTGAGAAGGCCGTCGGGGCGAAGCCAACGGAAGCCAAGCTCCAGGCCGCGGTCCGAGTGCTGCTCAAGGACCTCGTCCGCCAGCACAAGCGCGTGATCTTTAACGGCGACGGCTACTCGGCCGAGTGGCACGCCGAAGCGGCCAAGCGTGGTCTTCCCAACTTCAAGGACACGGTCGAGTCGCTCCCTTCGCTCCGCACCAAGAAGGCGATCGATCTGTTCAAGAAGTACAAGGTGCTCTCGAAGGCCGAACTTGAAAGCCGCGCCGATGTGTTCGTCGAGAAGTTCATCAAGCAGGTCACGATCGAAGCTGAGACGATGGTCTCGATGGCCAAGACGATGATCCTCCCCGCCGCCCTGAAGCACCAGGCCCGCATCGCCCAGGCCATCGCACCCGCCAAGCAGGCTGGTGTTGATATGGATGACCAGGTCGAAATGCTCGAGCAGTTTGTAGATCTTGTGACCAGCGTGCGCGGGAAGATCGCCTCGCTCGAGAAGGCGGTCGAACACCACGACGCCGGTGGTGGCGACCCGATGAAGCATGCCCGGCAGATCAAGAGCGAGGTCCGGCCCGCGATGGCCGAACTGCGCAAGGTCGCCGACGAACTGGAAACCGAGATCGCCTCGGACCTCTGGCCCATGCCTACCTATCGCGAACTGCTCTTCATCAAGGGCTGATCACTCGCCCACGTCCCCCGTACACCGATTCCATGACTTTGACTCGGGGCGTACCACACCGGTGCGCCCCGTTTCTGTTTTGCCTAAACTGTGCCGCCGCGGCCCCGTAGCTCAGCGGTTAGAGCTGGGGACTCATAATCCCTTGGTCGCAGGTTCGATTCCTGCCGGGGCCATTCGCAGACTTGCCTCGTTTCGCGGCAGAGTGGCCTTGTTTTGCAGGCTTCAATACGCCGCGCTGCTCACCGCTCGAAGCAAGTGAGAGTCCACCAGATTGCACGGAACCGGCACCGTTCCACACCAAATACGCCCAGCTGCGCACAGGTAACCCGGACCCGCATTCCCCGGCGTGTACGTGCCGGTGGCGCATTGGCGGCTGGATTCAGTCGGAGAGAAGTCTGGCATGTTGGCCGGGGCCTTGGCTTCGGAGTGCGCACCCATCTGAGAGGGTTCCTCATGCACGAGGGTTTCGGCGATGAGTTGGCCCCCGAGGACTTGGTTCGAGAACGGTGCAGCGGGCTGTAGTGAGGACACTTCCGAATACTGGTGCTTCAACGACACCGACGTGCGGTGACGCAGGCGGCACCCACGAGGAGCAAGGCACCAGAAGGAGCCGGAATGAAAATCCCGATCTGGGCGAAGTTGGGAATGGCCGTGGTCGTATGCCCGGGATTGGGGCCAGCGTTGAAGGGCTGCTCAGGAACAGACTCGTTGCAGAGGCCGGAGTCATCGGCGATCACGACCGCGAAGCTCACGGGACGAGAGAACACTTCGCCTATGGAGGAGTACAAAGAGAGGGAGTTCCACTGCCCTTCGCCAACACCGCTTGACGCATCCATTGCATCTCCGTAGCCGCCGATCTGTGTGAACATCGAGCCGGCGTCGTCGGGAAACGCGAAGATGCCAACGCCGCCGGAGTTGAAAGTGATCGCAAAGTCCAACAGAAACGCGTTGCCTTCCGAGTCGTTGCCTGTCGGATAGGATCCCTGGAGCATCGACATCGCGCGGCGGGTTGCGTCGGTCGAGTCGTTGATCGAGGTGATACCCAGGCCAGAGCCCGCTGAGCGGCCGCCTTCCCTCGTGTTCAAAAGCACAATCACCGTCTTGTCGCCAAGGGATGCGCCGGCCCTCAGCGCGATGGAGAACGTGCTCTCACTCGGTCGCAGATTGAACAGGATCTGGCGGTCAACTGGAGATTGGATCGGTCGAGATAGCAGCGAGCCCGCACCCGTGCCGTAACCGGTGAAGGGGTCGCTTCCGTACTCGTTGTCATGGACCACGCCGTCGGGGTTTGAAGAGAGCCCGTAGAGCTCTCCGACGCACACGCCACTCTGAACAAGCTCGGCGGACGCGGCGAGCGGTAGGGCGGCGAGGACAAAGATGGGGGCGAGATGTGATCGGCACATGGGCAACTCCTTGCTGGGAACCGAGTACACCGCCACTTCTCTACGTTATATCAGAACCATGACAGAGCACCAGCGCTCTGCTCGGATATCAACCGGATTTGCAGGTGAAGCACACTCGCTCCCTCTGCTGAGCATGCCGCTTTGTTCACGGCGAAGAGAGAACGTCTGTCAAGGACAACAGTGCGCTGCCGTCGTCCTAGATTAAGGAAGTATCCCTATGGTTTCACTGTGGGTTCACGTCCATCTTCGATGATTCATGAGTGCACTGGCAGGCTGGTCTCCCATATCGTCGCTCTGGGCATACAGGGCCGATTCTGTCCGCCGTCAACTCTTTCACGAAACGGGTACCGCATGTCACACCACACTCACCAGAAGAAGTCCCACGAAACACCGAAGTCCACTGTCGCCGCGAACCCGGGCACCAGCCCGGCGGGGGACAACCGCAATCAGCCATCCGCTGATCACATCCGGCTTCGCGCGTATGAGATCTCCCAAGCCCGCAAAGGTGAATCGGGTGACGCGTTGGCGGATTGGATCCAGGCCGAGCAGGAAGCTACGACGGGCCGCGATACAAGACACTGACGCACGATTGGCGCGGTGGCCGGGGGTGCGGAGAGGCACGCGGAGTGCGAAGGTACCCCTCACGATGAGCCAGCCAAGGATGAGACGCCATGAAGGGCTTTGTTCAGGACATCGAAACTCTGGCAGCCAAGAACGGCGAGTTTCGCCGGGTGCTTTACACGGCCCGCAACTGCCAACTCGTCGTGATGTCAATTGACCCAAAGGGCGAGATCGGGATGGAAGTCCACAAGCTCGATCAGTTCTTCCGTGTGGAAGAGGGCACAGGGGAGGCGATTCTTGACGGCGTAACCACGGACATTTGCGCGGGCTTCGCGGTGCTCGTTCCGGCTGGGACGAATCACAACATCGTGAATACCGGCAACGTCCCGCTCAAGCTCTACACGCTCTATTCGCCTCCGAATCATCGAGACGGCATTGTCCACCATACGCGGGATGAGGCCGAGGCCGACAACGAGCACTTCGACGGCAAGACGACGGAATAGTGGGCACTGTGTGTCGGCTGCGGTCCTCATAAGCGATATCGGAATGCGGCTCGTTGACGGCTCTGAGTTGCTGCGGCAGGGTCGCGACCTTCCTGATGACTAAAGTTGGCTGGCTGCCAGCGGTTGCGCTGTCTGTGTTTGCGAGGACCGAGGATCGGACCCGTGCCCTTCGTGCAGGGTTCAACATGCACTTGTCGAATCCACTCGACCCCTACGAGTTGATCGCCGCGACCGCGAGCTTCACCGGCCGCATCGGGGGCAGGGGTGTTTTGTCGCAATCTTGAACCTGATCGCTGGAGCGTCAGTGAAAGTCCCTGCTTCGCACGAACAGCGAGTCCTGCTCTGGGTCGAGTGAGTCGATCCTCGCAACCTGCACGTGCACCACGCTGCCGTTGCGTTCGACCTTCCCGGTCGCGCGGATGAACGTGCTGTGCCGCGCGGCCGAGCGGTATCGCTCAAAGATCTTCGGCCGCACGATCAGATTGGCGATGCCGGTCTCATCCTCGATAGTCATGAACAGGATGCCCGATGCGGTGCCGGGCCGCTGGCGCACCAGCACGATGCCGGCCACCTGCACCGGCCTTCCCGATGGGCTCGTGGCCTCGCACTGGATCTCGCTTGCGCGAGACACCTTCATCGAATCCAGTCGCTCACGAAGGAATGACATGGGGTGCGCCTTGAGCGACAGTCCGATCGACGAATAGTCCTGACGAACTTTCTGTGCATCACACACAGACGGCAGCGAAGCCTCATACTCCTCCCTCATCGCAGCCGCATCCAGCAGCGGCATTGCCTCATCGTGCAGAGCCTGGATCGCCCACAGGGCATGCTGACGGTCGAGCCCCAAGGATCCGAATCCATCCGCACGCGCCAGCCGCCGCAACGCGGCGACAGGCACCCGGCAACGACGCTGCAACTCCTGCAGGTTGGTGAACGGCCCGACAAGATCTCGCTCAGCGACGATCGTTGTCGCCTGCGACTCACCCATCCCTCGCACCATCCGCATCCCGAGTCGAAGCGTGCTTCGGCCACCCTCGAGCGTGCAGTCCCACTCGCTGGCATTCACATCCACAGCCCGCACCTCGACGCCGTGGTTCTGGGCATCTCGAACGATCTGCGCGGGCTGATAGAACCCCATCGGCTGGCTGTTGATGAGCGCGGCCGCGAATGCCGCGGGATAGTGACACTTCTGCCATGACGAGACATATACCAGCAGCGCAAAGCTCGCCGCGTGCGACTCGGGAAACCCGTACTCGCTGAACCCCTTGATCTGCTCGAAGCATCGCTCGGCGAACTCCTGATCAAACCCGTTTGCAAGCATCCCGGCGATGAGCTTCTCTCCGAAGCGGTAGATCAGATCACCCTTCCTTCGCCAAGCGGCCATGGCGCGGCGGAGTTTGTCGGCCTCGCCCGCGGTGAAGCCCGCCGCGACGATGGCGAGCTTCATCGCCTGTTCCTGAAACAGCGGCACGCCGAGTGTGCGTCCGAGCACTTCTCGTACGGCATTATTGGGATATGTTGCCTGCTCTTCGCCGTTGCGCCGCCGGATGTACGGATGGACCATCTTCCCCTGGATCGGCCCGGGCCGGACGATCGCGACCTCGATCACCAGGTCGTAGAAGCATCGCGGCCGCAGACGCGGGAGCATGGCCATCTGCGCGCGGCTCTCGATCTGGAACACGCCGATTGTGTCCGCGTTGCAGATCATGTCGTAGACCGCGGGGTCTTCCGCGGGGACAGTCGCCAGCGTCAGGTCGCGCCCATGCTGCTGCCGGATCAGGTCGAAGCACTTGCGGATGCAGGTCAGCATCCCCAGGCCCAGACAATCGACCTTCAGCATCCCCATCGCATCGATGTCATCCTTGTCCCACTCGATCACCGTGCGGTGCTGCATCGCCGCGTTCTCGATCGGCACCAGCTCGCATAGCGGTGTGTTGGTGATAACAAACCCGCCAACATGCTGGGAGAGGTGCCGCGGAAAGCCGAGGAGCTGGCCGCACAGGTGCAGCACCAGGCGCAGGGTGCGGTCATCAGGGTTGAGCCCAAGCTCGCGCATCCTCGCGGGATTCACCCCTCCCGTGTCCCACCAGTCGAGGGTGCGGGAAAGCTGGTTGATGCAGTCGAGCGACAGCCCCATCGCCTTTCCGACATCCCGCACCGCGCTCTTGCCGCGGTAGCTGATCACCTCGGCGGTCAGCGCGGCGCGGTCCCGGCCATACTTTGCGTAGATGTACTGCAGGACCTCTTCGCGCCGTTCGTGCTCGAAGTCGATATCGATATCGGGCGGCTCGTTACGCTCGCGGCTGATGAACCGCTCGAACAGCAACTCGCCCCGGGAGGGGTCAACCGATGTAATGCCCAGGCAGTAGCACACGGCGGAGTTGGCCGCGGCCCCTCGGCCCTGGCAAAGAATGCCGCGAGAGCGTGCGAAGATCACAAGATCGTGGACGGTCAGAAAATAGGGCGCGTACTTCAGTTCATCGATGAGCGCCAGCTCGTGATCGATGATGCCCAGCACTCTGCCAGGTACGCCTTCGGGGTAGCGGGTGCTCGCACCGGCATCGGTCAACGCCCGCAAGTGCTGGATCGGTGAGACGCCCTCGGGGGTGACCTCGTGCGGATACTCGTACCGAAGCTCATCAAGAGAGAACCCGCCTGCTCGCTCGGCAATCTCGATGGTGCGTGCAATCGCGCAGGGAGACTCCGCAAACAAGCGGGCAATCTCGCTTGCCGGCTTGAGGTGCCGCTCCGCATTGGCCATGAGCGCATAGCCCGCAGCATCGACAGTCGTGCCGAGCCGGATGCACGTCAGTACATCCTGAAGCGGGCGCCGATCCGCGGCGTGATACAGCACGCGATTCGTCGCCACGAGCGGCACGCGGCAGGATGCTGCAAGCGTCGAAATCGCCGTACACCGCTCCCGATCATCGGGGCCATAGCAGATAGAAGCCGCCAGCGACAGCCTGTCGGAGTCGAACACACTGCGCAGCATGCGCACATGCTCGGCAAAGCCCGCATCCATTGCCGCGAGGCTCGTTGGCGGGACAATCACACCCAGCATCTGAGCACTGTGCTCGATCACATCCTCCAGCTTCAGCGAGCAGTTCCCCTTCTCCGCACGCCGCTTGCCGAGCGTGAGCAGGCGGCAAAGCTGCGCATAGGTATCGCGGCATGTCGGGTAGACCAGCAGTTCCAGGCCGTGCGGCTGCACCAGCACAAGGCGGCACCCGACGATCAGGCGAATGCCCGCATCCTTCGCGGCGGTGTGCGCACGCACGATCCCCGCGAGCGTGTTGGTATCGGTAATGGCGATCGCCGCATGGCCAAGCTCCGCCGCGCGTTGCACCAGCTCTTCCGGATGGCTCCCTCCAGTCAGGAACGTGAAGTTGCTGGTGACATCGAGCTCCGCGTACCGCTCGCCCGGAGCCCCCTCGCTGGCAGCGATTCCCTGCGGCGGTCGCTGCGGCTTCGCATGCGGGTGTGGATGCAACTTGCTCTGCGGGGTATCTGGCATGTCTCAGGCCCATTCCCCGTGAATGAACCACTCGCTCGAATCCGATCGTGCACCCGCTGCGTCGCAACTCTTGCTCAATCCGCGGGCCTCCCGAAAGATCCACAGCCACCGCCCGCGCTCATCCTGCACACGGAAGTAATCGCGCTGCGGCTCGCGGGCCCGCCACCATTCACCCCCGATTCGTTCCGGTCCGATACTCGCGATGATCCTGCGGGCGTCTCCGGCCTGGGCGATCGACATCACCGGGCCATCCGGCGAGAGCGAGATCACGCTCAGCGGCTGCGGCTGGGTGTGCAGCACCGAAGGGCGCTGACACGCTTCCCGCGCCAAAGTCTGCGTCTGCACCAAACGTGCGGGCGCAGCGCGCGGGCAATCCAGCAGCGGCGCTGCCCATGCCGCCGACTCCGGCCGATGGCTCTCCCGCATCAGAAGGCGGCATACGCGGTTCGCACCGAGCCGTCCGACAATCGCGTCGATCGTCTGATCGATCGCCGCTTCATGCTCGCACGCACTCTCCGGCTCGACGAGCAGTGTGGCCTGGGCGTGCGCGATCCGTACGACTCCCGCCGCACACAGCGCAATGCCCGTCACTCCATACCCGAGGTTCATCCGCTCGATCCGCGGCCGCAGAAGCGACCACAGATGCTTGCCGCTGCGGGTCGGTCGGCTCACCTGCACAATAATGCAGATCTGAGCAGAATCCAGACGCTGAAAGGTTGCATCGAGCCGGCGCAGCCCGGACTCCTGCCGCTCCAGCATGCGGATCAGCTCCTCCAGCAGATGACGAACCCCCAGCTCGATCGCCTCCAGCTGCGTCGTCCCGCCCGGAAGCTCAAGGTGCGCCTGAACCGCCTCTGCCTCTTGAACACCCAGCACCGCCTCGTGCGATTGACCCAGAGCCTCATCGAGCCGCCGGAGGATCTCCTGGCCGTATCGCGCCGGGAGCGATGAACGCGCGATAGCTATCAACTGCTCCACCGTCCGGATGCCCACCTCACCCAGTGCATCCACCACAGTCCCGGAGATTCGCAGCGACTCGACAGGTAAAGGCGCGATCGCCTCTCGCTCCCGCCCCGGCCGGATGATGATCCCCGCCGCGGGGCCGAACCGCGCCGCACCCCACGCCGCCCCGGGTGTCGACGCCACCGCGACACGGGCCGTGAATCCCAGCTTCCGCAGCCGCTTTCGCAGCGAGATCGCGAGTGCCTTGTCACCGCCAAACAAATGCCCACACCCTGAGATATCCAGCATCATTCCGTCGGGTTGATCCGCCGCAACCACCGGTGACCACCGCATCGCCCAGACCGCGAGCTGCTCAAGCGCGATCGCATCTCGCGCCGGCCGGTATGGTTCGATCAGCAGCCCGGCGTGCGGGATCAGCGCGCGTGCGTGCGCCAGGTCCATCCCACGGACTACTCCTGCCTGCTGCGCATCCGGGCTGGCGTGCATGACCAGGCGACGATCGCCCTTCGCTCCCACGATCAGGATCGGCCGCGGCTCAGCGGGCTTGTGCCGTCGCGCCACGCGCTGGGAGGGCCAGTGGGGCAGGTAAACAGATAAGACCCTGCGCATGGTTCCACTCCATGGTCCAGGATGGCGGCTCATCCGTAAGCGCTGGCCGGTCCTTGTGACGAAGGAGGGCCAAGGTCCATCTCGGCCGGATTGTGGGTGAGACAGCGGGTGTGATGCGCCACCGTGTGCTTGCCGCGGAGAGTCGATCAAGCTCTCCGGGCGGCCGCGCAAGCAGGCACAGCCCGCCAAACGCGCCCGCGGCCAACTGCAGCCTGCGCGTATGCGGGAGGGTGAGCCCCTGTGCATCGGCAATGACCGCCACCGCGCCCGGCGTTCGGAGCGCGACATCGATCGCCCACAGGCGGCTGGAGTTGTCGGGAGGATCAACCAGTACCGACCGGGCCAGCACCTGGCGGTGCTGATCCAGCAGCAGCGGATATGGCCACAGCCGACGGCCGATCCAGAACACGCTCGACACCGCCCGCTGGGCAATCGCCCGGCGCGCAAGGTCCGCCAGCAAGCACATCGGCGGGAGCCAGTCGCGATCGGGGTGCCCCACCGCCGCGGCGGAACCAAACCACTCGTGAACCCCCCCCATGTTCAACTGCACCCCGGCGAGTTCCACGCTCCCGCGCGGGATCTTGGCGGGAGTCAGGCTGATCCTCTCCCGTAGCACGGAAATCGCATTTGATAGGGCCATGATCGGTATCCTATCAGATACCGACTACAAATCCAGAAATCCTAGAAAAGTTCTTGCTGGGGTTCAAAGACTGCGAGGCACTCCGGACCTTCGTTTCGGGGGGAGTTGACCCGGGTAGAGACCGGCCTGCTCACCATCAACTCGGCTGGATACGGCCTGAGCAACGCCGCGATGCGGGCCGCATCCTGGGACGCAGGGTCGAGCCAGGCCCCGAAGTCCGCGGCGTCAAGGATCACGGGCATGCGGTCGTGCAGCCTGGCCATCATCTCGTTGGGGGTCGTCGTGATGACGGTGAACGACTCGACCGTCCCATCCTCCGCAGACTGCCATGATTCCCACAGCCCCGCAAGCGCGAGCGGCTCATCCCCCGCACTGGTGACGTAGTGCGGCTGCCTGCGCGCGCCCAGCTTCTCCCACTCATAGAACCCGCTCACCGGCACGATGCATCGCCTCTGGCGGAACGCCACTCGGAATGCGGGCTTTGATTCGATCCCCTCCGCCCGCGCGTTGATGAGCGAGTTGCCGATTTTTTCATCCTTCGCCCACGATGGAATCAGTCCCCACCGCATGAACACCGCTTCCCGCCCCCCGGCTTGCGGCTGCGCCCGGACCACGGGCGCAGTCTGCGTGGGAGCCACGTTGTACCGGTCCGTGAACTCCAGCGGCGGCGAGGTGAGCGCCATGAGCCGCTGAAGCTCTCGCCACTTGTAGAGATGGGTGAATCGGCCACACACGCTTCAAGCGTACCACCGTCGCAAATGCGGCAGACTCTCAGCGGTGCAGGAACCCGAAGCTCTCACACCACAGCCGTCGGGTGCCCCACGCCCAAGATGAAAACATCAAACTTTTTGATACGTAAGCCGCCTTTTATCGACGGTTCACGATACTCAGCGCAAAGAGACTCAGACTGGAGCCGAACTTCTGGCACAATCGGTGATTCGTTCTCGCATGCAGGAAGCACCCAAGAACGCACTGGCCTGAAGACCGGGTACTCACAATCCACGAGAGTGCTTGGTGGGAGGCGCGCGGCGGGGCTTTACCGCCGCCGCCTCTTTTTCATTTTGGCCAATGGATGCACGGCGCGGAATATCCGCGGCATCCCATCGCGGGCATCGCGCGGCTTATCGCATCCCGGTGGCCGGAATCATCTTGGGTGCAGCGGCGGCCGGCTTGGCTTCCTGCGGCGTCAATCCCTCGATCTTGATCCCCAGATTGACCAGTGCCTGCTCGATCCGGCGATCGCCCTGCTGATAGCCGGAAACCGCCGCGACAATCTTGCCCGACTTGTCGATGACGTACGACTGCGGGATCCCGCTTACCTTGTACAGGTTCCCGGCAATGCTCGCGTCGCGTTCGCGTCCGGCAGGATCGCGCGCCATACGGAAGGCAAACTGTGCGCTCTTATCGGCGAAGAATTTCTTGTAGGCGGGCTCATCGTCAAACACATTGAGGGCGATGACCTCGACATCCTGCCCTTTCACCGCCTCGGCAACGCGTGACAGATGCGGAAGCCCTGCGATGCACGGCCCGCACCAGGTCGCCCACATGTCGATCACCACGATCTTCTTGCCGCGAAAATCGGATAGCTTGAAGGTCGATGACTCCAAGCCCCAGTGCGCGTTAAAGTCGGGGGCTTCGACACCCTCTCCGAGGGCGGAGACGCGCTCGGCCGGGCGCGGCAGGCGGATCTGCCGCATCGTCGGCTCAAGCGAAAGTTCCGAACCGTCGTCGGAGACCTTGGCGATGTAGTTGAAGTCGTTGAAGCCAAACGTCGCGCGGATGTCGAAGCGGTCGCCGCCGAGCGTCAGCCACACAGGCTTGGGCATATTCTCGGGTGACAGCGGCTTGGACGGATCGTAAAGCTTGTCGAACCGCGCATCGTTGTCATTCTCAACGAGGCGGACGTCATAGTTCACGCCGTTGATGGTGATCTTGCCCTCGCGCGCGGAGGCACGGTAATAGTTGATCGAGTCGCGATCGGGAGAACGGTAGAAGTTCAGGCCGTACCGGCCCTTGGTTGCTTCGCTTCCCGGGGTTGCCCATGAGACATCGAACACCCAAGTGCCCGAGAACTGCGGGCTCTTCCCCTCATCAGCGGGGGTCACAGTCGGCCAGGTCCCGTCACCGTCATCGGTGAGGTCTCCGTTGCCGTTCAGGTCGAGATAGACCTTCGCGTCTTCGCCGCTGGGCTCATCGAAAGCGATCGCATAGGTGTTGGCATCACCAGTACCAAGGGTGAGCGTGGCGTACGTGGCCTTGCCACGATACTTCGGCTCCTTCTTCACAACCGCCGGGCGCTCCGCGCTCACCCGGGCGGATGACGGCATGTACATCATTCCCTGCTCGCGGGAACGCGCCGCATCCAGAGCCCTCTCGGAGATCGTCAGCTTCGCCGTCCCCTTTCCATCCGGCTCGGCCGTTGCAAACGCGGACCCGCCGAGCACGAAGCCAATCACTGCCGCGGGCCACAGCACAGCCGACGACGATACGGGAACTGAACGCATGACAAGAGCTCCTGGGCGACGCAACTGCGCCGCCGTTGGGTCGCAAAAGGGGGAACGATTGATCGAGAAGCGCGGCAGCGACATTCCTGGTCGCCAGGCGCTGAGTGAAGCTCATTTGGGATTGTTGATCCAACCGAAGCCGTAGGGCGAGCCGGGCACATTGCTCCACTGCGTCTTGCGACGCTCCAGCGGAATCCATCCCGTCGGATTCGCCGTGCTCGTGACATACAGGTCGTCGGCTTCAAGGTCATTGTCCTCGCGCACCTGCTCATTGGCGCCACGTGGCGCCTTGAACACCTCCGCATGCCCCTGAAGGAACGAGACGACGCCCGCGCCGTTGTGGCGGGTGGTGACCTGATCGCCCGCAAGGTCGCCGCGAGAGCCTCCCCACAACCCGAAGAACGTGTTTGCAGAATCCGGGTCGTTGGCGTCGCTCGTCAATCCGTTGTTGAAGTGGGTGCTCTCTTCGATGAACATGGGGAGGCCGGTAAAGTTCTGAAGATCGCTGCTGACCACGTTCAGCCCAGGCCGTGTGGCCATCGGGAACATCGAGGGCTGCTTCAAATACGCCACGCGCGTCGACGTGAAGGTGTATGCGCCTTCAACGCGGTAGATCATGGTGTAGTCCCAGTTCAGATCTGTCTGACTCCCGAAGAAGTTGGTATCGCCTTCCACCGCTGCCGGTTGCACTGCACGACGTTTGTTCGTCGGGCACTCGCCGATGCGGTCGACATCGCTGCAGTACTTGTACATTTGCCCGGACTCATACACCACCAGCGAGTTGTCGCCGTTGCCCAGGGGTCGTCCCCACCGGCCCCATCCCTGCGCGGCCCAGGTCTGGTCCTTGAAGTCGCCCGCGTACATGTTGACAGCGATCACCATCTGACGCGCGTTGGACTGGCACACCGCCTGACGCGCCGTCTCGCGGGCCTTGCCGATCGCGGGGAGCAACAGCCCGACCAGCAACGCGATGATGGCGATCACGATCAGAAGCTCGATGAGCGTGAATGCCGCCGGGCTCTCGCTCCGTCGACGTGCTTGGATCGATTCCTTCGACATGACGATCCTCCTGTGCTTGATGCGTCGAGGCTGTTTGACACCCCACCAGAGGCAGGAAGCCGGAGTTAACGGGTGGGATGTTCAGGCGCCGCGAGAAGATCGAACCAGAATGTCAGCGAGACCAGCGGGATGGGGTACTGGATCCGGCACCGATACCCCCGGAACCTGCTCGCATCCCACCCCAGCTTCCCAAACACATCACCCAGCAGCGATGTGTACTGAGGGATGTCCGAGGATGCCGCGGCGGAAATACCGCTCCCAAGCAGCTGAAGCGAGGGATTCAACGCCACATCATCAAGCTGGAACGCCGGGGCATCCGGGCGGGGAGCGCCGGTCGCAATGCTGTGCAGCGTGGTCGTCAGCGAGGGCGGTCGATCCGCAAACACATCGTCCCGCACAAACACATCCGCCAGCAGAACCTTGCACGGGAAGCGTGGTGTGTGCGTCTCCCAATGAAATCGGGTCCCGGCCGGTTGATATCGCGGCCCGTTGTTCCGAACAACCTGCGCGCCGATGAGCGTCACCGGTTTGTTGATCTGCGGAATATTCTCCGCCAGCGTGTACAGGTACAGATCGTTGCTCTGATACAGACTCAGCGGCGGCGTCGGACGGGTGCAATAATCCTTGAGCAGATACGCGCTGCCCAGTTCGGGCTGCATCTCTCCCTCGATCGTCTCGATGCGACGCTGATCCGCGGGCACATCCGTCGCATCCCCGCGCCATCCAAACACCGTGATCGGCGAGCTGGCCCGGAGCCGTCGAACCCCGCACTTGCCCAGGATGTAAGCCGTATCGGTCGACTTCCCATCTTCCGACGGCTGAATGATCGCCGTCGCAAGCATGACCTCCGCCTGATACCCAAGCAGAGAGGTCATCGACCGATGAATCGCCTGCGCCGCCCCACGCACACTCCGCGCACGAACCTCCGAGTTGATGCCTCCCAGCGCGGCATCCAGCGCCCCCCTTCCCCCTGGAAACTCATCAATCAACTGCTCAAACTGCTGCACCGCGATCTCCGCGGTCTGAATCAGCGACTTCGCAGCGCCAAACGCGGCCGCGGCGTCAAGGAACATCCGCAGGCCACCCGGGGCGGGAATCTCGTGCAAAAAATGCGAACCGTTCGGCGACCGCAGCGCTCGCAGGATCCGCGCCGCAAGCGTCCGGTCGATGTCCAGCGTTCTGGCAAGCGTCGCAGGGCGGGTCGATTCACCCACGCAGCTGCGAACGATCGGGCCGATCGAATCCTGGAGCCCCAGGGACACATCGGCGGACCGCTGAGAAACCGCGTTCCCCTCAAGGTCCTCAACCGACATTTCGTGTGAACCAGCAACCATTCCAACCGCCGCTCTGGAGGTGCTTCGTTGCAATCCACGGGCATCCGCATGGCCAGTGGGAGACAGCCTCAGGGGGCTTGCCCGCAAAACACAATAACCGAAGATTGCAAGTAAGTCAAGATTGGGCTTGAAATGATCTCAGACTCGTGGCAAACTAACCCGTGGCCGGCTCACCGCGCATTGGAGGTGCGGATCGGTCGTGTTCCCGACAGGCCTCGAACGGAGAAGAGATGAATCCTCGAACCCGAATTCGCCCCCTCACTGTGGGTGCTCTGCTGTCGAGCATTTGTGGTCTCGCGGTGACAACCGCCATGGCCCTACCTCCCCGCACGACCTCGTTCCTCTATCAGTCTGGATACACCGTCACCGGTGTCGGACTGATCAACAGCCCGTTCTTCGGTGGCTTCAATGGCGGCGAAGGCTTCCGCGGGTTGGACATCGACAACTCCAGCAACTCCTTCGTGACGGTGGGGATCTTCGCCGACCCGGGTTTCAATCGGGCCGTTCTGGACTCGCGACTCTCCCCGGTCCCATTCATGGCGGCCGGTATGGAGAGCCCGCTTGCCGGCTCGATCAACCTTCCCACCGTCGAGCACACACTGCTCGAGGTCTTCAGCTCCTCTTCCAACAACAACTCCGATGCCGCTTTCATCGTTCGTGTCGGGCCCGAAGAGTTCACCTCCGCACCGATCACCACTGGCGTGTTCTTCAACAAGACGGCGATGCCGATCATCGAAGGCGATCTCGTCACCGCCGCCGGTGTCAGCCCCGGAACCACGTTTGCCGCCTTCACCGCTTCGAGCGTGATCCATATCACCGACAACAACCTCCTCCTTCTGGGATGCAGGATCATCGAGAAGGGCACACCCAGGAACGCGCTGCTCAAAGTCCAGCTCGATGCCTCCGGCCACCTGCTCACACAAACACTTGTTGCCAAGGAAGGCGGCCCCGCCGCCGGCGGACCCAGCACATGGCAATCTCTCGCCATCGGGCCGCACACCTGCGCCATCAACAATGCCGGCACGGTCATCTACTCCGGCATCACCTCCGCCGGCGCCAATGGTGTCTGGCGCGACAACACCCTTCTGGCCAGCGAGGGTGCCACCAGCCCGGCAAGCGGCCTTCCCTGGGGCTACCTCTTTGCCGCACCAGTCGACATCAATGCCTCCGGATCGTGGGCCATGCGCGGCGCAGTCACCGGCGCAACCCCCAACTGGAGCGAGCAGGGCGAAGCCGGCGAGACCTTCACCAGCGGCGGCGGTGGCACCACCGGCAACGTGCCCCTGGGCGGTGGCCCGCTCGACCTGATCACCGGCACGCTCAGCAATGATCACGATGTGGATGTGTACTACATCCGTGTCGGCGATCCCGCGCTACCTGAACAGGAGCCCTTCTCCGTCACCACCGTGCCAAACCCGGGCGCAGGGTTTGTCGGGGCGGACTTCGACACCGTGCTCTATCTCTTCCGCGATGCGGCCAACGCCAACGGCGCGACACGGGTCGGGCTCGGACGGAGCGATGATGCTGCGCCGGGCGTGCCCCAGTCAGCCCTCACTCCTGCAAGCCTGAACTTTGGTCACAACCCGGGCGGAACCTACTTCCTCGCGATCTCCACGCCCAAGGCCCGCCCCCTCGCCTCCGCAGCCCAGATGTGGCAGGATGATCCCGCCGCGCTCGCCGTTGCCCAGGGCAAAGTGTTCTGGGTCGACCCGAGCGAGGGGCAGATCAAAGGTGCGGACACCACGACGGGGGCAATGATCCCGCCGCTTCAGGTCGGGGTCATCCCGCCACAAACCCAGGGGCAGATCGCAGAAGACGGTCCGCTTCTCGGCTCCTTCATCGCTCCGTACCACGCCGGCGCAAACAGCAAGCTCTACTTCCTCGAGAAGCGATTCTTCCCATGGCGCATCAAGCGCTGCAATCTCGACGGATCGCAGCTTGAAACCGTTCGTACATCCGGCGACATCGGCCCGACGATCGGCGCGATGCAGACATTCGCGGTCGACAGCGTGAACGGCACGATTTGGTGGTCCCGGCCTGAAGAAAACGGCACCATCAACCGTTGCGACATTAACGGCCAGAATGCCCAGACCATCATCACGCTCGAATCGACACGCGCAACCTCACTCGCTGTCGATGGCATCGGCGGAAAGGTGTACTGGCACGAGCCGGTTGCCAACTCGTTCAACCGCTGCAACCTCGACGGCACAGGGTTTCAGATCCTCCAGTTCCCGCTGCAAGTCCGCTCGATCGCGGCGGATGTCCCTAGCCGCGTGCTCTACCTCAGCATGACCAACGGCACGATCCGCCGCTACAGCCTCACGACCAGTTCGTTCCTGACGGACCTCATCTCCAGCAACGCCGCGGCCGGCCTCGCCGCCGACCCCGACACTGGCACCCTCTACTGGACCAACGGGCTTGAGCGCGGCATCCGCCGCACGCAGATCGCCACGCCTTCGGTCGAGAACTGGCTCTCCGTCGGGCCCGATGTCGGCGAACGACCCGCCGATGGTCCTGGCTATCTCGGCGCGTTCAGCACCTGGCAGAAGAACGGCACACCTATCGCGACGCCGCTCCCCTATCAGATCAAGCTGACGGGCGCAACATTCGTGAACCAGCTGACCGTTGTCACTCGCAACAACACCAAGGTCGTTGCCGCGGGCGATGTCCTTTCCTCGACCGCGCCCAATGCCGTGACCACCGTGGGCGGCCTGAACAGCCCGGTCAAGATCAGCGACAACGGCCTGGTTGCGTGGCGCGGCCGGTGGACCAGCACCGTTCCCGGGCAGACAGGTACGCGCATCGCGCTCTTCCTCGATACCGAGGAGGTCTATCGCGACAACGAGGTGCCGACCGCCGGTGGTGCGCAGCTCGGAGGCGTCACGGCCGATCGCTACGGCTTCAACATGAGCTCAAGCGGGCAGTACCTTCTCGCAAACGCCTTCAACGGGTCATTCTTCGGGGGCGCGGGCAACCGCTGCGTCCTCATCGCCTACGACGAGCCGCCCGCGGGCGGATGCCGCGCAGACTTTGACGGCAATGGAACCGTCTCAGTCCCCGACATCTTTGCCTTCCTGAGTTCCTGGTTCGCGCAGTCGCCGGCCGCGGACTTCAACGATGACAGCGTGATCAGCGTTCCGGACATCTTCGCGTTCCTCAGCGCGTGGTTTGCCGGTTGCCCTTGACGATTTGTTTCCTGTGCCCCCACCTCCCGCGCCCGAGCGGGGGCCGCAGTTTTCCCCGACGGGCGCGACCGGGGTGATGAATCATCCCGGCTTCAGAGTGAGAGATTTAGGAGAGAGAAGATGAAGAAGACTGTGTACATCATGGCAGCAGGCACGCTGCTCCTCGGCTCGGCCGCCTTCGGGCAGACGTGGGCCGAGATCGCCAGCGGCGGAACCAACGGGCTGACCGATGCGGGCCCGCTGCTTCCCACCGCCAACATCACCAGCGGCGT
>Ga0163155_10002068_pt1 | contig 23069 bp, 22 predicted proteins | sample OliLakLV19SP4G1_FD_148611 | JGI IMG/M metagenome (GOLD analysis project Ga0163155, IMG submission 148611) | Freshwater microbial mat bacterial communities from Lake Vanda, McMurdo Dry Valleys, Antarctica - Oligotrophic Lake LV.19.SP4.G1 | ecosystem: Environmental > Aquatic > Freshwater > Lake >... | reverse complement strand
GTTGATTTGGCATTAGCAGAAGATATTGCCCATCGCGCCGCCATCTCGATTGATAATGCGCGGCTTTACCAAGAAGCTCAGCAGGCACAACAAGCCGCCGAGCGATCGGCAGAGCGGCTTGCTAGACTTCAATCCGTTACGGCTGCTTTTTCCGAGTCGGTCACCCCCGATCAGGTGGCTCAAGTCATTGCCGATCAAGGGATTGCTGCACTGGGCGCTAATTTTGCGATCGTTGCATTGCTGAATGAAGCGGCGGCTGAGCTAGAAATCGTCCGATTGGTAGGCGATCATTTCTCACGGGGCGAAGGCTTACAGCGATTTTCTATTAATGCGCCCCTGCCGCTTGCAGAAGCCGTCCGCACAGGACAGCCGATTTGGGCGGAGCCGCCTGAAACGCTAACCGTCTACTATCCCCATTTGGCTGAACTCTATCCACAGTCGAAGTTGGGTGCCTTAATTTCTATTCCTCTGATGATCGAAGGTCATGCCGTTGGCGGCATATCACTAGGTTTTACCGATCCGCAGTTGTTGGATGAGGAGCAACAAGCCTTTATTCTGTCGCTTGCTCAACAATGTGCCCAGGCGATCGCTCGTGCCCACCTTTACGAATCTGAACGCATTGCTCGAAATAATGCTGTTCGCGAAGCAGCCCGCAGCGCCAAAGCAAATCGAGTCAAAGACGAGTTTTTAGCCGTGTTATCTCATGAGTTACGCACGCCGCTGAACCCTATTTTGGGCTGGGCTAGTCTCCTTCGCAGCGGCAAACTAGATGCCGCAAAAACAACCCATGCGCTAGAAACCATTGAGCGCAACGCTAGACTTCAAACTCAACTGATTGAAGATCTATTAGACGTTTCGCGCATTTTGCAAGGCAAGCTCAAGTTAAATATTGCGCCTGTAAATCTAGCCTTCACTGTCCAAGCGGCGCTTGAAACCGTGCAATTAGCCGCAGAAGCAAAGGGAATTGAACTAAGGATTGATCTAGAAGAAATCAGCGGGGACATTACAGAAAACTCCTCATCTGTGACTGCTCACCCTTCCCGGCTGATGGTTCTAGGTGACTCAGTTCGACTACAGCAAATTATTTGGAACTTGCTCACCAATGCGATTAAATTCACTGCTGCTGGAGATTGGGTAAAAATTCGCCTCAGCTCTAGCAATCGCCACGCTCAGGTTCAGGTGATCGACAGTGGCAAAGGCATTCATCCAGATTTTTTGCTCCATGTGTTTGAATACTTTCGGCAAGCCGATTCCACCACCACTCGGAAGTTTGGTGGCTTGGGGTTAGGCTTGGCGATCGTGCATCACTTGGTAGAACTGCATGGCGGAACCGTGCAAGCCGACAGCTTAGGCGAAGGCAAGGGCGCTACATTTACCGTTAGGCTGCCGCTATTAGAGAGCAACCAATCCGCATCAGCGAATCAAGAAGACATCGCTTCTTCATCTAGTCTTTACTTGCCACTTCAGGGAGTTCGAGCACTTTTGGTAGATGATGATGCCGATGCACGAGATCTAGCGGCTTTTATTCTGGAACGGGCAGGCGCGATCGCCACGGTTGTAGATTCCGGGATCGCGGCTTTAGAGTGCTTCTCGCAAACTAGACCAGACGTAATTATTAGCGATATTGGGATGCCAAGAAAAGCTGGTTACGAGCTGATTCGAGACATTCGCACCCTGTCAACGGCTCAAGGCGGACAAACTCCCGCGATCGCCCTAACTGCCTATGCTGGAGAAATTGATCAGCAGCAAGCCCTTGCCGCCGGGTTTCAGACTCATATGACCAAGCCAGTGAATGCTGAGGAACTGGTGCGGGCGATCGCGCAGTTCGCTAGAAAAGCCGCAGCCTCACACCATAATATTGATTAGGTACAAACGGTTTTGATGGTGCTAACCCGCTTATCTTGTCATTTGTGGAAACTTTATCCCAATCCAAACAGAAAATAGGAATTTTTGGGGGAACCTTTAACCCACTCCACTGGGGACATTTGATGGTGGCTGAAACGGCACTCGATCAATTTGCCTTAAATGGTGTTGTTTGGGTGCCAACTTTTCGCCCGTCGCACAAATCGGTTGAGCTGCTGGGCTTTGAACACCGACTTGAAATGGTGAAACAGGCGATCGCGCACCATCCAGCATTTTGGGTTTCTGATATAGAGCAGCAGCGGCAAGGTAATTCTTATGCTTTGACCACGCTACTTGATTTAGAAGCCCTGTACCCAAACCCTGATTGGCATTGGATTATTGGATTGGATGCTTTCCAATCTTTACCCCGCTGGTATCGCAGCGCCACTGTCGCCGCCCAATGCACTTGGCTAGTCGCACCCAGAAATGATCAGAACTCTTGCACAATCTGCCAGCAAGTTGCAGACCATTTTATAGATCAGAAAATTCCTTTCCATTGGCAGTTGCTAAGTATGCCACAGGTAGAAATTTCCTCCAGCTTAATTCGAGACTATTGGCAAAAAGGGCGATCGCTGCGCTACCTCGTTCCCGATTCTGTGCGGCATTACCTCACGACCCAATTGCCAGGTTCGCCCTAACTTAGCCCTTTGCGGCAAAAAGCTGGTATTAAAAAACAAATTCATTAAGTCTTGAGAACCTTTCTGAGAAAGGCTTTCCGCCCAACACATCAAAGCCTATTGTTGCACTGGGATCACCTTGCATCTTATGATTTTCTTAATAACTAAAATTTATTTACCGAGGGCAAGACGCAGTAATGAGAGTAGCAATTAACGGCTTCGGGCGTATTGGGCGTAACTTCATGCGCTGCTGGCTAGGCAGAGAGAATAGTCTAATTGACCTCGTTGCCATCAACGACACGTCTGACCCTAAAACAAATGCCCACCTGCTTAGATATGATTCAATGCTCGGCAAAATGGACGAGAGCGTTCAAATTGATGCCGACGATAATAGTATTACGGTGAATGGAAAAGTTGTTAAATGTACGTCCGATCGCAACCCCGAAAATTTGCCCTGGAAAGAGTTGGGCATTGATCTGATCATTGAATCTACAGGGGTTTTCGTCAGCAAAGAAGGTGCCTCTAAACATCTCAAAGCAGGGGCAAAGAAGGTGCTGATTACGGCTCCTGGAAAAGGCGATGATGGAACTTTTGTAGTCGGTGTCAATCATCTCGACTACGACCACGCCAAGCACAACATCATCAGCAATGCAAGCTGCACGACTAACTGCCTAGCGCCCATTGCCAAGGTGCTAAACGATAACTTTGGCATCATCAAGGGCACGATGACCACCACCCACAGTTACACCGGTGATCAGCGCTTGCTAGATGCCAGCCACCGCGATTTAAGACGGGCACGAGCCGCCGCTATCAACATTGTCCCGACCTCAACGGGCGCGGCTAAAGCCGTTGCTCTGGTTCTTCCTGAACTCGCTGGCAAGCTGAACGGCATTGCCCTACGGGTGCCCACTCCCAATGTGTCGATTGTGGATCTGGTGGTTCAAGTTGAGAAAAGCACGATCGCCGAACAGGTGAATGAGGTGCTGAGAAATGCTGCTGAAGGTTCCATGAAAGGCATTATCAAATATTGTGATTTGCCTCTCGTCTCTAGTGACCATGCAGGTTCATCTGAGTCGGCGATCGTCGATGCAGATTTGACCATCGTTATGGGAGGAGACTTAGTAAAAGTGATCGCTTGGTATGACAACGAATGGGGCTACAGTCAGCGGGTTGTAGATTTGGCTGAAGTGGTGGCTCAAAAGTGGGCTGCTTAACTGTTTTCAAAGCCGCGCGAAAGTAGAAGTAATAGAACCTACGCACTTGAAGCTTGGAGCCTCGATCCTTCTTAGCTCCCCTTCAAAAGAGGAAGCCTTGAAAGTTCCTTTTTCAAGGGGTGAAGTTTTTTTTGCGTAAGTCCTGAAGAACTAACATTTGGGGCAGGTCTAACCGACCGCCCCTTTTTCCGATCAGCCAATCAATCTACAAAAGCGGGAGTAGCAGTAGATTTTTTACTCAATCTTAAATTCGCGATCGCCCTGATTCCCTTAGAGGACTTACGCACTCGCCCCCTAAATCCCCCAATTCTGGGGGACTTTGATCTCTAGCTCCCCCAGAATTGGGGGTCGGGGGGCAAATTTCGGTTGATTTGCGTAAGTCCTGACTTAGCTCTTTTGCTTTTGCTGCCCCAGTGTGTTTCGCTCCCAAAATACGCTGTCTGTGTAGCCCTGAATGGTTTTGTTCAGTTCTGCCAATTCCAGGCGTTTCTCTGCTAAAAGACAGTAATTTTCGTTGAGATCGATGCCGAGGTAGCGTCTGCCTAGTTTTTTGGCGACGACCGAGGTGGTGCCGCTGCCTAAAAACGGATCAAGCACCGTGTCTCCAAGGTTGCTACTGGCAAGGATGAGACGGGCTAGGAGCTTTTCGCTTTTTTGAGTGGGATGATCAGTGTTTTCGGGCATTGACCAAAAAGGGATGGTGATATCTGTCCACAGGTTGGAGGGATGGGTGTCGCGGAAGTTGCCATCGGCGGTTTCTTGCCAATCTTTGGGCAGTCCGTTTTGGCGATAGGGGGCGAGCACTTTGCGCCGGAGTTTGACGGCATTCACGTTGAAGATATAGTCATCAGACAGGGTACAAAACCAGATATCTTCGCTGGAGTTTTTCCAGTTGGATTTGGCTCCCCGTCCTTTTTCGCGTTCCCAGGTGATGCGGTTGCGGACGGTGAAGTGGGCTGCGGCAACAGCAAAGGTAGAGATGGAGGAGAACCAGTCGGCACAGATGTAGATGGATGCTGTGGGTTTGAGGAGGGGTTTGAGTGTGGCGATCGCGTCATCAAACCAGAGCGTGTAAGCCTCAATGGTTTGGCGGGTAAATCGATTGCCGTGAAAGTCTTTGGTCAGGTTGTAGGGCGGATCGAGAATCAACAGATCCACACAGTTCTTGGGCAGGAGCGTTGCCCAAACCAAACAATCCCCCAGTAGCGTTCCTTGGGGCGGATCTAAAAAGCCAGATGCAGGCGGTTGTAAGATTAGCCGCGATCGCAACCGAGCGCGATCCTCTTCGGTCAGTTCCAGAGTGCGATTTTTAGGAGCGCGGGAGGTCATGCCGCCCCTTCTTCAAATACTGCTGCACTTCGGTTAATACCCGCCGTGCGCCATCAAAGGTCAGCCGCGCGATCGCGAGATCGTAGGGTAGCCAATCGTAATCTTTAATTTCTTCTGGCTGACAATTGACTATTGCTGACTGCACAAATGCCGGATAATAAATTACGGTTTTGTTGAATTTTTTGCTGCCGCGAGTGAAGGGATATTGTTCTGAAAAAGATGCGTCGCCTAGCAAGGTGAAACGGGTGATGCCTGTTTCCTCCTCAAATTCACGGCAAGCAGCCTGGACATCTGTTTCGCCTGAATCTGCGTGCCCTTTAGGAAAGCCCCAATGTCCTGCATGGTGCTGAATTAACAAAAATTGATGCTCATCGCCATTTTGCAAAATGGGAACGATGCCAAAGGCTTTATCCTTAGCGATGTTGAAGTCGTCCATACTGATGTTGCCGCTTTTGAACGATGAGAGTGCTTGCAAACGCGATCGCTCAGGTCTACCGTATAGTAAATCCACCAATCATATACTTGTTAGGCAATTACGACGACTGATTCCTAGAAACTTAATTGAGTACCTGATGTGCAACAAAAATCAGCCCACCCTTGTATCTTCAGAGAGAGCAGGATGGGGAATCGGAAAAGTTGCACATCGCGTTTGAGTATTACCTTCAAGGCTTACGCATCAGGGCGATCGCTCAAACGAGAGCAGGAACCGGGGCTTGTAGGTGAGGATAGAGCGGAAAGCGATCGCAAAGAGTTGCAACGCGATCGCGGCAATCTTGCGCTACTTGATCATCTTCTGGGTTCAGCAGGCGATCGCTGATGATGTTGCCGATTTCAACAAATTCAGGGGTGCCCATGCCGCGTGTGGTCATGGCAGGCGACCCTAAGCGCAAACCGCTCGTGACGAAGGGCGATTCTGGATCAAAAGGAACCGTATTTTTGTTGGCAGTGATATTCACGCCGCTGACCAATTGATCCGCCAATTTGCCCGTTATGCCAATGGATCGCAGATCGACCAGCATCAGATGATTATCGGTGCCGCCCGAAACCGTTTTCAAACCACGCGCCTGAAGCTGACCTGCTAAAGCACGAGCGTTTTCAATCACCTGTCCAGAATAAGTCTTAAACTCTGGCTTAAGAGCTTCTCCAAACGCGATCGCTTTTGCAGCAATCACGTGTTCTAAAGGACCGCCTTGAGAGCCAGGAAATACTGCTTTATCTAATTTTTTACCCAAGTCTGGATCGCGGGTGAGGATCAAGCCTCCACGGGGACCGCGCAAAGTTTTGTGGGTGGTAGTGGTGACAACATCACAGTGAGGAATCGGGCTGGGATGATGCCCACTAGCAACCAATCCAGCGATATGGGCAATATCTGCGAGAAGATAGGCTCCTATTTCATCGGCGATCGCCCGAAACCTGTCAAAGTGGATGACCCGTGGATAGGCTGAATAGCCGCAGATTAACAGCTTTGGACGATGCTGCAAGGCGAGATCGCGGATTTGGTCATAGTCTAATTGCTCAGTTTCAGCGCTAACCCCATAGTGATGCGCCTTAAACCATTTGCCAGACACATTCACCGGTGAACCGTGGGTCAAATGTCCACCGTGAGACAAATCCATGCCCATAATGGTGTCGCCCGGTTCCAGCAAGCTGAGGAACACCGCAAAGTTTGCCTGGGCACCGGAGTGGGGCTGCACGTTAGCATGAGCGGCACCAAACAATTGTTTTGCGCGATCGATCGCCAACTGTTCCGCTTCATCCACAAACTCACAGCCGCCGTAGTAGCGTTTACCCGGCAACCCTTCAGCATATTTATTGGTTAAAACAGATCCTTGAGCCGCCATCACGGCGGCTGAAGTAAAGTTTTCGCTAGCAATCATTTCTAAATGATCGCGCTGGCGATTTAATTCGCGGTCAATAATGGCAGCGATCGCCGGATCGGCTTTGGCAAGAAAATCTAAATTATTATTGGTCACACAAAACCCCTAAACAAAATTTCAAAACAATAAATATCCATGCTAATAAGGATTCAGATCACCGTTTGGCTCGGTTTAAAAACCAACCGTTGATTTTGGGATGATTTGGGTCGGTTGTTCGCGATCGCACAACACAGAAATTAGGGTGCTTGAACCGCTTACAGAAGGATTTATCATACACTCCATTTTGCCTTCTTAGCCACCCTGGATAGACTGCCAAGCACCCGCAAGAAAATCTTTCACATCAATCGCCATTTCAAATCCTCACCGAAACAACGGCTTAAACGCATTAAGCTCTGTAATCTATGACACATCATCCCCAAAGTCTTAACTTAAGATGGAATTAGAGAATCACGGCTTCGTTGGAGGTCACTGTGCTTGTCATCTTGATGGATAATCAGCTAATTTCCCCAAAGCAGGTATGTCAATCCTGTTTGATGGCAGATGAAAGTGGGCAGCCGCGCTGGTCAAGCGGAAAGCTTCGATGTGGACGGGTGCTGAATCAAATTAATCATCAAAATCCTAAGCAGTTTGAGTGTGAAATGGGCTTTCGAGTTGCCAATATCGAGTAGGGTTTTGCGTCTTCAAAAAAGACCTGATAAACATCTAAATTGCAGAAACAAGGGGCTTAAACCCCCTGTTCAGAGACTACACAGCGGCGATCGCTTCTAGGGAAATAGGTTTTTTTTCCAAAAGAAGCTTAGCGCTTTTCAATGGCTCAGAAATTGGCACCGGATATTCTCCCGTAAAACACGCCGAACAAAAGTTGGATGAATCATCGCGCGTTTCTTCTAGCATCCCTGCCCAACTGAGATAGCTAAGAGAATCTACCTCAATTTGAGCGGCAATTTCTTCCACAGATTTTGTTGCCGCAATCAGGTGATCTTGGCTATCCGTATCAATCCCATAAAAACAAGGGTGAGTCACAGGCGGAGAAGAGATTCGCATGTGAACCTCGGTTGCGCCAGCATCTCGAAGCGCCTTAACAATCTTGCGGCTGGTGGTTCCGCGCACGATTGAATCATCCACCAACACAATGCGTTTTCCTTGAAGAACATCCCGCAGCGGATTCAGCTTCATCCGAATACCTGCCTCCCGCATACTTTGAGTCGGTTGAATGAAAGTGCGCCCCACATAACGATTTTTAATCAATCCTTCCGCATAGGGAATACCTGAAGCTTGGGAAAACCCGATCGCCGCCGGAATGCCAGAATCGGGCACCGCAATCACTAAATCAGCTTCGGCAGGAGATTCTAGGGCGAGCCTCCGTCCAATTCGCATCCGGTACGTATAGAGGCTTTCGTTCTGCATCACACTATCGGGGCGTGCAAAATAAATCATCTCGAAAATGCAGAGTTTCGGTTGAGGCTGGCTCACCCAATGGAACGATGCCATGCCTTCGTCTGTGATCCAAACGACCTCGCCGGGTTCCACATCCCGCAAATATTCGGCTCCAATAATATCCAAACCGCAGGTTTCAGACGCTAGCGCATACCGGGTTGGATCGCTGGGGCTAGCTTTAGGCAGAGCGCCAATCACCAACGGACGAATACCATTGGGATCACGGGCACCGATCATGCCGTTGGGAGTACCAATCACTAAGCTAAAGGCTCCCTGACAACGCTTAAAAGCAGTAATAGCAGCTTCTAGCCAAGTTTTGCCGCTATCTACGGCTTCCGCGATCGCAAAGGCAATCAGTTCCGAATCAGTGCTGGTCAATAGGTTGTGATGATTTCGCAGCAATTCCTCCCGCAGGATTGGCGTATTCACCAAATTGCCATTATGTGCTAGCGCTAAATGCCCCAAGCGTGTAGGAACCAACACCGGCTGAGCATTGACCACCCGACTCGTTCCCGTAGTAGAGTAGCGCGTATGCCCAACTGCCAATTCTCCTACTAAGGTATTTAGCATCGTTTCATTAAATACCTGGGACACTAAACCCATGGCTTTGTGCAAACAGGGAGGATGATCTTGAGGAAAGGTGGCAATCCCTGCTGACTCTTGTCCGCGATGTTGCAGAGCATACAACCCGAAATAAGTCAGCTTGGCAACATCTTCACCCGGTGCGTAAACCCCAAATACACCACAGGCTTCTTCGGGTTTATCAGGGTGATCGAAAGATGCAGTCTGTTCTAAGTCATCAAATTCGGCAGCAGAAGCACCCGTTTGAGAAAGGGAATTGGGTAACATGCGTCAGTGTTGCTCCAAGGATTGCTAGCAAAAAGAAAAGGCGACGAAATTGGATGGCAATGGCAAAAAATAGCTTAAAAGTTATTTAAATTTTGATTAACTCTTGGTTCCATCGTAACAGGCGCAGGGTTGACTCTAAATCAGCTTTAAGGAAATTAGGTGGGAATCAATCTGCCAGATAGGATTCGATCGCGCCCTGCCAGCGATCGTTCAGAGTATCCATTTCTACTTTAATGACAGAATTTGTAAACGTGATGCTTAAACCCTCGGTGCGACTGTTGACAACTCCTAACGCTTGCCAATCATTTTCTAAATGTGTCTGTAGATGGGCTTCCCAAACGGACTGGTGCGATCGCGCCACAGAAACAATAATCCGCGCGCCACCTTCGGCAAACAAGAGATGATCCAATCGGCTCTTGGAAGCGGGAAAGGTGAGAGTGGCTCCCAGGTTGCCGCTGATGCAGGATTCCGCGATCGCCACAGCAACGCCACCTTCTGCGGAATCGTGGGCAGACCGAATCCAGCCTTGACGAATTCCTTCCCGGCAAACGGTTTGTACTTTGCACTCCAGTTCAAAATCAACGATGGGTGGCTGCCCCGCAATCACGTCCTGAACCGCTGCCAGATATTCTGAGCCACCTAGAGTCACAACGGCAGATGGTGCAGCATCCAAAGGTGTACCCAGCAGATAGATTAAGTCGCCTTCCGCTTGCCACCCTTGCCCACAAATTTTAGTCAGGTCGGGAATCAGCCCCACCATGCCCACCACTGGCGTTGGATAGATCGACTGGGGTTTACCGTCGGCATCCAAGGTTTCGTTATAAAGCGAGACGTTGCCACCCGTGACTGGGGTGCTGAAGGCAGTACAGGCTTCAGATAACCCCCGACAGGCTTCTGCTAGTTGCCAATAGCCGATCGCGTTTTCAGGACTGCCAAAGTTGAGATTATCGGTGACCGCCAAGGGTTCCGCGCCCACACAGCTTAGGTTTCGTGCGGCTTCAGCAACAGCGGCTTTGGCTCCTTCATAGGGATGCAGGTAAACGTGACGAGCGTTGCAATCAACGGTAGCGGCAACTCCAGGGAAGGAGTTTGAGGCTTGAGGTTTGTTTAGATCTTTAGAAGATACGAGGGGGCGAATCCGAATGACGGCGGCATCGGCTCCACCGGGCATGATCACGGTGTTGTTTTGCACTTGGTGATCGTATTGGCGATAGACCCACTGTTTTGAGGCGATCGAGGGAGTTGCCAGCAGTTGAAGTAATACTTCGTTCCAGGTGAAGAATTTTCCTTGAGCTTCAATGCCTGTGGCGGTGCAGTCTGGCAAGCTCTTCGGAGTCCACGCCCACGCTTTTTGGGCATAGTCGGGTGGTTCGCTTAACAGTTCTCGATGGTAAATTGGCGTATTGTCTGCTAAGGCGGTTGCGGGAATTTCGGCAGCGATCGCCCCTTGAAACAGAATCCGCACAACGGGTTCCGCAATCACGGTTCCCGCTGCGACTGCATGAAGCCCCCAGCGCTCAAAAATATCAATCAGTTCTTGCTCTCGTCCTTTTTCCGCTACAAACAGCATTCGTTCCTGCGATTCCGACAACAGGTATTCGTAGGGAACCATGCCTGTCTCGCGCACCGGGATTTTGTCGAGATCCAGTTCAATGCCCACGCCGCCTTTCGCTGCCATTTCTGATGTGGAACAGGTGATCCCCGCTGCGCCCATGTCTTGGGCTGCGACGACGGCTCCGGTTTTAAAGGCTTCTAGACACGCTTCAATCAAGGATTTTTCTAGAAAAGGATCGCCGACTTGCACCGCAGGGCGATCGTCCATGGAAGCATCACTCAATTCCGCACTGGCAAAGCTGGCTCCCCCCATGCCGTCGCGCCCGGTGGTAGACCCAACATACAAAACCGGATTGCCAATGCCTTTTGCGCCCGATTTGACAATCTCCTCGGTTTCCATCAACCCCAACGCCATCGCATTCACTAGGGGATTGCCAGAATACGCCAGATCAAAATAGACTTCGCCGCCGACGGTGGGCACTCCAACACAGTTACCGTAGTGAGAAATTCCGGCGACGACCCCGCTGAATAGCCGCCGCGTCCGGGCATCCTCCAAAGAACCAAACCGGAGCGAGTTGAGGATCGCGATCGGTCGAGCGCCCATCGTGAAAATGTCTCGCAAAATCCCACCCACTCCAGTTGCGGCTCCCTGAAACGGCTCCACCGCAGATGGATGATTGTGCGACTCAATCTTGAATGCGAGATGCAAGCCGTTGCCCAAATCCACCACACCCGCATTTTCGCCGGGACCCACCAATACGCGATCGCCCTCCGTGGGAAATTGCTTTAGCAGCGATCGCGAGTTTTTGTAGCAGCAGTGTTCCGACCACATCACGCCAAACATCCCCAACTCTGCCTTGTTAGGGTGCCGTCCCAGCCGTTGCACAATTTCAGCATATTCCTCCGGCTTAATGCCCTCTGCCGCAATTGCTTCGGCTGAGAAAGGAGCAGAGGAGATAGACATAGGACACTCCAAAGAAATAATGGGCGATTCCCGTAGGGATTCCTGTGGAAAGCTTCGCTAACGTTTCACGAATCGCGCCTCAAGACCGCTCTATTCTACCAATGTGTTTCGACAGGTTGAGTGCAAACAAATAGAACCTCATCAATTAGGGACAATCATAGTGTCCCATTAGGCAAAGTTTCAGACCGTTGCCAAAAGAGTTGATAACGGTTTAGCACTGCTGGCAGGACTTCAACTCCCTCATAACAGGCGGCAGCCATCAGATGGAGAATCGACGTAATTGCCTTCCAAGCCATATTGCTCGTTCATTGGAGCGCTGCTTCAACCGAGTCTAAACTGGCTCCGTTCCCCTAGTTTTTCAAGGTAGCTCAGCATCGTTACTATGGGATTGTCAGCTAATCGTCATCAACTTTTTCCAAGCTGATCTTTGTAACAGCAAGGGTTTCAAGCCCGATTTTATGCAACTTGAAGACCGATCAGCTTACAATCCTTTCTGCTTGATCGTGGCAATGAAACCAAGCAGCTTATAACGAAAACCTAATAACTAGGCGGATTCTTTTTGGGAATGCTTAACAAGGGCAATTTAGGGCAAGAATCAGAAGGTGGCAAAGCATACACCGAGGTAAGCTTTGCAAAAGTAGTCGGTTTACGAGTGTGAAGTTGCCACAATCGCAAAGCGATCGCTAAGCTAACAGTCCCCAAGCCTATCGACATTAACACCCAGTGGGCACTTACTCCACCAATTGCGACGTTTACTGCACTGGCTGTTGCCACAAAGCTGAGTATAGGCTCCCGACGATAGGTTGATTTAAAGCTTCGAGTCCACGAACCATTCATGCAAGCACTCTACTTAGGTATTTCAAATACTCAGTCACTATAATTCTAGTTTTTCTATAAAAGTTTGTGTTTAGTTAAGATTAAATGGATATGAACTTGATCCAGAGCGCATTACAAAATTAGTCACAAATTACCCAGAGGCATGGTTCCAGTTTGAGCAGGAGGTGCAAGCCTTTGTCGTATGGTTGAGAGCATTGGCAACCAACTTGAATAGCTAAAATCAAGAGTCGGTGCATTCCAAGTCGGAGGCTTAAAACGAGATTTGTCAGTCAATCAGGGATCGAGGTTTACGCCATGTCATTCGCAACGTTTATCCCTTTAACCTGAAGCTATCCCACAATACACATTAGCTGAGTGGCAGAAGTGAGGTAGGGCGATTTCCAAATGTTATCAGGATTTGGGGTGTGTTAATTCACCATGCTAAGTCAGCCACTCACTGAACTGCATAATTGCTTGATGTATCTTGGGTAAAACGGACGGAGCCAATTTAGCCAGAGCCAGCACATACCAGGCTTGAGTTCATCGCCATACTTATGATGCACCACGTGATGAAATTTACGGTACTCATCCAGGTCGAGTAGCAGAACACCACTCCGTAAGGGAGGTGGTTCTGCTCCACCGATTTCTGCAACCTGCCGCAGAAGCGCCTGATGCCAGTTTTGCCCTTGCGGAAGTCCACCATCTAGAGTCACTGCGACCCGTTCACTCATGCGTTCGCAGCGTCGATAAAAATCAGCGTCGATAAAAATCGTTGATGTAGCTGGCTAAAGCTCGAATGCCATACTCCTCTAGAATCGGTTTAGCACGTTCGATCGCGGCTTTCAGGGCGAGTTCACTCTGTTCCAGAGCCATCAGTTCATCTTCTAATTGAGCTTTCAGAGCTAAATAGGGATGGTTAGACATTGAACCTTTCTCCAGAATACGAACACGAACCAGTGAAGGAACACTCTCCAACCGGACTAGATCGATTTTGAGCCAATCGGGAGCCAGCGCTGCAAGAGCATCACACGCTTGCAGCCAACGGTCATGAGAAAGTCCAACCACTGCCAGATCCAGGTCTGAATCCCAGTGCCAGGGACTTCCTCCCAGAACAGAACCAAAAGGAATCACCTGAGTTGCCCCGAATTGGTTGTGAAGTATTTGCTGACACTGCTCTGCTAGACGTAAGGCGTGTTGATGGCGACTTTCCAATTGCAGCGATCGCTCCTGGGAAGAGGCGGCATGGGTGGTAGGTGTGGAGGGTCGGAACATAAGCGAGTGGCTACAGTGCTAAATCATTCCACCGCTATGATAATCCGATCTCGAACTGCTTAAGACTCCCTGGAACATCAAGAGTCATTTGTTGCCGGGATGATCCCACGGCAGATTCTCTAAATCCTCAGCTATGGATCGAACTGACGTTAAGATAAACTCAATTCCTTCAGGGGACACGACCAACGTTGGTCTAGGGGCACAATACCGCATCCTAACTCTAGAGGCGATCCATGTACGAACCTAAACTGCAAGACCCAAATCTACCACCGCGTCCAGAGGCAATTCTGCCGACCATGTATGATCTGCCCAGTGAAGATCCAGAGGAACCCGGTTTGCCCGACGAATTTCACCAGTTTCAGCCCCAACTCCTACGGGAAACCTGCCACCCACCCACTTATCCGGCAGATCAGATATTCATTGGCACCGACCTCAACCTTTACTACGACTCTCGCCAGCCCCAGTGGCACAAACGTCCCGATTGGTTCCTTGTTTTGGGTGTTCCCCGCGCTCAAACCCTGCAAGACTTGCGCTTAAGCTATGTGATCTGGATTGAAGGAGTGGTGCCTTTTTTAGTGGTGGAATTACTCTCTCCCGGCACCGAGGCTGAAGACCTAGGACAAACCTTACGTGAGGTGAACCAGCCCCCGACCAAATGGCAAACTTATGAACAGGTCTTACGAGTTCCCTACTATGTAATTTTTGACCGCTACCAAAACCAGTTACGAGTCTTTCAGTTGGTGGGCACCCGCTACCAGGAAATGACCGTTCAAGACCAGCGCGTTTGGTTTGAAGACATAGACCTGGGGGTGGGCGTGTGGCAAGGCACTTATCAGGATGCTGAGGGTCTGTGGCTACGCTGGTACGATGCTGCAAACCAATGGATACCAACACCAGCGGAACGTGCTGAACAGGAATCCCAGCGGGCTAAACAGGAACGCCAACGGGCTGAACAAGAACGCCAGCGGGCTGAACAAGAACGCCAACGCGCCGATCGCCTAGCGGCAAAGTTGAGGGAATTAGGCATTGACCCAGAGCAGATTTGAAGGGCGATCGCGGAGTGCGATTATCGGATGAACAGCGGCAGCGGATCGCGATCGCCCGTGCATTGCTGCGGAATCCTGAGATTTTGATTTTGGATGAAGCAACCAGTGCGCTAGATTCCGTCTCAGAGCGGTTGATTCAAGAGTCGTTAGAAAAGCTATCGGTAGGGCGAACCGTGATTGCGATCGCCCACCGCTTATCTACAACTATGCGCGCTGATAAAGTCGTCGTCTTAGAACAGGGACAAATCATCAAGCAGGGCACCTATCAGGAGTTGCTAGCCCAACGCGGCAAACTCTGGAACTATCACCAAATGCAGCAAGGTAGCAGTTCAGAGAGTACCAGTTCAGATAACAATCAGGAGACACATTCATCCGTTAACGTGCCAAAATAAATAAATCCATTCAGGCTCTGCGTTACGTTGGGAAGTCACACTCATGAACGAAACCCGGATTGCATCTCCCCCCATCATCTATCCCGAAGCGGATGGACAGCCGATGACCGAGAGTGACGCAACCCGCGATTATTTGATCTATTGCGTTGAAGTGTTGCGCCTATTTTTTCATAGTCGTCGCAACATTTATATTTCAGGCAATTTGTTCCTCTATCACCAGGAGGGTAACCCCAAAGCAGTTGTTTCTCCGGATGTGTTTGTAGTTTTTGGAGTCAGCAACCGCAAGCGCCGCAGCTACAAAGCGTGGCAAGAAGATGGCAAGCTGCCCTCGTTTGTTATGGAAATTACCTCGTTCAGCACCAAAAAACAGGACGAGGTTGAGAAACCCAAGCTATACGCTAGCCTTGGGGTGCAAGAATATTTTCAATATGACCCCACTGCCGATTATCTTAAGCCTCAACTAAAGGGCTACCAACTGGTAGATGGTATTTATCAACCTCTGTCGCTGGTAGAATCGACCCCTGACGCGGTGCCATTTATTCATAGCCCAGTCTTAGGCTTGGATTTGCGCCTGCAAACCCCAAATCAAGAGGGAATGGCACTGCTTCCTTTACCCAAAGAGCTACGATTTTATGATCCGCAGACTGAACTCAAGCTGTTAAGCCGTGAAGAGGTAGAGCAAGTCAGAGAGCAAGTGGAACGAGAGCGAAACTTAGCACAGCAAGAGCGGGATTCGGCACAGCAAGAGCGGGATTCGGCACAGCAAGAGCGGGATTCGGCACAACAGAGGGCAGAGCAATTAGCCGCACGATTGCGGGAGTTAGGGGTTGACCCAGACCAAGTTTGAAGCGCAATTTTCCCAAGAGAGGCTGAGCGATCGCCCTTTATCGATGGCATAAAATCTGCGATCGCTCCTGTCAGGTACACTTTAGAAGTAACTTGACCCACACAAATCATGATGGTGGAGCAAAAATACATTGACTACTGGCGTGATCGCCAAGCAAAAACCAGGCAGCATCACCGAAAACTAGCGGAACAAGCCAGACAAGAGGCTTCTCTGATTGCCGATCTGCTTGTGCAACAGCACGGCGCACGGCGCGTTATATTGTTTGGTTCTTTGACGCGCGATCGCTTTACCAAAGAGTCTGATATTGATTTGGCGGTAGAAGGGCTGCCGCCGACCCGGTATTTTGAGGTGCTTGCTCAAGTGAATCGAATCACTTCTCGCTGGGTTGATTTGAAACGTTGGGAAGATCTAGATCTTCACTTTCAAGCTCGTGTTTTAGATACTGGAGAGGTGCTCTATGCGAGAAAGCAACCCGAATGAACTGCTAGCGATCGCGACAGATTTAGAACTAGAGTTAGGGCTGATGAAGCGGCTTGAGCGGGATATTCTTCTAGTGCAACAAGAGATCCAACGCGATCCGCAGCGAGCGCACCTGTTTTATGAAGTGCAGGCGCTCAAGTTGCATAATTTCTATACAGGCTGTGAACGGATCTTTAGCTTGATTGTCTCCGAATTTAACGGTGGTAAACCGTCTGGTTTTGATTGGCATAAACGGCTGCTGCAAAGAATGACAGTTGCTCAACAAGAGCGCCCACCTGTAATCTCAACTGAAACCGCACAACGTTTAGATGAATATTTAGGTTTTCGGCATGTGGTGAGAAATGTCTATGGGTTTGATCTAGATATTGAGCGTGTAGCACGGCTGATTCAAACGTACCCGGCGGTGTGGCATCAGTTTGAATCTGAGATGCAAGCCTTTATTGCATGGCTGAGGGAGCTAGCAGTCAACCTGGATAGCTAGTAGAGTAAAAACTTAGTTTTGCAACATCTGATGCCAGCAAAAGCATAGTAGTCAATCGGCATTTTGAATAATACGTTGCAGAACTTTCAGTTCAGTCTACTAGGGGCGATCGCTCTGTTTCACCTAAACCACTCAAACGGTTTTGATCTCTGTTCAACCGCTACGGCATCACGTCATCTAATCTAAGCTTCAATTCTGGTAAGAGCGCTGACGCGATCGCCATTCCCAACAAATACCGCTGTTTACAGTATCCATCCTCAACTAACTGACAAATCGTAAGTGTCGGCTGTTTTGGTTTACCAATGAACTCTATGCAACCCAGTCCTCGAAAATCCGCAATCCAATATTCTGAAATGCCTAACAAAGCATATTCCTCAACCTTACGAGCATAATCATCTTGCCAATTAGTACTCATTACTTCCACAACCAGCTTAATTGCCTATCCACTAACTAACACGGGTTCTCGATCCCAAAGCGGTTCTGTAGGCTCTCGGAGCAAATAGCTTGCCTGAAACCCAATCCCTGAGCCGAATAGCACTTTTTGAGAAGTTACCCATTTTTCTCGTTATTGGTCATTCAACCGATGGGAGCGTTTGTCGTAAGCCTCATCCTGATATTGCTGGAAAAATCAAAATATTGGGCAATATCATCCAGACATAATTATTGCTGCAAGGTTCCGGGGAAATCGGCTTTGCTGAAGCGCTTGAGATGCACAGACAGAATCAACTGCTAAACTCAAGTTAGCTCATGAATAGGGTAGCAATCATGACCGATTTGATGCTTCGAGATATCCCTAATGATCTTTATGTCTGGTTGGAAAAACGAGCGCAGGACAATCATTGTTCTTTGCATCAGGAAGCACTCGCGTTGCTGGAGACTTTGCAGAAAAGCACTACCAGTCAACCTGCCAAGCTAACTGTTGAGGAGATTATGGCGATCGCCCACCAGTTTGCTAAGTTGCCGGAACTGGGTTCGCGTGATGCCAATGAAGTTTTAGGCTATGACAAGTATGGATTGTCTTGCTGATGGTGGGAGCAATTGTGGTGGATACGTCAGCGCTGATGGGGCTGCTGCTGCTGGAGCCAGATGCTGAACAAGTGGCAACGATACTGGCTTCAGCGTCAAAGCTGCGAATGGCGGCTCCAACCTGGCTAGAAGCAGCAATAGTGGTGACCGCGCGACGAGGGGACGCAGGTTTTGATCAATTTCAGCAGTTTCTTCAACGTCTGGATGTAGAAGTTGTCCCTTGCGATGCGCCAGGGGCAGAGATTGCGTTTCAAGCTTGGATCCGATACGGCAAAGGTCGGCATCCGGCTGGCTTGAACTATGGTGATTGTTTTGCCTACGCATTAGCCAAACAGCGCGGAGAGCCTTTGCTCTTTAAGGGAGAAGATTTCTCTAAGACTGATATCCAGTCGGCACTGGATTCTGAGCCATAGAGTTGCACCTCAGGCAGCCATTTTGGGAGGGAAGCAGAATTGGCAGGGAAGGAAAGGGAAAGAAAATAGTATCCCAATGAGGGGGTAGGAGCGGATCGCGATACGTCTCTACGGATTTACGGCGTTGGTACATTATTTGCCTGCAAGTCCCTAATTATTGCAACCGCGATCGCGGGGGGCGGCTATGGGATGGACAGCAGCGGATCGCGATCGCTCTATTTCAACTAAACCACTCAATATTTTTGCTCACTGTGCAACCGCTACGGCATCACGTCATATAATCTGAGCTGCAATTCTGGCAAGAGCGCTGACGCGATCGCCATTCCCAACAAATACCGCTGTTTAAAGTATCCATCCTCAACTAACTGACAAATCGTGAGCGTTGTTTTTTTTGGTTTACCAATGAACTCTATGCCACCCAGTCCTCGAAAATCCACAATCCAATATTCTGGAATGCCTAACAAAACATATTCTTCAACCTTACGAGCGTAGTCATCTTGCCAGTTCGTACTCACCACTTCCACCACCAGCTTAATTGCCTGCCCACTGACTAACACAGGTTCCCGCTCCCACAGCGGTTCAGCCACTAACCTTTCCTCATCCAAAACAATCACGTCAGGGCGGAGTGCGGTTGCCTCCATGGAAGGAGGACGGATCAAGCAGTTTTTTGGAATTGTCCACCTCAAATTTAGGCGAAGAATTTCTCCATATAGTCTCCCCGCCAGTTTCCCTGAGGCTGACTCATGTGGTTCTGTAGGATACAGATCCCGTAGCTCTCCATCAATCAGTTCATAGCGTGGATCGTCGCCATATTGCGCTAAAAATTCCTCAAATGTCAGGGTTTGGGTCGGCGTGTAGGTCATAAATCGCCTTCTTTTGCTTAAGCACTTACCAGAATTATAAAGAAGCTGCAAAGAATTGAAAGCAAACTCGTGTTTCTCCTGATCCTGCTACCAATCCTTTGTACAACTTAACGGAAATGCAAATATTTGCAGGACGTTTACCAGGAATTGTTCACCCAGCACGGCAAACTCTGAAACTTATCATCGGATGCATCATAGCGCTTAGTTAACTAATCAAGGGTGAAGATGGTGAAACTTGCATTGTTCAGGAAGAATGCTGAGCAAACAACAACGTCAGAAAAACAGAGGTGAATCTTAGATCTCACGAGTCATATTTACAGAATTGCAGGAGATTCAATGATTAGCAAAACGTGGCAGAAAAACTATGAGTCTACTGCTCAAATAGATCCAGATAGTAATAACAGTTTGGCTAAGCTGCTAAAGCTAATCGGAGAAAATAGAAATGTCCTGGAATTTGGTTGTGCTTCAGGATATTTTTCACGAATGCTTTCGGAAAAAGGTTGTAATGTCACAGGAATTGAAATTAATTCTAATGCTGCCCAACAAGCTGAAAAATATTGCAGTAGAGTGATCGTAGCGGACTTGGATTTTATCTCTCTCAATGAACTTCTGCCACAACAAACCTTTGATGTCGCTGTTTTTGGAGATGTTTTAGAGCATTTGCGTGATCCTTGGCATATTCTAGAAACCACCAGAAAACTACTGAATCCTGGTGGTTTTGTTGTGGCTTCTATTCCAAATATTGCTCATGGCGCAGTTCGTCTTGCCTTGCTTCAGGGAAGATTTAACTATCAGAAATATGGGATTTTAGAAAATACTCACATTCGTTTTTTTACAGGTCAAACAATAAAGGAATTGTTTGAGAAGTCTGGTTATTTTTTAGATGCAACAGAGAGAACAAAAATTCCAATTCTTGCTGACTTCAATTTATTGCCTCAGTTTGATAAGAATGCTGTAGACCCAAAGCTGATTAGTGAATTAGAAAAGGATGAAGAATCGGATACGCTGCAATTTATTGTTCGTGCTTATCCTGAATCGTCACAGAATAGATATGCTGCCTTACTAAACCAAAACAATGAACTTGTTCAAGCGTTAGCTAAGAGCAAGAGTGAAATTCAGACTATAGAAAAAAGTAAATGGTGGCGATTGAGACGATTCATTCCAGGCTTTATTAAGCATTAGATAAAGCTTTTTTTGAAATCATGATTCTTAGTCTTTAAATTAAAGCTAAAAATGTTTTCTTTTCTAAAAAGAAAATCTGATTTAAGTTCTAAAGTCTTTAAAGATCTTGCAAATTAGGTGATACAACATGAAGCCATTAGTAAGCGTTTGCATCCCAACTTATAACGGTAAAAAGTATTTCAGAGAATGTTTAGATAGTATTCTAGCTCAAACTTTCACCAATTTTGAGGTTGTGATTAATGACGATAAATCCTCTGATGACACACTCAAGATTGCTCAGGAGTATGCTGATCGCGATGACCGAATTCATGTAACTCAGAATGAGCAAAACCTTGGGTTGGTAGACAATTGGAATCGCTGCATTAAACTTGCAAAAGGCGAATGGATCAAATTTGTCTTTCAAGATGATTTGATTGCGCCTGAATGCTTAGAAAAGATGGTTGCCGCTTGTGAAGAAGATACGGCAATTGTGGCATGTCAGCGCACCTTTTTGTTTGAGGAAAGCGTTTCAGAGACAACGCGCTTAAAGTATTTGAATTTATCCTCATTAAAGGATTACACCCAAACTGCTTGGATTTCAACCAGCGAGATTTGCCATAAAACTCTCGATAATATTGGACAAAACTTTATTGGTGAGCCGACCGTAACGCTCATCCGAAAAAGCGTCTTTGAGCAATTTGGTCTGTTTAACCCTCATCTAATTCAACTGTGTGATTATGAGTTCTGGTTACGAGTCGGCAGTAACACTGGAATTGTCTACTTGCCAGAGCTATTAGCCAGTTTTAGGATTCATAATGAATCAACCAGTTCTACCAATCACAATCAGCGTTTTTGGCGAATCCGCATGGACATTGCCATTTTAATTCATGAGTTTATGTTCAATACTATTTACGCGAACTTTCGTTCAATTACCCAGACATCGCATAAGCGGCTCAACTTAGGAATGTTGCGGCTGAGAACCTATTCTGCCTGGCTGACCTTAAACCACACAATTAAAACCATCGAAAAGCCAGATCTGCTTTTACAGGAATGGAAAAACTTATTTGCTCACTATTCGCATTTACCTGAAGTGGATAAGTTTAGAGGCATAAAGAAGTTGCATCTTTTATTGCTAAGAAGGTTTGAACATTGGCAATGGCAAGTTCAAACAGCCTACAAAACTAATTTCAAATTAAAGCAACTGGATTCGTAATTTGCCTCTAGCTTGCGATCGATTCCATGCTAACTATGAGGAAGCTCTGATGCAATCTGTTCTAAGTACACCAAAAGTTTCTGTGATTATTCCTAACTATAATCATGCTCACTATCTACAGAAACGGATTTCTAGTATTTTTAATCAAACCTATCAAAACTTCGAGATTATCTATTTAGATGATGCTTCAACGGATGATAGCAATCAGGTGTTTGCGGAGTTCTCAAGCGATCCGAGAATTCGAGGCATTTATAACGAAGTGAATACTGGCAATCCCTTTAAGCAGTGGAACAAGGGGATTAGAGAGGCTAGAGGTGAGTATGTTTGGATTGCTGAGTCTGACGACTATGCTGATCCACAGTTTTTGGAAATATTGATCAACGCCTTGGATCAAAACCCAACGGCTGGCTTTGCCTATTGTCAATCTTGGGAAGTGGATGAGAGCGATCGCGTTCTTTCAAACTATCAATGGTTGACGGCTGAATTTGGCGATCGCTGGCAGCACAACTTTACTAATAATGGGGTCGATGAATGTACTAACTACATGGTGTTTAGAAACACGGTTCCCAACGCTAGTGCTGTTTTAATCCGACGCTCTAACTATTTAACTGTAGGGGGAGCACCTGAAGATATGCGGTTATGTGGAGATTGGCTTTTCTGGTCAAAGCTGTTGTTATCGTCGGATGTGGTCTTCGTTGCCGATACCTTAAATTACTTTCGTAGGGCAAATCCTAAAGGTGCGCGAGGACAGGCGGAGAAAGGGGGACGCTACATCGAAGAACGATTCAAAGTGGTGCAATATATTTGTCAAAATGTTGAGATGTCCCAAGCGCAAAAGGTGGCAGCCCTCTATCGATTTGTGAATCATTGGGTTGAGTTTTCTTTGAAGCATAAAGTGCCTTTTGAACGCCATCAAAATATTTACGCGATCGCGAATAGTCTTGACCCCAACCTGAAGTTTCAGTTAGTGCATCGAGTTCCATTGATCGCTATAAAACATATTTCTCGGCAAGCGGGTTTCACCGATCCAATTAAATCCTTATTGCAAAAGCCAAAGCTCTCTAGTACACCGAACTGAAAGTTCTGCAACGTATTATTCAAAATGCTGATTGACTAACATGCTTTTGCTGGCATCAGATGTTGCAAAACTAAGTTTGTAATTGCTCAACTGGGGTAAATTGACAAAATCTCAAAAGCGGATAAAGTGACGGTATGACAGAACTTCCCGACCTAAAGCAACTGACGGATGAGGCAAAAGATGACCTGATTCTAAGGCTGTGGGAAGAATTGCAAAAATTACAGAAAAAGAAACCAAA
>Ga0163155_10002057_pt1 | contig 23143 bp, 19 predicted proteins | sample OliLakLV19SP4G1_FD_148611 | JGI IMG/M metagenome (GOLD analysis project Ga0163155, IMG submission 148611) | Freshwater microbial mat bacterial communities from Lake Vanda, McMurdo Dry Valleys, Antarctica - Oligotrophic Lake LV.19.SP4.G1 | ecosystem: Environmental > Aquatic > Freshwater > Lake >... | reverse complement strand
GGTGTAGGGACCTCACTCCCTACACTCAATTGTGCCAGGAGTAGCTCCTGGCACCACAAGCAGGTCACCTTTGGGGAAGAGAACTAGGGCAATGGGTTGGCCTTGCATGTCATTGCGAGCCCCTGTCACTGCGAGGCTGCAAAGCAGCCGTGGCAGAGGGGCGTGGCAATTTAGTTTGGCCTAAACAAAGCGGTAGCAGGAATTAATTCCTGCTACACCAAAACGTCATTGCGAGGCCCAAAGGGCCGTGGCAACCCCGAAGGGCTCATCGTTGCGTAGGCTTGGAGAGTTAGAAGATAATCGCTTCGATATGTGCATGGGAAGTTCATTGTAGCCATTTTTCCAGTAGCGGTGATTTTTTTGCCTACTTTTTGCATGGTCGGCAAAAAGTAGGTCGTCGAAGACGAATCTCGACATAGCAAGATTGGCTTCTTGAATACATATAGTGTTATTGGAAAGGTAAATATGCATGCATGAACGGCTACCAAGTTTATCTAATTCACCCTGTTTGCCAATCTATGAGCATGAATGCTTAAAAGACAAATAACTCAAGTCCATGCAATTACCCATTTTATCCATTCTCATCTGGCTGCCCGTTGCTAGTGCCTTCGTGGCATCGTTGGTCCCTAGCCATCAGAAAAATACATTTAGAATCATCAACTTAGCAACCCTGGTTCTCCAAGGCCTAGGTGCTATATGGATGTTTACGCACTTATCTCCTGCTACAGCATGTAATTCTCATGAAACCATAACAGGGAATGTGTATTTCGTAGAAAGGGTCCCTTGGCTCAGCTTCCCGCTAGGAAAGCTCGGCATCTTATCTGTCAATTACTTCTTAGGAATAGACAGCCTGAATAGGGGACTGGTGGCGTTGGCATTGCTTGTTTTAGGGGTTGGAGCTATTGCCTCTTGGTCAATCGGTAAGTATGTAAAGGCTTATTTTATCTTATATCTTTTCTTGAACGCTTTGATCATAGGCAGCCTGGTAGCACTCGACCTCTTATTATTCTATATCTTCTTCGAAGTAGCCCTCGTACCCATCTATTTCTTCATTGCCCTCTGGGGAGATACCAATGGTCCACAGACAGCCACGAAGTTCTTTTTATATACTTTATTGGGCACCCTATGTATGCTAGTCGTTGTGATAGGGCTAGGCTTATCAGCCTACGATCCAGCAGCTACAGGCATCCAAGCTGGCTTAGTAGAAGGCTATGTTACACAACCCATTGCATCTAACCTCATCGAACTGATTCAACAAAGAATGCTTCACCAGCAAATAGACCCCCAACATGTCGTCCATACTTTCGACATGACTCTCCTAACGGACACTCAAAACTTTATGCCTGGTAGTTCCTTCCACCTAGATAGCCACCAGCTGCTAGGAGGATACCCTATTCGACTCATGGGATTTTTATTACTTGTATGTGGCTTGCTCATTAAACTAGCAGCTGTCCCCTTCCATAGCTGGCTACCAGCGGCACACGTACAAGCACCAACACCTATTTCTATCATCCTGGCTGGTATTATGCTCAAACTAGGGGGATATGGGCTCTTACGTACTTACAGCATCTTCCCAGAAGGAGCTATCTATTATGGCTGGTGGATAGGACTTATCGGCCTCGTTTCTATTATCTATGCAGCCTTGAACGCATTGGCCATGCAGGATCTCAAGAAAATGGTCGCCTATTCCTCTATTGCCCATATGGGTTTCTTCTTACTAGGCATGAGCTCGCTGACAGCAGAAGGAATGCAAGGGGCTTTGTATCAACTGATCAGTCATGGTTTAATTGCTAGTTTGCTCTTCTTGATTGTGGGTGTCTTGGATAAAAGAACCCAGGACAGAACCATTACACATTATAGTGGCTTGGCAACACACATGCCTTACTATACAGCTTTCACCTTATTGGCTTTTGCTGCGGCCATGGGGATACCTGGATTTTCTGGCTTTATAGCAGAGTTGCTGATCTTGCTAGGAATCTTTCAGTCATCCACGCAACAGATTTTACCCTTATGGATGGGAATAGTTGGTAGCCTAGGTATCTTAGTCAATGCCACCTATTATGTGTGGACTATACAACGCATGTTTGGTGGAAAATTTTCTGTACAACCTCCTGAACTGGAAGCTAAGCTTCAAGATTTGAGTAAAAGGGAACGGACGTTCTTATTAATGGTGCTGTTACTGATTATTGGCTTAGGCATCTTCCCTAACTTGCTTTTCAATTTCACACAAGAAGCTGTTGCTAACTTGGTGGATAGTCTGCACCAGATAGGACATGCGAACTTACAAAGAATATTGAGTACATAATTGAAACCTGCAATGACAGCTTGCTACAGTTAGGTAATGAATCGTCACTCGGCTGGAGCCGATTATCTTCTAGCCCTCCAAGCCTACGCACCCATGGGCCCTCTGCCACGGAATCTTCTTTTCTTTATTAGGTTATCCGAAATCTTTTCAAAACTTTTGCTTATAGCCTTCCCAGCCTTCTTCGCCTTTTTAGCTGCTATTTTCAGAATTTGATTTTCTATCTTCTTAATCCCCATCTTCGCCGCGGGCCCCTTCAAGAACTTAAATATCTTCCCACCTGGCATCAAGTCCAGTGCCGTATCTAGCGCCAGCTTAAGCCACTCTTGCTGGTTTTGTGGAGCATCCGATAAGCCTGATAATATTTTAATCAGCTCGCCACCTGGAACAGTTAAATCTAATACTCTGTTGATAATACCCTTTAATGTTTCCTTGCTAATAGGTGGCTCTAGGGTAAGGTTTGGCTCTGGTAGGTTTAATTTTCTTCATCTAAGTCAAACCAGACACCATAATCTATTTCTTTATACTTGCCTGCATACCACATTTCTTTTAACCAGCCAATGAACGCTTCATTGGTCATGTTAATTTTTTGAAATTCGGGACCTTCTAAGCACTTTAGTCTGTCTTTATACTTATTCATTAAATACTTTATAAACTCTAGGGCCTTTAAATAATCTTCGTCTGTAGGATAATACCTATTAGTACCCATAACGATATAAACTATATTAGCTAGTGAAACATAGTCTAAATCCACCTTCGCTAAAAATACAGCCTCTTGCTTAGAAAATTTGTTGTATATCCCTTTACCCATAGCCCTAGTATTTAAGTTTATCAATACCATCTAACCCCAAATCAACTAAATCTATCGTATTAGGTGTTCCATGTTTCAAGGATTTTGCGCTAGACTGTCCTCTTACACCAAAACCGCCTCCTCCTGGTAATTCATACCAAGTACCTCCATAGCCTGGCTTTTGTACCTTTTTCGCCCCCGCATCCATCAACTGTTTAATAATATTCTCTGCCTCTTGCTTACTAATAGTCCTAATGGTAGGGTCACTACCAAGCTGCTTACCTATTACCTTCCCTCCTGGTTTGAGTATACTCTGTAGCTTTTTCAACAATTGAGGAGCAACTTTTCCTTAGTGGTTGCAGGAACTCCTTCCTGCAACTAAACAACTTCCTTTTTTTTATTTTCTTTCGTTAGTTCTGGCATGTAGTTTATTTTACGAGGACATCAAAATAGGAACAAAACTTCATTTTTCACTTAAAAAGCACTATTTTTTTGTGTAGGGGATTTGCAGCGTTATTTCTACTTGCTTTTCAAATCGCTAAAGCTTTGTTTATCTAGCAACTTGGGTTAGATTTATCGGTGCCGTGTAGTAGACTTCTTGCATAATTATCCAACACACGACACGATCCGTGCGCCCTGGGTCCCAGCCTTTGCTGGGATAACAGCGGTGGTATAGGATGTAAGTAGGCGTAAAAGTAAGTTTTCGGCCAGCAATAATCTCAGCATTTTAATTTACGCAAGAAGTCTATTAATTTGCTCGCATACCCTATTCCATGCACGCCAAGCAATATTCCATAGCAGATGTCAACCACTTCCCTAACCAGCCTGGGGTATATTTTTTCTATAATAAGCAGCAAGAAATCATCTATGTAGGCAAAGCTAAAAATCTCAAGAAACGGGTTACGAGCTATTTCAATAAAAAACAACAAGTAAATCTCAAGACCCGTAGGCTGGTAGAAGAGATCAACTACATCAGCTTTACATTAGTCAACTCAGAATATGAGGCCTTACTCCTAGAAAACAACCTCATCAAAAGTAACCAGCCGCGTTATAATATCTTATTGAAGGATGACAAGACGTATCCTTACTTATGCATAACCCAGGAGCGCTTCCCTCGTCTAATAGTTACGAGACACCCTGAAGCAACCAAAGGGCAATTCTATGGACCTTTTACGGAACTAAAGTCCATGTACCGCATCCTGGAGCTAGCGCATAGTCTATACACCATCCGGACTTGCGGGTATCAGCTATCCGCAGAGAATATACGCAAACAAAAGTTCAAAGTATGTCTCCAATACCATATAGGGCGCTGCCAAGGTCCTTGTGCAGGGCTACAAAGCGAGGAATCATACAACCAAGACGTAACAACCCAGGTTCAGCATTTGCTAAAAGGGAATATCGCTACCGCCAAAAAGGACTTAAAAGAAAGAATGCAAGAGGCAGCACAAAAACTGGACTATAAAACTGCACAGGCGTATAAAGAAAAACTGGAAGCGTTAAACACCTACCAAGCCAAGTCACTGGTTGCCAATCCGCAACTGGGGGATGTAGATGTGTGTGCCATTGTCTCGGACGATAAAGTGGCTTATCTCAGCTACCTACAGGTCAAAGAAGGAGCTATCCGGTTTACACAAAACACCCTCATCAAAAAGCAATTGGACGAAGCAGATGCCGAGATATTACCCTTGATGCTTGTCAATTTCAGAACTAAATATGAGAGCAATGCTACAGAAGTGCTGTTGAATATACCCGTTGAAACAAGCTTTGATGGGATCATCAAGCTAACAGTACCTAAGATAGGTGATAAGAAAAAGTTGGTGGAATTAGCTATTAAAAATGTACTTTTCCTCAAGAAAGAAGCTTTGACACGCCAAGAAGATAATCAACAAAGAGCTAACAGAACATTAGTGCTATTACAGCAAGAACTGCAGCTCAAGGACCTACCCACTCATATCGAATGCTTTGATAATTCTAATACACAAGGTACTAATCCTGTGGCAGCCATGGTGGTTTTTAAAGAAGGTAAGCCAGCCAAAAGAGATTATCGTCATTTTAATATTAAGACGGTCATAGGCCCCGATGACTTTGCTTCCATGCGAGAGGTGGTAGGGAGAAGATATAAGCGCTTATTAGAAGAAAACCAGTCGCTACCTCAGCTGATTGTCATTGACGGGGGCAAAGGACAATTGGGCGTTGCCGTAGAAGCCTTAGAAGAACTGGGTATTTATGGCCAAGTAGCGATCATCGGCATTGCCAAACGTTTAGAGGAAATCTATTATCCAGAAGATAGCTACCCGCTACACATCAGTAAGAAATCCCCGGCTTTGAAGCTACTGCAGCATATTAGAGATGAAGCCCACCGCTTTGCGGTTACCTTCCATCGTCAGAAGAGAAGCCAATCAAGCCTCAAGAGTCAATTGGAAGACATACCAGGCATAGGTGCCAAGACTATTGCAACGCTTTTGCAACAATTTGGATCGGTACAGCACATCAAGGAAGCTAGCTTAGAAGCGCTCGCTAGTCATGTCGGTAGTAAAAGGGCTACGCAGATCAAGGAGGATTTGAAATAAGAAACTCAATAGCTTTCATAATAATTTGCCAAGCAATCTTACCTAGAAGGGCTCAATACCTTTTATCTTTGTTCCTCACTGTTCATATTCAACTAGCCAAGATGCAATTTGACTTACAACACACCGACGCTTCTTCCAAAGCCCGTGCAGGAACTATCACTACGCGCCACGGGCAGATTCATACACCCATATTTATGCCTGTAGGAACGTTAGGAACTGTCAAAGCCGTAGAACAACGTAATTTGCACGCAGATATCGAGGCAGAAATCATCTTAGGAAATACGTATCATCTTTATTTAAGACCTGGCACACAAGTACTTGAGGCAGCTGGGGGCTTGCACCAGTTTATCAACTGGAACAAACCTATCTTAACGGATAGTGGTGGCTATCAAGTCTATTCTTTAACACAACGTAGGAAGATTACCGAACAAGGAGTCACCTTTTGTTCTCACATCGATGGGTCTATGCATACCTTTACGCCAGAGAATGTAGTAGATACACAAAGAACTATTGGATCTGATATCATGATGGTGTTAGATGAGTGTACACCTTTTCCTTGTACCTATGCTTATGCCAGGCAGTCGATGGAAATGACACATAGGTGGTTACAAAGAGGTATCAACCAGTTTAAAAAAACGACCAACGCCAACAATGATTATCAAGCCTTATTTCCCATCGTACAAGGTAGTATTTACAAAGACCTTCGCATACAGTCGGCAGAGACGATAGCATCAATGGATCAACCCGGAAATGCAATTGGAGGGGTGTGCCATCCTACGGGTCAACTTTATGAGGTCACAGAATGGGTTTGTGATATACTCCCTGTTCATAAACCGCGTTATTTGATGGGGGTAGGAACGCCGCTCGACCTATTAGAGTGTATGGCAATAGGAGTGGATATGTTTGACTGCGTCATGCCAACGCGCAGTGGAAGAAATGGAAGGCTATTTACCACCCAGGGAATTATCAATATCAAGAACAGCCAGTGGAAGCAGGATTTTAATGCCATCGATCCAGGGCTAGATAACTACGTGAGTAAGCATTATACAAAAGCTTATCTGCACCATTTGTTTAAATCGAAAGAGATACTGGGTGCGCAGATTGCCAGCATACACAACCTAGCTTTTTATTTATGGCTGGTTAAAGAGGCACGAAAGCAGATTTTGATAGATAATTTTAAAACTTGGAAAGAAAGCATCCAGCGAACTGTGATGGAGCGGTTATAGGTTATTGACTTGGCACAAACGAGGTTGACATTTGTTGTGGTGTCAGGGATCATCCCTGACACAACCTATTGATTTTAATAGATAATTTTAAAACCTGGAAAGAAAGCATCCAGCGAACTGTGATGGAGCGGTTATAGATAATAACATTTGGCACAAACGAGGTTGACATAAACTTTCAGGTCTCGTAATGACAACTTGCGACAGGTGAGGGCAATCCTGCAATATTAATCACTCGGCAATAGCCGAGCGACTGCATTGAGGAGAAAGGTTAATCAATGAACAACACTTATCTTTACATGGATCCACGCTGGAAGTCGCCATAACACGTTTCGTCATTGCGAGGGAACGAAGTGACCGTGGCAATCCAAGGTATGGATTGCCTCCCTGCGCTCGCAATGACGGACACTCAAGATTATGGTAATCCGAGCAATGACAATAGTGTTGATCTAAAAGGAATTTACATCATGAAGTTATTAGACAGATACATACTCAAAAAATTCTTATTCAGCTTTTTATTTATTCTACTTCTCATCATCCTCATTATCACGGTGATTGATATCACAGAGAAGAACGATTACTTTATCAAGCATAAACTTAGCTATCGAGCAATCATCAATTACTATTACAGCTTTTTGCCTTTCATGGCTAATATGGTGACGCCTATTACTGTATTCATTACTACGGTTTTTGTAACCTCTAGACTTGCCCAACGCACAGAGATCATTGCCATTCTAAGTGGAGGGATCAGTTTTGCTCGTTTTTTACTACCTTATTTTATAGGTGCCTCGCTCATTGCTATAGGTAGCTTTCTGTTGACAGGTTGGATTCTAGCTGAGGCTAACAAAAAAAGGGTAGCCTTTGAAATACAATACATCGATAGTCCCTTTCGGACGAGTAGTAGAAATATTCATATTAAACTCTCGGAAGACACTTATCTCTATGTAGGTTACTACCGAAGCTACAATAACACAGGATCAGATATAACGATCGAGACCATCCGCGACTATCAACTGATAGAAAAGCTTGCTGCTAAATCCATGAGATGGATGGCAGAAAAAGGACAGTGGGAACTGAAAGATTGGATCAATCGAAAGATAGATGGCTTAGATGAAAAGATTACGGATGGGGCATTCCTAGAAGTAGCCTTTAACTTACATCCTGATGATTTTATCATTAATCCGAAGTTACATGAGATGCTCACCCTCACAGAACTGAATGCCTATATCAAAAAGCTTCAAGCCAAGGGAACAGATAATTTAAATGTCTTCCTAACAGAAAAATATATACGTTATATGTCACCCTTTGCAGCCATCTTACTGACCTTTATGGGCGTAGTGGTTTGCGCCCGCAAAAGTAGAGGTGGGGTGGGACTACAAATTGCCATCGGCTTTATACTGGCGTTGGTTTACATAGCCCTTTTCTTATTTTCCAAGGGAGCTGCTAATGTGAAAGGAACCCACCTACTTCTAACCATATGGATGCCCAATATATTATTCTCCTGCATTAGTTTAGTTTTATATAAGCTTACTCCTAAATAATCCTTCAACCGTATATGTTACCAACTGAATATATGTCTAGCAACAGAAACCTCGGTAAACTAATAGGAGCTATATTCCTAGCAAGCATGCTCCACCATGCTCCCGTGCATGCCCAATCCAAGGAACGATGGCAACGTATTCGTACGTCTCACTATGATATTTTGTTCTTGGATGAGATGAGTCGACAAGCACAACGGATGGCTAACACCCTAGAGAAATTGTATCTGCCTACTTCCAAGACGCTACAGATTTCTCCTTCACGTATACCCATCGTATTAAGAAGTAGAACGGCCATGTCTAATGGATTTATCACCATAGCAGCACCCCGTAGAGGAGTATTTTACAATTTCCCTTTTCCAGCAAGTAGTTTTTTGATGAACAATGACTGGCTTAATCTACTGGCTATGCATGAACTGCGGCATGTGGCTCAGTTTGAGTATTACACCTACCCTACCTTATCACTGCTACTTATTGATTATGTATGGTTGTTAGAAGGGGACGCCGTTGGTATAGAAACAGCTTTATCAACCGGTGGACGTGGAAGAAGTCCTTACTTTAGTTTGCTATACAAGGTCAATTTGTTAGAACGAGGTGGATTTAGTTACTACAAGCAAATGATGCGCTCCTTGAAACATCAGATCCCTGATCATTATCGCTTAGGTTATTTCATGACCACCTACCTAAGGAGGAAATATGGAGCTGATATTATCCGTCAGTTATTAGTACGAGATGGCTTCTGGGAAAGATTCAATACTGCCACCTTTTATAATCGATTAAAGCAGCTGACTAATAAGACTATTACGGAAATTTATCAAGAAGCGAATGAGGAGCTGAAAGGTTTATGGAAACAACAATTAAATGAGTTAAAGCTTACACCCAAGCAACTTACCTCTAAGCGAGACACGGAGGACTATACGGACTATACCTACCCGCAGTCAACACAAGGGGGGATCATAGTACTGAAGTCAGGCATTGGCACACGTCCTCAGTTAGTAAAAATTGATAAAAAAGGGAAAGAGCATATCATTTGTGCGCCAGCTGCTGTGGAACCAGCAGAGAAATTCTCCACGGTACAAGACAAGATCATTTGGATTACCTATGAAGAAGCTAGCCTAGTAGCTGGGAAGGCAAGCTTTACAACCATCCGGTCTTATAACTTACAAACGAAGCAGTTTAAGACAATTGGTGCTCCTAAGAGATATCAGGCCGCTAGCTTATCTCCTGATGGTACTAAAATAGCTGTCTCCATAACAGACGAAGCATACAATCACAGTATAAAAATTTTAAACGCAGAAACAGGCGAGGTCTTACAGCAATTTCCTAACCCAGGTAATCACTATTACCTAACACCCAGTTGGTCTTCAGATGGGAAACAAGTAGTGGTGGTCACCCATGCACACAACAAGGCTACTATTACATGCATTAATTTACAGACTGGTGACATGCAAAATATGTTACCTTATACCACAGAAGCAATAGAGGAACCCATCTTGCAGGGTGAATATATTTATTATGGTAGCCCTTATAGTGGTATAGACAATATCTATGCCATACACCTCAAGACCAACCAGCGCTTCCAGGTAACCTCTAGTAAGTATGGGGCATATCATCCTGCTATTTCGGTAGATGGAAAGTGGCTGCTGTACAATGATTTTAGTAAAGACGGCATGGACGCTGTTCAAACGCCATTAAATCCCCAACAATGGACGCCCATTACGCAGGTACAAGATAGGTCGGTTCGCTACTACCAGCCTTTGGTAACGCAGGAGAATAATGCGGATGTCCTCACCAAGATACCTACAAACGTTTACCCTATCAAAGATTATACAGCCTGGGACAACCTGCTCAGCGCACGTCCAAATTTTGAAAATCTGCATAGATACTATCCCGGCACGCTTGCTCTGGGTCTGGTGTTACACGATTTATTAGATCGGGCAGAGTGGGCTGTACTAGGAACGAGTATGCGACCATGGGTTGGTTTTTATGCTGACAAAGGTCACATATACGCTAATTATAAAGGCAGATTTTTCTCCAGATTTGTTTACAAGGCTTATAAACCGATCATCACTGTAGACGCTAGCCTCTTAGCTAGATTAAAAAAAGATGAACAAAAGCGGCTTAGCAAGGAAATCAAAAAAGAACTCAGCTTATCTGTGAAAGTACCCTTTACATGGATCTCAGGAGAATATACTTATCACTGCACTTTCAACACTACCTCTAAACTGAGATCCATTACTTCATCTACTGCTCCCTGGTGGCGTACACAAAATTATAAGGTTATATTCTCTAGGGGATCTTCTAGCAGCCCAAGAGATATATATACTCCATGGAAACAAGACCTACTAGTCAGCTACACACATACCCCCTATGGAGGTCCTATTACCCAAACCTTTGGCACCCAGCTTGACTTATACTTCCCTGGCTTCTTCAAGCATCATGGTATCCAGCTAGGCATGAGTTATCAATACAAGCCACATGCACCGAGTTTTGCAGTCAACCCTAGGCTACTGTCTCGGGATGGATCTGCCAGCAGCATTGACCAGCCCCTTATTGGGAGTATAGACTATGTATTCCCGATTGCCTATCCAGATTGGAACCTGCTTGACGGTGTATTGATACAGCGGCTAAGAGCTAATTTATTTTATGATTGTGTCTATGATCCTAAACTACAAAAGCCCTATCATGCTATAGGAATGGATTTTACAATTGACTTTCCGTTTATACCCCTAACATTTAGCTTCCTGTATAGCCTCACGAAGGAGGAATGGTACTTTGGTACCGGCTTCCCTTTTTATCGCTTAGGAGGTGAATAGCGCATGTATGGTTCATGAGAGCTTGGTATGTTAGCCCCAGTCTATATGATTTATAAGCAAAATATTTATACTTGGATAGGAGCTATGCTCTTGATAAGCATACTCTACTATTCACCAATCAAAGCCCATCCTAGGGAAGAATGGCAATGCATTCGTACACCTCACTATGATGTTCTGTTTTTAGAAGAGATGGAACGAGAAGCACAACGACTAGCCAATACACTAGAGGCATTATATCTACCTACTTCTAAGTCACTTCAGATCAAACCGAATCGTATATCCATCCTCTTACGAAGTAAGTCAGCTGTATCAAATGGTTTCGTTACATTAGGTCCGCCTCGCCGAGCCGTCTTCTATAACATCCCGCCATCAAGCAGCAAGCTGCAGTTGACCAATGAGTGGTTCCATATGCTGACCATCCATGAGCTACGTCATGTGGCGCAACACGAATACTGGCTCACCCCCTACAGCCCCATAGACCTTAGCTTTGCACTCCCGGACCAGACGTGGTTGCATGAGGGGGATGCTGTAGGTATTGAAACAGCTTTATCTACGGGAGGTAGGGGAAGAAGCCCTTACTTTAGTTTGCTATACAAGGTCAATTTGTTAGAAAGAGGTGGATTTAGCTACTATAAGCAAATGATCGGTTCCTTGCAACATCAGATCCCTGATCATTATCGCTTGGGCTATTTCATGACCACCTACCTGCGGAGAAAATATGGCGCTGATATCATTCGGCAGTTAATGGTCCGAAATGGATTGGGGGAACACGTCAATCCATTTACGCTGTACAATCGCATCAAAAAGCTAACGGGAAGAACGCTAACACAAATTTATCGAGATGCTAATAATGAACTCAAGGGTTTATGGGAACATCAACTCCAAGGATTACGCATAACTACTTACCAGTCTATTGCTAAGCGGGATTCGGAGGATTATACGGACTACAACTACCCACAACCAACCCAAGGTGGTGTGATTGTATTGAAGTCGGGCATAGATATCCCTACACAGTTTATAAAAATTGATGCCCAAGGGCATGAAGATATCATCTGTATACCTGTAGCTATTACTCCTCATGAAAGATTTTCGATAGCACAAGATCAGATCTGCTGGATCCGAGATAAAGATGGGCATTCATTGGATGAGGAGAAGCCCAGTTCTAAAACGATTCAATCGTATAATTTGAGAACCCAGCAGTTTACAACCATTGCTTCCCCTCATCGATATCATGCGGTCAGTCTATCGCCCGATGGAACCCAACTAGCTGTCTGCATAACCGATGAAGGTTACAACCACCATCTACAGCTATTACATACAACCACGGGTGATCTTATACAGCAATTTCCCAATCCAGAAAACGACTATTACCTCACACCTAGCTGGTCGTTGGACGGGAAGTATGTAGTAGTGGCTAAGCATGCACGCAGCAAGGCCACCATCACCTGTATTAACCTACAGACAGGTGCTATGCAAGATCTATTGCCATACACCAGAGAGGCAATCGATAACCCCATCTTACGAGGCGAATATATGTATTACAGCAGTCCATACAGTGGCATCGACAATATCTATGCGGTACACTTTAAGACCAAGCAACGTTTCCAAGTGACCTCTAGTAAGTATGGTGCCTATCATCCTGCGATTTCAGCAGATGGGAAGTGGTTGTTGTATAATGACTTTGGTAAAGATGGTATGGGTGCGGTGCAGATTCCCTTAGATCCCCAACAATGGACGCCTATGACACAGGTACAAGATAGAGCCATCCGTTACTATCAACCATTGGTAACCCAAGAGGATAATGCGGGTGTTTTGAACAAGATACCGAATGAGATTTATCCGACAGAAGCATACAAACCATGGAAAAACCTGATCCTTCATACGAGGCTTACCTATAAGCCGCTTCTCAATGGGACAGCGGAACTCATACTCTGTGACCTGTTCCAAGACTGGGAATGGAGTATAGCAGGCTTGCAGTACAAACAAGATAAGGCAGCCGCCAGACTTTTTACGCGTTTCATTTACCAAGCTTGGAAGCCTACTATAGCTTTAGACCTAAGTTTGGTCAGGATCAAACAACCTGATCATGCAAAGGCTGATTACTCTAAAGAGGTTGGTTTATCCGTGCAGATGCCTTGGAAGTGGTATGAAGGAGCGTATGCTAATCAGGTTACACTTCAGACTAAGAGTCAAGTGAATACATGGAACACGCCTAAAAAATGGTATTTAGCTCAAAATTATACAGTTCGATGGGATCGGATGTCCGCTCGAAGCACGCGTGATATGCATAGCCCATGGGGGCAAACGTTACAGATGAATTATACGCATGTTTTGAATCAGCCTTCTATCCAATATTATGCTGCGCAATGTAATCTCTATTTCCCAGGTTTATGGAATCATCATTCTATCAGGGCAGGGATAGGTTACCAGTACAAAAACACTTCCTTACCACTTTGGGATGATCCTAACTTCAAACTACATAGCCTTTCCTCTTCCAAAGATCATCAGTTGGGCTTCTGTATAGACTATTGGTTTCCTATTGCTTACCCCGATTGGGAGCCAATGCCCTATATATTGATCAAGCGTCTAGGAACTAACCTAGTTTATGATTATTCTTACGATATCGGATGTAAGCGGCCATACCATTCCATAGGGGTTGATTGCACGATGGATATATCGTGGCTACATGTTGCGTTGAATTTTATGTATAAAATCACAGAGAGCAAGCCAGATTTTGGTATTAGCTAACACAAAATTCCCAGTAAAAGCTTATTTTTGGTTTTTATTGAGTGACAGGAACTTATTCCTGCCACCGAACTAAACGTTAGATTTCTTTTCAAAAGCTAGTATTTTGCTTTCCGGTAAGGAAAAAATTTGTGAGCAATCAGCCGTCATCGCGAGGCTCATAGAGGCCGTGGCGATCCATCACCGATGGCCCACTGCACTGATGGAGGCACAAGCCAGGAGGCTTGCGCCATTGGCAAAACATTTGGTTCTTACGCAATAAATCTTATTCGTGAATACTTAAAACCCCCCATATGGCAGAAGTAATTAGGATGCCCAAGATGAGCGACACCATGGTAGAAGGTGTTATCGCTACCTGGCTCAAAAAAATAGGAGACCCTGTGAAGGCAGGAGACATTCTAGCTGAAGTAGAAACTGACAAAGCAACCATGGAGTTAGAAGCCTATGAATCAGGAACCTTACTGTATATTGGGGTGCCCGAAAAGCAAGCAGCGCCTATTAATGGGGTCATTGCTATTATTGGAAAAGCGGATGAAGATATTGCTGCTTTACTGGCGCAAATCCAACAAGAAGCTACCACAGCTACTACTGCCACTACACAAACTACTTCTGCTAGTACTAGCCCTGCTCCTCTGTCGACATCTACTTCCGCTACTACTCCTACTGTAACAACCATACCAACTACGCCACAATCATCTACGCTTACAGGAGATCAGCGCATAGCAGCTTCCCCCCTAGCCAAGAAGATGGCTCAAGTACAAGGGGTTGACCTAGCTACTATCACAGGAACAGGTGAGGGTAGGAGGATTATTAAACGGGATATAGAAAACTTAGTACTTATCAAACCAGGGATGAGCCACGTTATTACCCCCACACAAGGCTTCCAAGAATCGGATGAACAGGTTCCGGTGTCACAGATGCGCAAGACCATTGCTAGAAGACTTACAGAGAGCACGGCTACAGTACCCCATTTCTACTTAACTATGACAATCAACATGGATAAGCTAGTTGCTGCTCGGGCTAGTCTTAATGCGTATTCTCCTGTCAAGATAACCTTTAATGATATCGTCATCAAAGTAGCAGCGTTGGCTATCCGCAAGCACCTAGCAGTTAATTCGGCTTGGCTAGGGGATTCTATCCGTTATAACCACCATGTCCATATAGGGGTAGCCATGGCCATTGAAGCTGGACTTGTAGTGCCGAAGATTCAGTTTGCAGACCATAAGCAGCTCTCCCAGATCGCCACAGAGGTCAAGCATTTAACGCAAAGAGCACAAAACAACCAACTCCAGCCTGCTGACTGGGAAGGCAGTACGTTTACCATCTCTAATTTAGGGATGCTGGGTATTGAATCTTTTACTGCGATTATCAATCCGCCTGCTGCTTGCATCCTGGCAGTAGGAGCCATTCAACAAGTGCCTGTTGTGCAAGAAGGTGTTATTGTACCTGGACATGTGATGAAGGTTACATTAAGCTGTGATCACCGCGTAGTAGACGGGGCGGTAGGCGCCGCATTTCTGCAAACATTCAAAGAGTTGCTGGAAGAACCACTGAAGTTGTTGGTGTAAGTAATGTTCCTGGAATAACCATAGAAATAGTGTAACTACCAGCACTGTCCTTTCAAAAGTGCCTTCAATAGGTCAAAAATAAGCTCTAATGTGTCTGGATCCCCGCTTACCATGTGCCCATTTTCAATCAAAGGTTGTGGGCGGGGATGACGTTAGTAATTACGAAATGGTGGCGTCAGGGAGAGATCCTGACGCCCGTCACTTATTCTCCTGCCTAGCTTTAAATCCAGCAAGCATCTATTACATATATGTCTTATGGCTGAATGGAGGTTTTAAAAAAAATATTCGTTTTTAGTTATTCTTAAATGGTTTTATAAATCTCTCTTCAATTGTTGTGTAAAATATTTGCACAATCCCCACACATCATTTAAGTTACTATCAACTTGTAAGTGAGATGTAAGTATTCGTTCACGGATATACACCACTTAGAACAATAGTCAAAAATGCAGGTTTATATAATGCTATGAAAAGAAAAGAGCACTAGCTAAGGAATAGTTGGTTTTAAAGATTCATGTAGCTTGTAGCATCAACAGCATTTTTGGTTTTGATAGTAGCCCGTGAACGTTTACAATTCTAATAATAAGTTACGTTGTATGTCTAACCTTATTAATTGTAAATACTATGAAATCAATACAATACACTACCCGTCAAATTTTAATAGCCTATAGCTTACTCATAGGCTTATTTTTACAAAGCTGTGGTTCTAATTATTCACTAGAACCGCAAACCAACAATAATAAATTACCACAGCAGCTAGTAACGCACTCATTAGCTGATTTAAGCATTGATAGTGCACAAGATCTCTTACAATAAGAGGAAGAACAGCAAGTGCTACCATCCAATCAGCAGGCTCAGTATTTATCTAACGCCATAAACCCTGGGACTCTTATAATACCAGCATCCCCCACGTTGTCAAGCAATATTAGTAGCACACTTCCACAATCAATCCATACTCAAACCCAAGGATCGCCAGGTAGCTCCCCCAAGTTATCGGTGAGCCAGCAACAAGACTTGGCACGTCAACAACGCATAGCTAAGGGAATACAGTTGATAGGAACAAGAGTTGGAGCATTAATGGACAAAGCGTTGGAAAAAAATTACCGCCAAGCGTTTGGGAACGTTGTAAAACGATAGTTAATCAACAGATACTAGAGAATAGAGCAGCTAGAAATAATCATCCAATAAATAATACGAACAGTAACGAGATTGTCCTGTTTTGCGGTAACCCTGGGTCAGGTAAAAGCGCTTTGTGTAACTCCATTTTCCAAGAAGCCATATTTGGCTCGGGCTTTAGCATAACAGGATTAACAAAATGTCATCAAGAGTATTTATTTGAAAACAAGCTCTATGTGGATACACCTGGATTAGCAGACGCAACCATGAAATTAGAAGCAGCTCAAGAAATAGAAGTAGCTTTAAAGAAAAACGGTAACTATAAGATCATCTTTGTTATCACCGTAGAGGACGGAAGAATTAGGCCACAAGATATAGAAACAGTTAATGCAGTGTGTGGGGCTATTCATACACCTTTTATGTATGGGCTTATTATTAATAAAGTAGAACCCGAAATTATACAAATGGTATTGAGCTCTATGAGTGTCTTGTTAAAGTTTTTTAAGCAACAACCATCTCTATCATGTGTTATAGCAAGAGATGCAAAAATAGCAGGTAGGAATAATGTATTCATAACAAATCCCCAAACCAGAGGTGAATTAGTAAAATTTATAAGTCAATTAACAGCCAATACCATTATAGCAGCCAATGTTCAGCCGATCGACATCAGTAATTATAAAAAGGAGATCAAGAAGCTAGAAAAGGAAATTACCCATTTAGAGCAGGCTTTACAAGAAACATTAAATAGGCCACAACCAGAACGAATCGTTATACATGAAACTAGTGGGTCGTCAGATAACATATTATCAACATTAATAAATGCTGGTGCTTTTATTCTAAGCAGATTTATCCCTTAACATATTACTCTTAGGTAGGTGTGTTTTTAAAATATGCAATGGGGTCTGTTTTGGCTCCTTACATATAGCACTGATACAAAAATTCTAACCCCTAGTCATTATGAAAAACTCTACAAATACCTATGTATTAGGTCTTCTAAGAATTGGGACGGGCTTAGTATACTTAGCCAGTTTATTATTAATAAATGGCTGCAAAGGATGTGGAGCTCCTTCACAAGAAACATCACATAAAGAAATTGTCACCTTCTATGGTCATCCTGGAGTAGGAAAACGCACTTTATGTAACACTATTTTTAAAAAAGTCAAATTTGAATCAGGTATAAATATAGCAATCCACCATAACCAGGAATATATCTTTGAAAATAAAGTGTACATGGTTACACCTGGATTAGCAGATAAAAAAAGGCAAAAAGAAGCGGCTCAAGAAATAGGGGAAGCCTTAAAGAAAAACGGTAACTATAAAATCATTTTTGTTATCACATTAGGAGGCGTTGGAGTAAACCACTCACATAGAGAAGCCGTTAACACTGTTTGTAAGGCTATTGATACACCTTTTGAGTATGGACTGATTATCAATAAAGTAGAAAAAGCAATCATACCAAAAATAAAAACAGATATGGATGATTTAATAAAACTTTTTGCCAAGAAACCATCTTCAATATGTGTCATACCAAGAAATGAAAGTATAGCAGTTAAGAATAACGCGTTCATCAAAAATTCTGCTATTAGAGAAGAATTAATAAACTTCATCGACAATCTGCAAGCAAATAATCCACAACCTAACTAAAATCCAAGTGGCTAATGCTAGCTCTATGTAGATGATCGTTTGTCTTGATAACTGCTCTTGTATAAAGATTTGATATTATCTTACGGGCTATACAACAACCTCAAGAATGAACGCTATGCTCGAAATTAAATCAACCACCGTTATCGCCATTAAACACAACAACGAAGTAGCTATTGGAGCCGATGGGCAAGCTACCATGGGCAATACCATTGCTAAAAGCAATGTCAATAAGCTAAGAAAGTTCTTAGACGGGAAAGTACTAACCGGCTTTGCTGGCTCTACTGCTGATGCTTTTACGCTCCTAGACCGATTTGATGAAAAACTGCAGCGGTATGCAGGCAATATCAAGCGCTCAGCTATAGAATTGGCCAAAGATTGGCGCATGGATAGGTACCTAAGAAGGTTAGAAGCCATGCTCATCGTTGTCAACAAAGAAGAGATGTTGCTCATCTCCGGAACAGGAGATGTATTAGAGCCCGATCATCACGTTGTTGCCATAGGATCTGGTAGCATGTATGCAGAGTCCGCTGCCTTAGCACTTAAAAAGCATGCTCCACATCTAACAGCTGAAGAGATGGTAAGGGCTAGCCTCAACATTGCTGCTGATGTTTGCATCTATACCAATCACAATTTTACGATTGAAAAGCTAGCGTAGGAGGCCTAAAATATTACTCTAATTACCAACACAGCAATGCCAAAAAAAACTCCCGAATGGCTATTTATTATTTTAATGGCTTTTATAAGCATGTACAGTGCTTGTTTGTGTAGCAATCCAAAAACCACGAACCTATAGATCCATATAGCATTAAATTAAAGTTAGTCCCACAAGGACCCACTGAATTAAAAGAGACTGATTCTGCTATTCAACTTATCATCGTGGAGGAGGTAGGTAATGCAAGGTTAGATCTTAATAAATTGGAACTCAGGATTATACAAGAAGGTGGAAAAGCACGTTTGTTTTACCAAAAAAATGATATAAAAGACAGTATACCAGCAACAACATTACCTCCATTTGGTCAGTTGATAAGCATAAAGATAGGCCTCTTAGACAAACAGCAAATAAATTTTATTTTCCAACTTTTTTATGCAGGTAGAAGTATAGGAGATAACCAACGGTTCACTTGGACGCATGCAGGAGAGGCTTTGTTAAATACTATCAAAGACCCAACTACAACCAAAACAGATATAGAAAAACTTATCACTCAAGAAAATATCAATTATCATGATGTATGTGGTAACAGCCCCTTATCCTACGCAGTTCAAAGAGGGGACACTGATATTGTAAAGCTATTATTAGAGAAAAAAGCAACCCCAATAGCCCCCGATTGTCTGGATTTTTCCCCCCTGCATATAGCTGTTAAAAATGGGAATAAAGATTTGGTAGACTTACTACTACAACCACAATATCATGCAGATATAAAGGCTACTGTAGGTGGTGCTACACTATTGAAGGTAGCTACTAAAGAGGCAGATAATCAAAAAGCTGAAATGTTGCCACTCTTTGAGTCATTAATAAACAATGGGATAGATGTAAACCAAGCTGATAATGAAGGAATAACCCCTCTATGGGATGCCATGCTATATAACAATGAGCCACTTATTGACTTATTGAAAAAGAATGGAGCAACAATAGATAAATCTAATAAGAACAAGACAAGATCTTTAATAGATGCAGTTAAGGACGGAAATGAATATTATGCCAAAGAGCTATTAAAGGAGAACCCCGTGGCCGTCAATCAATCTAACGATCAAGGCAACACGCCTTTAATAGAGGCCCTTCGAAGTTTGGATACGAATAAGAAGAGCAAAGCTTTTGTTAAACTATTCCTAAATTATGGAGCAGATGTAAATCAAGCTAATAATAGGGATACAACACCTTTAATGATCGCAGCTTGGCAAGGCGATCACGAAATAGTTGAATTACTGCTAACGCGTGGCGCAAGGGTAACCCAAGTCAATACATATGGAGAAACCGCTTTAATAAATGCGACTATTAAAGGAAATAAAAAGATTGTTGACTTGCTGATAAGCAAGGGAGCAAATGTAAATCACTATGCTACTAATATGTTTGCAGAGGAGTCAACGCCTTTGTTAAGCGCTGTTTATCATAGGAATAAAGAGATAGTTGAATTGCTACTCAATCATGGAGCTGATATCAATCAAGCTAATAACAGAGGAAAAACTCCTTTACAGTTGGCTCAAGAAAAGGGATTGGCTGAGATAGTAGAGTTGCTGCAAAATAAAAACTGACTTTTAAGATACTCCCCCAGACACTACTCCTGAAACAATCGCTTACAAGTAATAATAGAAATCACTTCATATGCTCCGTAGAGTCACCCGTGCAACGCAGCCAAGCAACCATTCTGAAACATACACACTATTTTTCGAAAAATTCAAAAGGAAAATGAGGAATATCCTGATTAGCGCAAACGAAAATAAGAAACATGCTTATTAGTGAATTTCTTGAAAATCAAAAATAAATACCTGACTAATAACTTCTCCTCTTCTCACCCTCCACAACTCACTCATCCCTTGCGCAAGTGTGTGGAGAGGTAACTCTAGAAGCAGTCGCTCGGCTATTGCCGAGTGACAAGTAATAGAAATTGGCTAATGATTAAAGGTACACCTTTCACCCCTCTACCCGTTCTATATCAGCGCCTAGGGCTTTGAGCCTATGCTCAATATTTTCATAACCTCTATCAATCTGTCGGATATGTTCTATGATACTCTTACCTTCTGCCGATAGCGCAGCAATCAAGAGCGATATACCAGCTCGAATATCTGGCGAGGTCATGCGTATACCTCTTAGTGAAGAGGACCTATTGAGCCCTACCACATGTACCCGATGCGGATCACATAGCACCAGCTGAGCCCCCATCTCGATGAGGTTATCAACAAAGAAGAGACGGCTCTCGTACATCTTCTGGTGAATCAGCACGGATCCTTTGGCCTGGATGGCAGTCACTAAAAAGATGCTTAATAAGTCAGAAGGTAGCCCAGGCCAGACAGCATCGGCTAACGTAGAAATATGGTGGGGATGAAGGCCAGCTTGTATTTCATAGGAGTCCTGAGGAGGTATAATGATATCCGTAGCAGTAACTGTCAGCTGAATACCCATGCTACGGAACCTTTCTAAAACGGGATCCAATAACTGGGGGCTCATGGCATTTTGAATGGTTATATGCGAACGGGTCATGGCAGCTAACCCAATCATACTACCAATCTCCAGCATATCAGGCCAAATGGTATGTTCGGTGCCCGTTAAGTGCGCTACCCCCTGTATGGTCAATAAGTTAGAACCAATCCCTTCTATCTGGGCTCCCATCTGCACCAGCATGTTACATAGCTGCTGTACATGGGGCTCACACGCTGCATTATAAATGGTAGTTTTGCCTTGTGCTAGTACTGCTGCCATGATGATATTGGCAGTACCTGTCACCGAGCTTTCATCGAGCAAGATGTAATTACCTGTTAACTTCTTAGCTTGCACCACATAGGCTTCCTGGTGTATATTATAATGAAAAGTAGCCCCGAGCTTACTGACCCCTAGAAAGTGGGTATCTAATCGTCTTCTACCAATCTTATCTCCTCCAGGTAGCGGGATGATGGCTTTCCCCAGACGAGCTAACAGTGGACCTAAAACCAAGATAGAACCCCGTAGCTTGTTAGCGTGGAGCTTCAGCTTCTCCTCATCAATATCATCTAGCGACAAGTCAGCTGCCTGGAATCGATAGGAATGCGGCGCTAATTTCTCTGTACGGACACCTAGTATCTCGAATACTTCTAGTAATCCGTGTATATCTAATATATTGGGTATATTATGGATCGTGACGGGCTGGCTCGTAAGCAAGGCAGCACACATCACCTGAAATGCCTCATTCTTAGATCCTTGCGGTTGTATGGTACCATGCAGCGGCTTCCCGCCATGTATGATAAATTTACTCATCCAATGTTATTTTTCGTGCCTAGGGTGTGTTATCCCAGCTTTCGCTGGGATAACAGCCACACCATACCTACAACCTTCCCTTAAATGTAATTCACATTCCTTTGACTCGTACCTCCCCTACTTAGCAACCACAGCAGGCTTTCTCTTTTTATAATTGACATTCTTCCTATCCTTCGACTCACCGTAATTGTTGGTGGATGTAGTAAAGTTATTTACAGATTTTAATTTTTCTATATCTATCAGCAACCTTTTACCTGCCAGATCTTGTATGATGCCATAGATAGTAGCATTATCCATATTGTCCTTATTCCAAGTAGCACCTAGATTTTTGATGAGCTTGCCTATACCGATAATCAGCTCCTCCTGTTTCACAGGGTCTGTTACTTCTACCGCCTTTTGAATCAGTTGCGCTACATGACGACCACAATGACGGTATTTAATAGTTTGCTGAGGGTAAGGAAGTGGGGTAAGTTGCTTAACCAGTAAGCCCGGCTGGGGTATCGGGTAGGGACTATCCATATCTAACTTGTAGTCTGAAATGATCAACAAATCATCCCAACGTTTTTGGGAATAGTCTATGTGCGATTTGGTAGAACCTGTGTGCAGTAAGCCCATGACTTGTAAGATGCTGTTTGCATATTGGGTTCTGGTAGCTTTGTCTGAAATTTGTTCTAGCTGTGCTACTAACTTCTGTATATTTCTGCCATACTCTCTTAACTTTAAAGGTGGTTGACTGGTGTTATAAGTGTGCATGGGTTTATATGTTAATTGGTGAATGAAAGCCACTATCCGACATCATCTATGATTTTTAGCTTCGCAAAGCTAAGTAGCAGGGTCTTCTCACCGAGGCTTCGAAAATCAATCCTCGCCTTTCTATGTGCACCTGCT
>Ga0163155_10002040_pt1 | contig 23242 bp, 24 predicted proteins | sample OliLakLV19SP4G1_FD_148611 | JGI IMG/M metagenome (GOLD analysis project Ga0163155, IMG submission 148611) | Freshwater microbial mat bacterial communities from Lake Vanda, McMurdo Dry Valleys, Antarctica - Oligotrophic Lake LV.19.SP4.G1 | ecosystem: Environmental > Aquatic > Freshwater > Lake >... | reverse complement strand
GACTTTGGCTTTGAATTGTGGACTGTACTGTTTGCGTTTGTTACTCATGAACTACTCCTATCATTTTTTGAGCGGTTCAGAGCTTAACCCCCTGTCCAGTTTTTCGGTTCCACTTCATTTAGCCAAGTAAACCGATTCACCCGACAAAGAAAATGCCGCTTTAGTGAACGTTGCAGACTGAGCATTAGTTTTCTTTTTGAATCTAGGTGGCTTCGCTTTTTTACCTTTGCGCTTTCCTTTGCAGGAATCGAAAAAGTTTTTGTAAGCTGTATCTAGATTCTTAAGCGCCTGTTGCAGCGGCACAGACGACACATCTTTAAGCCATTCCCTTGCTTCAGTCTTTTTAGCCAGAGTTAAAACACCTGATAGAGCGTTGTACCCTGGATATTTTTCTGAAGCCTTTGAGAGAGCTAACGCATCATTAAAAACTACCCGGACGCAACCAAACAACTGAGCTAGGCTCTGACGCTGTTGGTCTGTTGGGTAGAATCTGTATTGATAGCGGGCTTTCACGGCTTGTGCTAGAATTGGTCTGTATGTTCTATTATACATTGGCCTGCATTGAGTGACAACCCTATTTCGCAAGGAAAGACATAGTGTTACGGACTTAAAGATTCACTTGGTCTGTATTACTAAATATCGTCAGTCTGTTCTAACGTCTGAAAGCCTTGCCATGATTGAAAATTCTTTTAGAGAAGTAGCAGTAAAGATGGACTTTCAGGTTCTAGAGTTTAATGGTGAAGCCAACCATATCTATGCATTGATTGAGTTCCCGCCTAAGCTTTCAGTCTCTCAAATAGTTAATGCTCTTAAGGGGGTGTCTAGTAGACGCTACGGGCAAGCTGGATACAAGAAACCCTTTGGCAAAGATGCTTTATGGTCGCCTAGCTACTATTCATCTTCGGTAGGCGGCGCACCAATCGAAGTTCTTAAGCGCTATATTCAAGATCAAGAAAAGCCGTCCTAGAAGGACGGGGTTTTAGACCCAAATTTCCGATAAACATACGATCCCGCGCCCTTTTACCTAATCCGGCTCTCCATGCTCACCCTCGACCCCACCCGACTCAACTGGAAACCGATTATCCGCGAATTTGAAGCTATTTTGGGCAAAAATGGCGTGATTCAGCGGCGAGAAGAGCTGTTAGTCTATGAATGCGATGGGTTGACGAGCTACAAACAGCGTCCAGCGGTGGTGGTGCTGCCGCGTACAACCGAGCAGGTGGCGGCGTTGGTGCAGGTGTGCGATCGCCACCAGGTTCCATTCATTGCGCGCGGGGCAGGCACGGGCTTATCGGGCGGGGCGCTGCCCGTCGAGAACTGCGTGCTGATTGTGACGGCACTGATGCAGAAAATTCTGGAGGTCGATCTCGCTAATCAGCGGGTAGTCGTGCAGCCCGGTGTGATTAACAACTGGGTGACTCAGGCTGTCAGCGGAGCCGGGTTTTACTATGCACCTGACCCGTCGAGCCAGATTATTTGCTCAATTGGCGGCAACGTGGCCGAAAACTCGGGTGGGGTACACTGCCTCAAGTATGGGGTGACGACAAATCATGTATTGGGGCTAAAGCTGGTGACTCCCGCCGGAGAGATTGTAGACGTGGGCAGCAAGCTGCCAGAGACGCCGGGGTATGACCTGACGGGGGTATTCGTTGGCTCTGAAGGCACCCTGGGGATCGCTACAGAAATTACCCTGCGCATCCTGAAAGTACCCGAAGCGGTTCATGTGCTGCTGGCAGACTTTACCAGTGTGGAAGCAGCGGGGCAGGCCGTATCCGACATCATTAGTGCAGGCATTATTCCCGGCGGCATGGAAATGATGGATAACTTCAGTATCAATGCGGTGGAAGACGTTGTGGGCACCAACGCCTACCCACGCGATGCCGAAGCGATTTTGCTGATCGAAATTGATGGGTTAGAGATTGAAGTAGCCGAGCATAGCCAGCGGATTGAGGCGCTGTGTCGCCAAAATGGGGCGCGCCACATCCGCACTGCTATCGACCCGCAAGAGCGGTTGATGCTGTGGAAAGGGCGGAAAGCGGCCTTTGCCGCAATGGGCAAAATTAGCCCCGACTACTACGTGCAAGACGGCGTCATCCCGCGCACCAAGCTGCAATATGTGCTGCAAGAGATTGAAGGGCTGAGCCAAAAGCATGGCTATCGCGTCGCCAATGTGTTTCATGCGGGCGACGGCAATTTGCACCCGCTGATTTTATACAACAATGCCATTCCGGGCGAGTTAGAGAAAGTAGAAGCCTTGGGAGGCGATATCCTCAAGCTGTGTGTGCAGGTGGGGGGCAGCATTTCGGGTGAGCATGGGATTGGCGCGGATAAAAAATGCTACATGCCCGAGATGTTTAGCGCGACCGACTTGGAAACGATGCAGTATGTCCGCCAAGTATTTAACCCCAGCGGCTTGGCCAACCCAGAAAAGATTTTCCCGACACCTAGAACCTGCGGTGAGGCGGCTCGCGCAGGAACAGAAAAGTTTCCGGCACTGGAACAATTTTGAGGTGGAGCGATCGCCAACTCAACGCTGTGCCGACGGCGTTGGTAGCCGCGACGCAGACAGCGACCATGACTACCCCACCGATGCCGAGGTGCCCCACTCGCGCTCAGTCGAAACCTGTGACTTAACGGGCAACCGGAGTCGCATCTGCACCGAGCTGTAGGGCATACAAATTAGCATAGACGCCTTGTTTTGCCACCAGTTCGGCATGGGTGCCCTGTTCGGCAATTTGGCCTTGCTGGACTACCAGTACCTGGTCGGCCTGGGTGACGGTGCTGAGGCGGTGAGCAATCACAAAGCTGGTGCGGTGCTTGAGTAGACGGGCGATCGCCGCCTGTACCAGTGCTTCTGTGCGCGTATCAATGCTGCTAGTGGCCTCATCCAAAATCAAAATGCGCGGGTTGATCAGCACCGCGCGGGCGATGCTAACCAGTTGTCGTTGACCCTGACTCAGCGGTGCGCCGCGTTCGCCCAATTGCGTGGCGTAGCCCTGGGGCAGGGAGGTGACAAACTCATGGACGTTGGCCAACTGAGCAGCGGCTTCAATTTCAGCGTGGGTGGCGTTGGGACAGCCGAAGGCAATATTTTCGGCGACGGTGCCCGTAAACAGCAGGTTGTCTTGCAGCACGATGCCGATTTGCCGCCGCAGGCTAGCCTGAGTGACGCGGCGGACATCTACCCCATCGATTTTGACCCCCCCCCCCGACACATCATAGAACCGCAAAATTAGGTTGATGATCGTGCTTTTCCCGGCTCCAGTTGGGCCAACTAGGGCGATCATCTGTCCGGGCTGGGCGTGAAGATTCACCTGTTTGAGCACGAGCTGGCTGGGCGTGTAGCCAAATTCTACGGCTTCAAAGCGAACATCCCCTTGCATCGGCGGCATGGTAGTCGCATCGGGGGCATCTTTTAGTTCTGCAGGTTCGTCGAGCAGCAAGAAAATCCGATCGAGTCCGGCTAGGGCAGACTGCGCCTGGGTGTAAAACTGGCTGAGAATTTGGATCGGGCGGAAGAACTGCTGCACATAGAGCAAAAAGGCTGTGACGACACCAACGGTGGCCGCTCCAGTGACGGCCAGGTAGCCGCCATAGGCCAGTACGCCAGCGGTGGCCAGCGTATTGAGGAAGTCGATTGAGGGCAAGAAGGCGGCGGTGATGGCGACGGCCTGCACGTTGGCATCCCGGTTGGCGGCGTTGAGCGCTTTAAACTCGTCAATGTTGAGCTGCACGCGGTTAAATGCCTGGGCTTCTTTGACGCTGCCGATGTCTTCTTCGAGTTTGGCAGACAGTTCGCCAATGGTTTCTCTCGTTACCCGAAACCGCGCTCGCGCCCAGCGGGCAAACAGGCCAGTGGTAAAAATCATCAGCGGCACCACCAGGTTGCTCAGCAGCCCGAGCTGGAGGTTGATGCACAGCATGGCAATCACAATCCCCACCAAGCTGAACAGGTTGCCGAGCATTTGGGCAACCGTTTGACCAAACGCCTGGTTGACGGTGCTGACGTCGTTTAGCAGGCGACTCATTAAGTCCCCGGCTTCGCTGCGATCGAAAAAGCTAACGGGCAGGCTCTGGATTTTGTCAAATACATCTTGGCGCAGCTGCCCCAAAATCCGCTGCATAATCGAGCCAACCCGCAAAATTTGGCCGCGAATCGCCCAGACGCCAACGATATACAGCAGCGCCAGCATGGCTAACAGTAGCAGCAGCCCTCGGAGGTTGCCCTGGCCAATCAGGTGGTCGATTGACCAACCAATGAAAAAAGGGCCGATCGCCTGGGTAGCGGCACCGAGGGTAATTAGGCTGAGGGCAACGGGTACTTCTTTGCGGTAGGGACGCAAATATTGCAAAAAGCGTTGTAGGGTTGAGAGCTGTTTATGGGGCTTTAGCTCAGACGCCACGACGGGACCAGTGCTTCTCATACGGGTGCCTTTTGTTTGACCTGCGATTCTAGAATGACGCCATAAAGCGGGCTGTGGCGCATCAGCTCGTCGTGGGTGCCCTGTGCCACCAGTCGCCCTTTGTCCATCAGGAAAATTCGGTCGGCGTTTTGCACGGTGCTAATCCGCTGGGCAATGACAAAGGAGGTGCAGGTTTTTTGGTGCATCAGCCGATCGAGGGCATCTTGGATTTGGGCAGCGGTTTTGGCATCGACGGCGGAGGTGCTGTCGTCGAGAATCAAGATGCTGTAGTCGGTCAGCAGCGTGCGGGCGATCGCAATCCGCTGTTTCTGGCCGCCCGACAACCCAACGCCGCGTTCGCCTACTAGGGTCTCGTAGCCATTGGGCAGGGCGGTAATAAACTCGTGCATTTGAGCCGCTTTGGCAGCGTCAATCACGTCATCTAAGGACGCCTCAGGCTTGGCATAGGCGATATTTTCGCGCAGGGTGCCAGAGAACAGCGTCGTTTCTTGGAACACAATGCCGATCCGCGATCGCAAACTAGCCAAGGTAAAATCCCGGACATCGCGCCCATCAATCCGCACCGCACCCTGGGTGGCGTCGTAGAACCGGGGCAGCAGGTTCATGATCGTGCTTTTGCCGGAACCCGTCATGCCCAAAATGGCGATTAGTTCATTCGGTTGGGTTTCGAACGACACGTCTTTGAGCGCATAGATGGTAGAACCTGGGTAGCGGAAGGAAACGTTTTCGAAGGTAATTCTGCCGCCGCAGGTTTGGAACGGCACGGCCTGGGGGCGATCGCGGATTTCGATTGCCGCATCCACCACTTCATACACCCGTTCTGCTGAGGCAGCCGCCTGGGCGATCGCTGGCGCGGCAAAGCCAATCAGCAAAATCGGCTGCAAAATCAGCAGCAGGTACGAGTTAAACGCGACTAATTCCCCAATCGAAAACCGTCCGTCAATCACTGCCGCCCCGCCATAGCCCACCACCACCAGCGTTACCAAATTACTCAGCAAAAAGATAAACGGGAAGGTGTTGCGAATCGCCAGGATCGTTTTCATGTTGGTGCGTACCAACGCCTGATTCATCTGAGTGTAGCGCTCGGTTTCGGCCTGTTCGCGCACAAAGGCTTTTACGACTCGAATTCCTAGCAAATTCTCTTGCAGCACCGCATTTAAATCTCCCAATTGCTCTTGCACCTGGCGAAATAAATCACCATTGCGGCTGAGGAATCGTGCCAGCAGCCAGCCCGCCATCGGCACCACCGTCAGGGTAATCAGCGCCAGTTGCCAGTCCATAATCAGCAAAATCACCGCAATGCTAACCAGCGTCACGATGGCGCTAATCACCTGCATTAAGCTGGTGCTGAGGAAGGTGCGAATTTGTTCAATGTCGCTGGTGACGCGGGTGAGCAGTTGGGAGGTCTGCGCCTGGTCATGGTAGCTGAAGCTGAGGGTTTGAATTTTGCTAAAAATGCGGTTGCGTAGATCATAGGCGACGCCTTGGGAGGCGGCTTCTGCCCAAAAGCTTTGGCCAAAGTTGAACAGGCCACGGGCGATCGCTGCTGCTACCATCCAGGCGGCACTAATCAGCACAACCCGCAGATTTTTGTCGGCAATGCCCTGATCAATCCCCCAGCGAAATAGCTGCGGCGTTACGGCATAGGCAGCAGTCAGCAACAGCGAACTGAGTAAAGCACCGAGCGCCAGCCAGCGATAGGCATTTAGGCTCTTCAGCACACGCTGAAGCGATCGCATGGGTGACGGTTCTTGAAGGTCTATCGGCTGTACCAAGGGCGTTTAACTCCGCTGCACGGGGGGATGCGATTAGCATATAGCAATCTTGAGAATTAGACCTGCCGCCGCTGGTAGACCTCAGCTTAAATCTGACCTGGATGCAAGACAGCGGTAGGGATGAAGCATTTGGATTCAGGACGCAATAGCTGTGGCCGAAATCTCGGTACAAATGCTTCATCCCTACAGTGCAGACCTCGGAGGTTTTGAAAACCTCCGAGGTCTGGCGATCGCCCCTTAAACCATCTCGCCATATACCAACACGGGCACCCGCTTAAAGGCAGGTGTGCCCGATCGCACCTCGGTTTTTGCCTTAAAAATGGCATTAACTTCGGGGTAAAACATCAGCGCGGCTCCCGGACGTACGGCTCCGTAGATAATTTCGACATCGCGCATCTGTCCAGCGTTGCCTTGCACTGTTACCCGCTGATGTGCGTGCAATCCTGCCGATTCTGCATCCTGCGCGTTCATCAAAATGCAGTTGCGATGCGGCATGCCGCGATACTGGTCGCCGATTTTGTACACGACTGTGTTGTGCTGCGAATAGCTGCGGCCTGTCATTAGCGCTAGCACAATTCCTGGCACCGAGTCGGGAACACCAAACTCCTGGCGACTGGGCAGGCTGAGAGTTGGCAATGGAGTCAATTGCATCATGGCCTGACCCGACGCAGTTTTGAACGTGGGTTCGGTAAAAATCCGACCAGAAATTGTGAACTCTTCCTGGGTGTCGTCGATCGCCGCAATTTTTTCGTAGCCCGGAATCGTTTGGGCAATCAGTTGCCGGACATATTTGGTATCTTGCAGCTTGCGCCAGTTGACTGGGGTGTCGCCGTGCAGTCGATAGGCCAATTCCGTCAGGAAGGTGACTTCGGGAATTAAGTCGGCATCGGTTAAGTGAGTGGTGCCTTCATCATTCAGCCGCACAAAATTGTTGCCCGATTCCACCGTGGTTTTGTGCGGGTTCTCAAACCGATTGAAGACTGGAATGACGATCGTGTTCTGCTTGGCCAGTCCGTGAAAATGTCCTAGGTTGGGCTTGGTCGCCAGATAAATTACCGTGTCAATCTGGCCGATCGCCCGTTTGGCCTGGGTGGAGTCGGGGTTTGCGCTATACAAATTGCCGCCCAAACACAGCAGCGTGTCTACCTTGTGCTCATCTGCCGCTTCAATTAAATCGCGGGTGTGATACCCCGGATTCAGCTGGAGCGATCGCCCCAGTAGTTCTTCTAGCGCTGCCCGAATTTCGTCCTTCAGCTTTACCGTTACCCCCATCGAGCCAAACCCCTGCACATTGGAATGGCCTCGCAGCGGCATCACCCCCGCCCCCGATTTACCAGCATTGCCCGTCAGCAGCGCCGTATTGGCGATCGCATAAATCGTATCGACGCTATTTGAATGCTGCGTGATCCCCATCGCCCAGGCAAATACCACCCCTGACGACGCACCAATCATCAGCGCAGCGGCTTCAATTTCGACCTGCGACACGCCGCAGGTATGAGTAATTGTGTCCCAATCGAGCGATCGCGCCTGTTCAATCACGGCCTCCCAGCCGTCGGTATGGGCTTGTAAAAACGGTTGATCGATCGCCCCCCGTTCAATTAATGCTTTTTGGATGCCGACAAACACGGCCACATCACTACCGGGAATGGGTTGCAGATACAGCGAGGCAATCTCTGAACCGGGTACGAGAGATGTAATTGGGAACGCAGGCGACCCAAATTTAATCAACCCTGTTTCCATGATTGGATTGATCACAATGACCTTACCGCCGCGATCGCGCAGCTTAATCAGCTCGTTCATAAAGCGAGGACTGTTGTAGGCCGGGTTTGACCCCGCCAGCACCACACAACTGGCCTTTTCCAATTCCTCCAGGCTGACGATAGATGTATTGGTGCCAAAGGTTTGCTTCAGAGCCGTGGTAGACGGCGCATGGCACAGGTCAGAACAATCGGCCAGATTATTAGAACCCAGCGATCGCATCATCAACTGCAACAAATACGCCGCCTCATTCGACGATCGCCCCGAGCTGTAAGACGCTACCCGTTCTGCGGGTTGCCGAAATGCCGTCTCTGTAATCTGATAAATTTCGTCCCAGCTAATCCGCTCATAGTGCGATGCTCCCTGCCGCAGAATCACTGGAAAACTCAACCGTCCTAGGCGATCGGCTTGATAAGAACTCAGCGTTTGCAGTTCAAAAATGCTGTGCTGGTCAAAAAAATGCGTCGCTATTCCAGGCTTAATTTCTGCCGAAATCGCCTCCACACTCTTCATGCACCGCTGGAGCTTTTCACCTATCTCATTGGTGAACCCACCCTTTTGCCCCCCCGTTCCCCAGGCGCAAGACAAACAGGCACTTTTATGCAGCAGCGTTTGCCACAATTTGGGACCTTCGGGCGATAGGGTATGCTCAGCCCAATATTGAATAATTGGCAGACCACCGCCAATCTCTGGAGTGTCGTCATTTTTTTCGTGAAACGGTGGCAGCGCCGAGGGGTTAGGAGTGTCCATAGAGCATTCAGTAGGAAGAGGATCAAACTCAGAACAGATCGCAAAGCAGGGAAAGGGTACAGACAGAACAAAACTACGATAGAGAGCGGCTTTTATGGACGGTAACGCAACCAGCTGCATCCGAAAATGGGTCAATAGACAGATTTTATCTGGGTGCGAATTCGATGGGGATGATTCAGATATCTGCCATAGGCCACCAATCAGCGCTAGGATCGGAGCACAGAGCACTAACAAGGTAAGCAAAGATGGCGACGCCGTACAACCCTTCGCTACACGAAGAACCCCAGAGTCAGAAGGCGATCATCATTGCCCCTAGAGCAGATGAATCGTTGTTTGGTTGGTTAGAAGGGACGGGTCGATTCGTGGCTCGCGACTTGGCCGATGATAAATTTGGCAGTAGGGCAGACGACGAACTAGAAGCAATTCTAGACACCTCTTCCAGCTACACCTCCGATACTGTGGAGGAGGAGGAAGACGATGACGATGACGAAGATTAATCTGGGAACGGCATCTGAAAGTTTTCTATTAACGCCTGCGTGAGGTTTTGCGCTTGCGGCTTTTAGGGGCTGGGGGCTTCAATGCCTTCCAGCCCCTAGTTTTGACGCGTTTATGGGTAGAGACAAACCAGTCGGCCACGTAATGACTCAGTGCTCCCCCTTCTAAGCCACCACAAAACGTGAGCCACTCGGCCTGATGTTGATGCAGCGATCGCCCCATAGCGCTGCCAATGTCGCCCCAAGTCAGACCCAGCTGAAACATTTGATTAATCAGCGCCAAACTAAAAAGTACAGTAATTCCTATCCACGCGAACAGATAAACAATCCGCAGCACCGTTCCAGTAATCGGCGCATGAGACAACGGCGATCGATGTTTCATGCTGCCCCGATACGGTAGCCAAATCCAGCGAAACCAGCCCCAACGCTTGAACTGCACAGAATGAATATCTAAATCAGGGCCAAACATTAGCCCACCCAGCAAAAACCCGGCGCACCCAATCAAGGTGAGGCTACTACTGCGGGTCAGCAGCAGCAATATCCCTGCCATCATGGGCAGCGTCCATAGCGTGATGCGATCGTGTGTCCGACCAGAGGGCATAGCAATGCATGAGATCATTGGTACTGTTGCATCGTAGCAGGATGCCGATTCGTTGCGACTATCTTGTTGGGCTAAGCAGAAAAATCTGCACCCTTGGGCTTTTGTAAAATCCTAAAACTTTTGCTTGACTTAGAGTGCGCTCTAACTTTTAAGGTGCAGGAGGGAGGTATAGCCATGGCAGATGAACTCACCATTCAGCAAGTAGCTGAAGCCACGGGGCTAAGTGTCCACACGTTGCGCTATTACGAGCGCTGCAACCTAATTTCACCGATTCATCGATCATCCAGCGGGCATCGCCGCTACTCGGTATCCGACATTCGCTGGATTGAGCTTCTGACCAAACTGCGGTTGACGAGGATGCCAATTCGGCAGATGCAGCAATACGCATTGCTGGTGCGGTGCCATCCCGCTGGCGTTCAAGAGCGGCGGCAGATGCTCGACGCCCATCGCCAATCGGTAATAGAGCAGCTGCATCAACTTCAGGCCAACCTGGCGGTAATTGACTGGAAAATTCAGCATTACACCCAATTAGAAACCCAACTAGAAACCCAACTAGCAACACAGGAAAAATCCCATGGTCGAGTCAAATCATCCTGATGAGTGGAGCCAGTCTGAACGGTTTCAACGCGGCTGGCAACGGCTAAAAGAGATTGATGGTAAAGCGGGAGAGCAGGTGGTGGAAAGCTTACAGGCGATCGCCCCTGACCTGGCGCGGTATGTGGTTGAATTCCCATTTGGCGATATTTACATGCGACCCGGCCTAGATCTGAAATCGCGACAGATTGCGACGGTGGCAGCCCTCACCGCATTGGGCACTGCCCAACCGCAGCTCAAAATTCATCTGCGCGCTGCCCTCAACGTCGGCTGCACCCAAGCAGAGCTGGTGGAAGTGGTGATGCAGATGGCAGTATATGCCGGGTTTCCAGCGGCGCTCAATGGCATGGCCGTGCTCAAAGAAGTATTGGCGGAAGCAGCGGCGGCGGACTAGATGCTGGCTTGATTCAAATTCTTACCAACGAACAATTGATGGGGCAAGCCATTCAAGGCAAACGCGACCAGGTGATTTTGGCGACCAAATTTGGCAATGTGCGATCGCAAGACGGCGGCTGGGTGTCAATGGCAAACCAGAGTATGTGCAGCAGTCGTGTGACGTGTCGCTCAAACGCTTGGGGGTAGAAGTCCTTGATCTCTACTATCAGCACCGAGTTGATCCTAACGTGCCGATTGAAGAGACGATTGGGGCGATGGCAGATTAATCTGGAAGGCAGCTACAAGGGAGTTGTTTGCGCTGTTTTGGGAACGCAAACACGCTATCAGGGAGGCTTTCTTGCTGTTTAGCATCGAGCTTCCCATGTTCTGTATGAGGCTTCTAGGTCGATTTATTTACCATTTTCTGACCCCAACTCGTTGCGGCACAACCGCCATAACCTGAGGTGACCAGAGGGGTAGGAGAGATTGCGCCGATTGTCCCGTAAATGCAGTCACCAGAGTTTTGATATTCTGCCGCATGGTACTGAGGTAATAGTCAGGCTGAATCGCTTCAGATCCTCCCGTTTCCATCGGGTCAAAGGTGCTTACCTGAACATTTAAGTCCTTTGCCAACGAGGCAAAAGTATCCTCTCCACCCTGAGGTTCGGTCAAGAGTGTTTTCAAATTAGTCTCTTTCACCGTATCCATGACTCGCCTTACATCATCGGGAGACGGATTTTCCTCAGGTACATCAACCAGAAAGTTTGCTTTCAAGTTGTAACTTTGAGCAAAGTAAGGAGCAAAGTCGTGGAAGGCAACAAATGTCTTACCTGTATAGGGTTGCAGCATGGATGTCGTTTCTGCATCCAACTCTTGTAACTTCTGAATATAAGCCGCTGCGTTGGCAGTGTAGATCTCGTTCCCGTCTGGGTCAGCCGCAATAAGTCCATCTCGGATGTTTTCTACCTGCTGAATTGCTCGCTTTGGATCAAGCCAAATGTGGGGGTTATATTCTCCATGATCATGTCCCTGTTCGGCTTCTGCCTGTTCATTTGCTCCGTGATCATGATCGTGGGCCTCACCTTCAATTGAGGCAGTCGTAATGGTCTGTACACCCTGACTGGAATCAATCACCTTCAAGTTGGCATTCCCGGCGTTTTTGACAAGATCCTCCAGAAACGCCTCCATCTCTAGCCCGTTCTGCACCAGCACATCGGCATTTGCCAATTTCTGAGCATCTTCCGGTTTTGCCTGGTAATCATGCGGTCCGACATTGGTTGGCAACAGTTGGTTCACTTCTGCGCGATCGCCCGCCACTGCTTTGGTAAATTGAGTAATTGGCAAAAACGTTGTCACCACCTGTAACTCATCGGCTGCTGCAACAGTCGCTGCATCCGTTGGAGACGATTCAGAACTGGAAGGCGCATTGGCTGCACAACTTCCTAAGCTGAGCGCGATCGCAGACACGACTGCCACAGACAACCAACGCACAATTTCACTCGATTGGTGTGTTCTCAGATCAGTCATTTTAAACTCCCTTGTGTATGTAAACCTCATGCAGAGAACAGGTAGAACCCCAGTCCCCACTCCTAACTTCCCCTCATCTCCTCAACATCAACGCCACATCTTTGGCAAAATAAGTCAAAATCAAGTCGGCTCCGGCTCGTTTCATACTCGTGAGCGTTTCTAGAATTACCTTTTTCTCATCAATCCAGCCCTGTGCCGCAGCGGCTTTGATCATGGCGTATTCACCACTGACGTTGTAGGCTGCAACAGGTAAATTCGTGTGCTGTTTGATTTGGCAAATAATATCTAGATAAGCCAGAGCGGGCTTCACCATCACAATGTCGGCACCCTCTGCTATATCGAGATCCACTTCCTTAATCGCTTCTCTGGCGTTTGCTGCATCCATCTGATATGTCTTCTTGTCGCCAAACTTGGGTGCTGAATCCAGAGCATCTCGAAAAGGACCATAATAGGCAGAGGCATATTTGGCGGAGTAGGCAAGAATTCCCACATTGATCCAACCTTCTGCATCGAGTGCCTGACGAATTGAACCTACTCGACCATCCATCATGTCCGAAGGGGCAACAAAATCGGCTCCGGCTTCTGCCTGAACGAGCGCTTGTTTCGCCAGCACCGCCACCGTTTCATCGTTGAGGATTTTGCCATCCTGCACAATGCCGTCATGTCCCTCGCTGCTGTAGGGGTCGAGGGCAACATCGGTGATGATTAAAATATCTGGGACAGCTTGTTTAATCGCTCGCACCGCGCGCGGAATTAAGCCATCCGGGTTGTAGCTCTCAGTGCCAGCGTTATCTTTTTGATCGTAGGGAATCAGCGGGAATAGGGCGATCGCGCCAATCCCCAACTGATACGCCTGCTTCACTTCATTGAGCAGCAAATCCAGGGTGTAACGGTAGCAACCCGGCATGGAGGCAACTTCTTCCTGCTGCCCTTCACCGACCATGACAAACAGGGGATAAATCAGATCCTCGACCCGCAGCGTATGCTCCCGTACCATTCGCCGCAGGGTTTCGGTGTGCCGCAACCGCCGGGGGCGACAAACGATGGATGCAGAGTTGGACTTAGATGCACTGGAAGGCTCAACCTGAACGACTTGATTCTCTAATGTGGAAGCATCGGTTGAAAACATCAGGTATTATGAGAATGATTATCATTCGCTTATTCTACAGCACTCGACGTGAAAAATGATTCTCTATCTCAAAAAAGCACGACACGCCCAACTCACCATCTGCCGCGCTTGACGCGAAATCAGCAGGCAGTGTTGGCGGTGCTGCGTCAGCAATCGGATGCCCTTTCAGCCCAGGAATTGTATGCGGTGCTGCGAGAACAGCAGGCGATTGGGCTAGCGACGGTGTATCGTGCATTGGAAACCTTGAAACTGCAAGGATTAGTCCAGAGTCGGTCAGGTACGAATGGAGAAGCACTACATAGCCCGATCGAGCAAGATCGGCACTATCTCACTTGCCTGAACTGTGGGCAATCTTTTCTGCTAGACCATTGCCCTGTGCATGATTTAGCCATACAGGTGCATCTCTCAGTTCCGTTCAAAATCTACTATCACACCCTGGAGTTTTTCGGCTTGTGTGAACCCTGTACGCATCAGAGGTCGTGAAGCCTATTTGTCATGGGCTGGCGGGCTGAAAGCCTTTGCCTGCACCATACCTTACGGTTCTAAATTCAACCTGGTTGCTGTTGGGATGGTAGAGCGCATAAGAGGCTTGTCCAGGAAGGCGTCCGACATTACCCACGCCGACTACTTGCCGTGGTTTCACTGCGATCGCCTGGGGTGACGTTGACCGATCTAACGTTGTCATGCTAGATGTCACTGTACCTTGCTGAATTTCGTATTGAAACGTCAATCCAGAACGACCACAGAAAAGCGTGTTTGCATCCATACGCATCAAGCGATCGAGCATTTGAATTGCAGGAGTATCAGGCGTCAACTCATCGCTAACACTGACACTGCTGCCGTGAATCAATAGGCAATCGAGTTCAAACAAACCAAAGTCGAGCGATCGCACCCACTCAACCATCTCGCGTGGAATCGCATCCCACAAGGTTTTCACCATTTCTATTCCATATCGCTCAATCAGTTCAGTCGGTTCTCCGGTGCGTCCCAATCCATGCAAAATGAGTAATTGTTCTTCCCACCAACCCTGACAGACTTGGGGCACAGGTTCATTTTGCTGAGGCGATCGCACCCGTTGAATGACCTGTTCACTCTCGACTGTAGGCGCGATGACATCACCCAAAATATAGAGTTCTTCTACAGGCTGTCGCAGCCGTTTGATGTCTGCCAACACGGCTTCATATGCAGCTAAATTACCTTCAATTCCACTCAAAATTGCCCAATCATTCATCGTTTTGCTTACCGTTCACACACATGCGTTGGGTCGTCGGCGCGTTCGGCAAACTCCAAACCTCTGGCTAACCGCCATGCAAAAATTGGGGGCAGACCATTGTCAATGATGGCAGCACAGGTTTTTTGATAGTCATATTCCACTTCGCGCAGCGTGATTTGATCCGCATCGGTGTCATAAATCACATAGGTGGCATTGGGTCGGCCATGACGCGGTTCACCCACTGATCCGGCATTGACAATCCGTTTCAGCGGGGCAGAAAAACTGATATCTCTTTCAGTTGTGCCCGTCGATTTGACTCGAATTTGAAGTTGACCTGCATCGAGCGATCGCACATAAGGCACATGGGTATGGCCACAAAACAAAATATCCGCGCCTGTGGCTAACACTCGTTCCATTGCCACAAAAGCATCCACTTCGGGCAGCAAATATTCATGCTGATTATGCGGACTGCCATGCACAAAACACAGGTTTTCATCGCGCAAACTCAGCGGCAGTTGCGCCAAAAACTCTCGCACCTCTGGATGAATGACTTGATTAGTCCAGTCATGGGCTAGCTTGCCGCGCTTTTCTGCCAGCACAGATGGATAACTACATTCACACGAATTCAATCCTTCTACAATATCTTCATCCCAACATCCCTGACAGGTGGGAATATCTAGAGCGCGAATCATTTCTACAACAGCATTCGGGTGAGGACCATAGCCTACCAAATCACCCAGACAATAGATTTTGTCAGCCTTGTGATCATCGATATCTGACAGCACTGCATTCAATGCTTCATAGTTGCCATGAATGCAAGACATTACCGCAACTTTCATGCCACTTCTTCTCCTTGTTGTTTGATTAAGTCTTTGATTTGTTGCTGGTAGTAGGCGATCGCCTGCTCGTCTAAGCAGCAATCCTTTAGCGTTTGGGCGATCGCGGTTTGATCTAGTGCTTCACCCACAATTTCAATCCCGCTAAAGCGATCGGGTCTGCCATTTAGCCAACGGGGCAGATTCAATTCCATGTCCGTTGTTTCAGGTAACCCAGCCACAAAATCAAAATACAGCGATCGCCCATCAGCGACATCAAAGATACCTTTCGCACGTTGAATTGTGCCATAAGCCCCATTTGTCAATTCGCACCAGAAGGTATTGAGACTGGCAGAATCAAGCACCTGCCCAGACAAAGCCGAACGCCAAAGATGAGGTTGCCGTAACGTGATGCTAGCCTCAGAACCCGTCACAACCACATCTGCCCAGCCGTGCCATTCTGTATGACGAGTTCCCGGCGGCAACACAGCCACTCGTCGGCAGTCTGCCATCGGATCTGGCAAAATTATCGAGTTTAGATCGATGTGAAATCCCAGTTCTAGGTAAACAACACATCCGTCCGTTGGATGCTCCAGAAAATTGGCTAACTGCACAGCAGATAGCACCGTAAGTCCAGGAACCTCTGCTGCCAGATAGGTCGAATCAACCGCCGTTTCTCCCGCATCCAAACTTAGATAGATAGCTGTTTCAGCAGTGGTGTGAACCTGTTGCTGTATCCAGGTCGTTTTGCCCGCACCGATTGAACCGGCTACCAGTGTAATGTTTAACGGTTGCATCAAAGGTTCTAGCAGTCTTGGAGTTCAGGAGTTTGGTTGAGAATCTGGTTACGGATAGAAATAAAGTTGCTGTAAGCCGGAGAATCTAGGCAATCGCGCCGAAATGCTGCCAAGTTATGACAATTTTGTGCCCCAGGCATAAGGCAAAGATTTTCGAACCGTCTCCACAAAAGCGGCTTCATCCACATCACCGGCTACGGCTTGATGTACCAGGGTTGCGCTCACGTTCAGGGACATTATTTCTCCTTGCGATTCATTCACTGCAAAACACCATCCCATGATACAACTAAAAATGATAATCGTTCTCATAAATTGCGGTTGATTCATGCTTGACTCCTCATTTACTCTTCCAGAAGCCATTGACCTAGCAATTGTCGGGGCTGGTCCCCATACGTTGACCCTGGTGACCCATCTGTTGCAGAAAAAGGAATCGATGCGCGGACGGTTTCTCGTCTTTGATCCCAGCGGCATCTGGATGAGTTGCTGGGATCAACAGTTTGCAGCCTTTGAGATTCCGCACCTTCGATCGCCCGCCGTTCATCAACCCGATCCCGATGCTCATGCTCTGCGCACCTTTGCCGAATCTCGCTCGAATGAACTGTTCCCACCCTACGACCTGCCCGGAACTCAGCTATTTCAGGATTTCTGTCAGGACGTGATTCGCCGCTGGCAGTTACAAAATTGTGTGTATCCGGCTCAGGTCATAAAAATTGAACCGTTGAACCACAACCATCGTTCCCGGTTTTGTCTACGGTTATCAAACGGTCAAACGGTTAGCGCCCGTAGAGTCGTCATCGCTAGCGGTGGCGGAACGCCCAATATTCCAGAGTGGGTCGAGCAAATCTCAACGAGTTATCCACCCGATCGCCTACTGCACTCTAGTCAGATTGATCTACAGAAATTGTGGCTTCAGGGCGAACGAGTGCTGATCATTGGTGGTGGTTTGACCAGTGGACATTTGGCGGTAGGAGCCATCAACCGGGGAGCGCAGGTAGTTCTCATGTCGCGCCGATCGGTGTACGAAAAGCTGTTTGATGCTGATCCGGGCTGGCTCGGTCCCAAATATCTCAAAGACTTCTGGGCAGAACCCGATTGGTACAGTCGCTGGCAGATGATTCAGCAGGCGAGAAATGGGGGTTCTATGACTCCAGCTATGCTGACTCGACTGCGGCGGCTAGAGCGAAGTGGGCAGATTACATTTTATGAGCAGTGTCAGGTGTCTGGAGCTAGGTGGAGTGGCGATCGCTGGCGGGTTTGCTGTGACAATTCAGCCGTGCATGAGTGCATTCAGGATCAGAAAATCGATCGCATTTGGTTAGCAACCGGAAGCCAGTTAACTGCAACCCATCATCCATTGCTCCAAGATGTTTTAGAAGCTGATCCAACCGAGATTGTGAACGGGTTGCCCGTAGTGGATGAATGCTTACGCTGGCGAGGCTGCGAACTATTTTTGATGGGCGGCTTGACTGCACTGCGAGTCGGTCCTACAGCACGCAATTTGTCAGGAGCAAGAGCGGTAAGCGATCGGATCGTTTCAGCCTTAACAAAAACCAGCTTAGCGTTTTCAGCCCGCTAGAAATCATGGATCAGATTTTGTTGCATGATTGAGAAGAAGGACCGATCTTCCTTTCAGGGAAGTTGAGATTAGCTGCCATCCATTCCAGAGCAAAATACTTCAATCGTTTGAGTGAAGCAGTGTTCGTCGTTACTGTCCATCCATTTTCCATACCAGATCCGTTCTTGTTCAGAGACCAAGAACTGGTAAACTTTTTCTGCTCTTCTGGGTTTGCTGTTGAAAATGTATCAAGAAATACACTTTTCTGGCGTTGACAGTCCTCTAACCCTTACTGGGAGAGCGGTTCATTTATTATTGGCTTGCCTTATCACAGCAAACCCAGAAGACCCGTATTGTTTCTGATTCAGATCAATCAGTAAATATAGAAAAGCTACTTGAGGTACGTAAAAGCCAAGAACTCAAAGTATTTCGAGAATGGCTCAGGAAAATTGATAGTGTTAGTGATTCTGAAATTGTTGAGCAACTTAATGATGTTCGTTTAAAAGTAACCCTTCAAGGAGTTAATGGTTTAAGGGGAATCAGAGAAGGCATAGGTCGGTTAAATCTTGCGGCCTGACAAACCAGCGCAAGGAAATCCCAGACATCGCGATTTTGTGCCTTCAACGACGTGACGACCGAGAGCATCCGCGCTACAAATTGACTCCCCGCCGCCGATTGACTGCCAAAGCTAGTACGTCGCCAAATCACCGCTGGTCGCAGAGCCTGTTCCGCCGCATTATTCGTCGGTTCCATATTTGGATGCTCGACAAACGTCCATAAGGCCGCTTCCAGCTTCAGAATCTGCTGACAAGTGCGCACCGTTTTGGCCAACGGCGATTTCTCGTTGGGCTGAATCGGCAGAGCTGCCGCTGATTCGAGTTGCGCTTTGAACCCAATCAAGCTAAGTTGCACGAGCTTTTCTGTGGAACAGGCGTTTTGTGTAGTAGTTGCAGAGCAACTAAAGGTGGTAAGTCTCGGCTGTTGGTAGTATGTACAGATGTGCATACTATAATTGAGATGGCTTACCGATGGAATAGAGACAAGGCAACAATCAATTTTCGCAAGCATGGTATTGACTTCGCTGATGCCGTATCCGTTTTCTCCGACGATCTGGCAATTACCATTTCAGACGAACGGTTTGATGAAGAACGGTTTGTCACAATTGGTATCGATGCGTTTGGCAGAATTTTGGTGGTTGTCTACACGCTGCGGGACGATGAGATTCGGCTCATTTCTGCTCGCAAAGCAGCTCGACCAGAAAGACAGCAGTATGAGGAGGGATAGGTATGGAAGCAGAATATGATTTCAGTCAAGGTAAGCGAGGAGCCATTGACCCCACTCCATTAGGTAAAACGCGGATTACAATCCGGTTAGATGACGAGGTTCTAGCGTGGTTTCGTGAACAGGCTCATAGTGCCGGCGGCGGAAACTATCAGACCCTGATTAACGAAGCTTTACGTCAGTACACTCAGCAAAGCCGTGAGCCTTTGGAGGAAACGTTACGCCGAGTCGTTCGTGAAGAACTTGAGCGTGTTGAGCGATGAGGTAGTTGTTGAGGGCTAACAACCGCGCTGCACCGGAACGCCCTGATGTTTTGGTTAGGTTGCAAAGGTTATCTGCGTCCGGTGAGCGCGAACGTTAGCCCGCTACGTTATGCAGAAGAAGAGTAGCTGTTCCGTTATTTGCGGAAGTGCGATCGCTTTCCGTCTGGCAGAGAATCGCCCCTCAATTGCGAACGGTGAGTTGATTCAGTTTTCGGTTTCAGTGAACAGTCCCAGCCAGTTTCTAGTGAGTGGTAAACGTTGAGTGGGTCCAGGCGTTATTTGAAAAAGTTTCTGGACAAAGCCCAGTTTTTTGGCATAGGGAGCATAGCGCCAATCTAAGTCAAATCGGAAGAATTTGTGCAGCACACTTTTGAAGTGGGAGAAGGTATCAAAGCTGGCTTTTCCATGGTAACTGCCCATGCCGCTAGACCCTACGCCGCCAAAAGGCAGCCTCGATTCAGCAATATGTAGAATCACATCGTTGATACACACGCCACCCGACGAGGTGCAATCTAGAATGTGCTGCTGGTAGGCGCGATCGTTAGCCCTCCTCCTTCAGCCCAGTCTGTGGTTCGCTTCCAATGGTTTGTAGGTGGCAAAGTATTACTGTGCAGAGATGGGGTGAGGGAAGGCGATCGCCTCAGGTTTGGTCAATACAGTCGGGAGATAGCGCGTTGCCTTTGGCACACCGACTGTTTGCAGATTTTCCCTCAGGTGATACCTAGATGGCTCTATTCAGCTAATTCCAGTCAGAACATGGAAAGTAAATGGTATGGACGGTTAAAGATTAATTCCTTGTGAGCAGATATCTTGTGACTATTGCATAACTTCACTATTTCACCATTGATGTAGACCCAGTCTGAGGGAGTGTGACTGTAAACGTAGTTCCCTCAATGGGTGAACTATGTGCATGAATCTGACCTTGATGATTCTCGACAATCACTTTGGCGATCGCCAGTCCTAGCCCCGAACCTGCGGCATCGCCAAGTTTGCCATTGGAGGCTAATGAGCCAGATGTACGAGCCGGATCAGCTCGATAAAACCGATCAAATAAATAGGGAATAGCCGCTTCAGCAATCCCGCCGCCCGTATCTTGAATTTGAATCTGGATCGAGGCTAGGCTTTGCTTCAACCGCTGCATGGAGGCACTGACCCGGCCACCGGGCGGCGTATATTGAATGGCATTGCTAATCAAATTGGTCAACAGCCGAGTCAGCTGATCGCGATCGCCCTGAATTCGATATAAGCCCTGGGAGTTTTCGCTCACGTCCTCATGAATATCCAGCTTCAGCGCAACCTCCTTCTCCGCCGCAATCGTTTGCTGCTCCTCCATTACTTCCTGGAGCAATTCATCTAGCGATACACTATCGCGTCTAAGGGGAGCCACACTGCTGTCTTGCCGAGCCAAAAATAGCAAATCATCCACCAACCGCCCTAGTCGTCGGGTTAGCCGTTCAATTACTTTGAGCTGCTGCTGCTGCACGACAGGGTCGAGTTCTGAGTCAGCTAAGGCCACCTGCACGTTCGTTTGAATCACCGCAATGGGGTTACGCAACTCGTGGGACGCATCCGCCGTGAACTGCTTCAGGCGCTGATACGAATCGCGGATCGGAGCCATCGCCAGCCCTGACAGCAACCACCCAATTGCCGCGACAGCGCCCACTAATAACACCAGCCCCACAGCCAAATCTCGAATCAGCTGCCGGGTTGGTTTTGTCACTTCAAACCACGGATGACTAACACGCAAATATCCCACAATCTGCTGCTTCACCTCCACCCGCTGGGTAATTTGGCGCAGCAGTTGATCTGGCGTCAAATGGACGGTTTCACCGGCACTGTTGGGATGCAGCGGAATAGTAGGTGCCGTTGAAAAGGTAGACCAAAGTAGCTCGCCCGCCGGATTAAACCACTCCAGATCAATATGGTCATCATCTACAGAATCGGGATTATCGCGAAAACTGGCTTCTATATTGAGGTGCATAGATCGCCTAGGAGTAGGCGACACCTCTGAATTAGCAAGATGACTGTTGGGGGGATCAATAGTCGCGGCATCAACTGAGGTATCAATCGCGGCATCAATTGCGGCATCAATTACAAGCGATCGCTGCACAACTTCCACCACATGATTGAGCGTGTCATCAATCCGTTCAATTAGCGTAGTGCGCACATATAAATAAAATCCACTGGCGAATAACAGCAGCAATACAGCAGTCACCATCGTGTACCACAGTGCTAACCGCTGTCGAGTTGCTTGAAACATAGTGTCTAACACATACAGCGCAACGCGCTTAACTCAAATAGAACCTGAAAACGGTGTTTGAAGATCGGCTTCTACACGGGTCTTCAACCCCGTCTGGACTCCATGCATTGGGAAAATCGCTGCTCACAGCCCAACCGTTCCAGCCTGCGCTCAGTGTGCTACTCCCTTTACGCATATCATAAATGTGTTAAAATAACGACGAAGATTTGAAATTCATTTCTGACCTTTAGGTTCTGTGCTTATTGAGTAAACGTTAATCTGGTTGCATTCATCTCAGCAACGTTTACCTCCTTCCCCTTTCAATTTCGGAGTCAGCCCATGTCAATTTACGTCGGGAACCTCTCTTACAAGGTTACTCAAGAAGATGTTGAAACTGCTTTTGCTGATTATGGAACTGTAAAGCGGGTTCAGCTGCCAGTGGATCGAGAAACGGGTCGAATCCGTGGATTTGGCTTTGTCGAGATGTCATCTGACAGTGAAGAACAGGCTGCAATTGAAGCATTAGACGGGTCAAGTTGGATGGGGCGAGATCTGAAGGTTAATAAGGCAAGACCTCGAGAAGAAAAACCTTCCGGTGGCGGCTGGAGTGGCGATCGCCGTGATTCTGGCGGTGATCGTCGCTATTAAGACCACGTGACTAAGACCGAACATGGCTAAAGCTATTCGCTGACAGCGACAGCATAGCTGACGTTTGTGTGTAGAAGAAGACGCATCAAAACTGCTGTCTCAGCCACTTAGTGCTGGGGCAGCGAATTATTATATTTTCTGCATATCAGGCTGCAATTGTTTAGCCTGTAGGGGCATCCGTTGCCAACACGAGCCACGACACCAGACGCCAGGATTTCAGATTGCAGTGATTGCCGAGAGAGCTGCGAACAAATGTGATCTGCAATAGACCTCTTCAAAAATAAGGGAAATCGTCAGCTAAAGCTTGCAGTAACCACATCACCTCTGCCATACACGGCAAAGTGGTCAGCAGGTAACTGGTAGATTGTTCGAGAAAATCTTTTACTTGGGTATAGAAGCGATCGCCTCAGGTTTGGTCAACACAGTCGGGAGATAGCGCGACCGTTTTGCCCGAATGGCATCGACGTGGACGCCTGAGCACATCACGATACAGAAACTCCTAAGCTATAGTTGTCGAAGATGCGCGGCAACTCAGCTTCTCCCGAAACACAGGTTGCTTGAACAACCTCATTCTATGACTCCTGATCCTTAATTTTTGGCTCTGTCCATCACAAATTCCATCAAGGTCGCGTTTGACTGAACTGGCGTTATTTGATCAGTTTCTGGACGAAGCCCAGTTTTTTGGCATAGGGAGCATAGCGCCAATCTAAGTCAAATCGGAAGAATTTGTGCAGCACACTTTTGAAGTGGGTGAAGGTATCAAAGCTGGCTTTGCCATGGTAACTGCCCATGCCGCTAGACCCTACGCCGCCAAAAGGCAACCTCGATTCAGCGGTATGTAGAATCACATCGTTGATACAGACGCCACCCGACGAGGTGCGATCTAGAATGTGCTGCTGGTAGGCGCGATCGCGTGAGAAGACATATAGCGCCAGCGGTTTTGTGCGTTGAGTCACTTGGGCGATCGCCTGATCCACCGTGTCATATTCCAGTACAGGCAGAAT
>Ga0163155_10002039_pt1 | contig 23243 bp, 15 predicted proteins | sample OliLakLV19SP4G1_FD_148611 | JGI IMG/M metagenome (GOLD analysis project Ga0163155, IMG submission 148611) | Freshwater microbial mat bacterial communities from Lake Vanda, McMurdo Dry Valleys, Antarctica - Oligotrophic Lake LV.19.SP4.G1 | ecosystem: Environmental > Aquatic > Freshwater > Lake >... | reverse complement strand
GTGTACGGTGAGGCCCGAGGACGCGAAGTCGTCGATAAGGACGGTCCAGCGGTCTTGATGTGATTTCATGCCGCGAGTGTGGCGGCGATGAAATCAGGATGGAAGATGGCTTTGGTGGAGCGGACACCGAGTTCCAACTCGATAGGGCTGACATAGTCAATGGTCGAGCCGGCGTCTGATGCTGTAGAGACCGTCGATGACGCGGCGAGTGTCCTCGTGGCCTGCTCGCTCGTCGCGGACTCCCGTCCGCACATGAACCTGAGGCGTTGAAGGTGCCGTCCTGCGTGCTCCACCGCCCTGACACTTCTGGGAAGGACACGTCAAGTCGATCGTCGCGCACATGGTCTATGTCGCGCTCAATTCGGTCCGTGCGGGGATCGCGGCGTCGCTTGACCATTACAGGCCGGCGACGGTCGCGGAGTGTGTCGAGGACCTGAAGCGCCGCATCGCAGACCGCGAGTTTGCGGGCGACGCCGCCGCGGCCCGCGAGCGGCTCCGCAGCGTTCGCCTCGTCGCGGCGATGCCGTGCGAGCCCGGCGAGGAGCTGCGCGCGAAGCCGGTGCTCCAGAACGGAGCACCGAACCCGTGGTTTGGCGGGCACGTTCCGTCCATCATCGAGGGATCGAGTCTCGCGGCGTATCTGCACGACACGGACGCGCAGGGTCGAGAGCCGGCGCTCGGCAAGGCGGGCTGCATCCCGGAATCCACGCCGCCGGTGCTTCTATGAGGCTCGCGGACTTGCTCGCGCGGTCGGAGCGCTACTCGCTGAGAATCCCGAGATCCGGCCTCGCCTCGCAGAGTTGATTCTTGCGGGTCCTGACATTGATGCTGACGTGTTCAGGCGCGACATTGCACCCCGGCTCGTCAGCACTGATCACCCGATGACTCTGTACGCGTCCTCGAACGGCTGGGCATTGGCCGGCTCAAAGAAATTGAAAGGCGCGCCGCGTATCGGCGACTCCGGCAGCGGTCTGTGCGTAATGCCCGGAATCGAAACTGTCGACGCCTCCGCGATCGACACGAGCCTGCTTGGCCATTCCTACTACGGCAGCTCACGCAGCATCCTCTCGGACATCTTCGCGCTCATGACAAGCGGCTCGCGGGCGGAAAACCGCTTTGGGCTCGCCGCTTCGATGACCAAGGAAGGACGCTACTGGGTGATTCGGCCTTGAGCGATGGCCACATTGGACCACTTGGACTCCCTTGTGGGGCTTAGCCTGTGCACAGCCGATCCCAAGAACCATCGCTCCATGCGCTTTCGCGCGGCCTGACTGACCAACGGATGTGCCGTTAAATGATTGCAATTCCGCAGACCGACTTGGTTATACAGGCCGCAGTTGATCCGTGCGCTCGTGGTGCGATCTCTGTCGGGAGCTGCCGCTGCTGGCGTGAACGCCTCGCGCGAAGGTCAACTGTGATCCGTATTAGAGGACGATCTCACTATAATCATAAGCATCCATCATCCAGCGGCGCGCCTGATTTCGCTTTACTCAATCGCCGGTGTCGGTGGCGCGTCGGTCAAAACCTCGACGGCGCCTTTCGTGCCTGTTTCTTCTTGACACCTGAGCAGAAATTCTTGTGAAAGGGCAGCGCGTTCGAGGAGCAGAGGCCCCACGGCGGGTGTTAATCCCTGAGGCACGGCACGCCCCACGCCCGCCTCGACATCGTCGTCCCAAGTGGCGCATGCAGCTTCAAGCCGTTCGCAAATCTCCTTGTACCTCTGGCAATACAACAAGTGGAGCGTTGCCGCTGTTCCGCGAGAATCTGGGCCGCTTTGGCCATCAGTTGCGACCCGCTCGAATTCCGAAATCGTGGCCGCATGAGTCGGATCCGGGTATAGCTCCGGGAAGATGTGCCCTTTGACTCCAACTCGGGCTAACTCGCGTTCCTTCGGCGGCAGTACTGCAAGCAGCTCCTCGGCCACACGCAGATGAAGGCCTCGCATGCGTTTCGTGAGCCGCGCGGCTGTTGCCCAGGTCCGCTCAGGATCAAAGCTCGGATCATCCTCCCCCCGCGCATAATCACGAAGGTACCTTTGGACCTTCCGACCTGCCGCAAGACGCGCCGCAGACCATTGACCAACCAACGACGTAAGTTCCCTTTCGTACTCAGCGAGCCTTCCATGTATTGCGATACGGTTGTCGGTCGTGGTAAATTCCTGGGGAAGCGCCTCCCACACGGAGCGAAGCTCGAGGTTCACCCAGCGGCTCGTCGTTGGGATCGTCCGATGCTTTCGGCGTGCAGCAACATTGCGGAAAACCTCCAAAGTCTCCGTTTGGTGCGCATCCAGAGCCGGCGCGAGCGAATCAATAAACTGCAACTCAAGCCTGGCGACTGAGTCTCGCAGGTGTTTGCCGGCTTGATCGGCTGCATCCAATGCAGCGCGGAATTCATCGGATGTCGTCCCGCGTGCTTGCGCTATGTCGGCCGCGGCCGCGGCCTTGCGCAGGTACGCTGGCACCGCTGTGACGGTATAGGGATTGTGATGATCCTTCCAAAACACCTCGAATTTCGCCAAAATCAACGCACGCTGCGCCTCGCTGGCTTCCAGGATTTCCGCCCAACGTTCCGTCTCTTCAAGCGACAGCACCTCCTGCACCGGCGTAATCGAGTGTGCGTATCCAATACCGTCTTCAAAATAGTCGCTCAGCTGCTTTGGTCCGTCGGCAAAGCAAACTATCGCTGCCAGAAAAAATGATGAGACTTGCATTTGGCGATCCTTACCAGGATTAACAGCCCTCTCCGACAGCCTCTTTGCTCAAATGGTTAGAAGTGAAAACAACACCGGTATCGATGCACCCGTGAGGGAGCGAGCATGCACTGTGTCGCTTTTGGCAGGTGAAGTATCCAAGGTGCTGACACATGGTCAGCCCACTTATACGGGCCGCAGTTGATCCGTGCGCTCGTGGTGCGATCTCTGTCGGGAGCTGCCGCTGCTGGCGTGAACGCCTCGCGCGAAGGTCAACTGTGATCCGTATTACCGCCCCGACGCACCGTTTCATTGCCTGACTTACAATAATGATATGCGGACATGAGTAGCTTCCGCAGTCAGCTCCCATGCCAGCGATGTAGCATGCAGAAGTGTTTTCGGTGACGAAGCAGCAGCAGACCTCCTGCGCCAAAGCCTTCGAGCTACAGTACATGCTCAGCAGCCCCAACGCAGCACACGAAACTCGCGACGATAAGCTTTTCATTGTGACTCCTAAAGGAAACACTACAATCATCGAATCCTGAGTGCTGGCCCACACCAGACACTATGATAGTTCGCTGTGCACGAGATAAGCGTCGGGGCAAGCTGCCCCGACCAACCCCTGCACCGCCGCCCGCAAACATTCCTAGGGACCCCCACGACCGACGTCGTTCTGGCCATCTCGTTCGGTCGGCGCGAGTGGCACCGCGTTCGATCTCCGCAGAATCCAGGCCGTCTGCGGCGCAATGTAACGATGGATGTATTCGTGGGAAATCATTAAGAATCATTAAGGACACTCACCTCGAAAAGGGAAATATCATGGTGCTTCAGGCTTTCGAAGAATCATTAAGGACACTCACCTCGAAAAGGGAAATATCATGGTGCTTCAGGCTTTCGTGTGGGTAGCCGACCGGCCCGGATACAGATCAAGCCCCGTCGGCCCTTCGCCCCGGCGGACGAGGCCTGACGCACGGCACTCGAATCGCGCCGCCATCGGCAGATCGCTGTGCGATCCGGCGAAACAGAAGAAAGAGAGCCCGCCGTCGCCGTCGCATCGCCGCCGCAGGGGTCCGGCGCATGCGAGGGCGACGGCGGGCGGTCAGGCGCCCACATGACGCTGCGAACTCGCTGGAGCCCGAGCGGAGCCGCCCGAAAGATGGCCTTCCTTTTCTCTGGCGCCGGCCTGCGGACGGAGCCCGGGCTGCGGAATGCGGCAGCGTCACCCACAGGAAAGCCGGAAGACCCAATTTTGTATGCGAGGCGCCATTCAGTGACGTGCCTGTTGCCGACGCCACCGAGTGATCCGGTCAGTCTCTGCACGCATGAGTGATGCAGCGCGAGACCGCCGAACCCGTTGTCATGCGTGATCTGCGCCGCCTGCGACATCGATGCGCCGACCGTGTTCAACCACAACACGCCGCTCTCCAGAGTCGTGCCGAACGTCTGGCCGAAGATGCCGCCGGTCGTGCTCGACGCGGAGTTCGACGCGAACGTGCAGCTGCTCACGATCGCGACCGGATTGCGCTCCGCGCCCAGCGTGCCGCCGACGAGAGCGAAGGTTTCGTTCTGACTCGCACTAGGAGGCGCGGGCTTGTAAGTTCCGGCAGCGACCCAGATCTCAGTGACGTTCGGTTCGTCGGCTGCTGCATCAAGTGCGGCGGCAAGTGACGTGTATGCGCTCGCCCATGATGAACCATCACCGTTCGCAGGCGCGGCAGGATGAACGAATCGCACGGATGCAATCGCGGTGGGGCCTGCGCCAAAGACGACAGCAGTTGCAGCGATCGCTGCAGCAACAGATTTCATCGATACTCCTCGGAAGAAAAAACTGAGCTGACGCAGTGGCCTCTCGGAGGTGCGGCAGCTCAGTGATGGCGGACCATGGACAAGTGCCAGATGTCGGCGCGTGTGCGATGTCTTGCAGAAGCGCGATGAAAACAGGAGACCGGGGACGCACTCCTCATCAGGGCTGCCACGACCACAGCAGACAGCTTCGGCGGTGCGTCAACGCAGCGCGACAATCAGCTGCGTCGTGCGCTCCGGCGCAGGAAAGCGGGCGTCCCGAAGCCTCAACTTCGGGACGCCCGCGACGAGCGCGCCGCCATCAATTCGTGGCGTGCGACTCGCCAAAGGTGCTTACATCGTCCAATCGCCGAGCAGGATCGCGAGATCGCTTGCACCGACGAAGCCGTCTCCGTCGAAGTCCGCAGGGCCGCCGCCGCCCCACGCGCCGAGAAGCAGACCAAGATCCGTCGCATCAACGTGCCCGTCGTCGTTCAAGTCCGCGATGAGCGTGTGCGTGCCGAGCACCTGATCGAGCTGCACGCGAATGAACTCTCCGTCATCGGGTGCGCCGCTCCCCACGTGACGGCCGATGGAAAACGGGAAGTTATTGTCATTGACGACGAGGATCTCGCTCTCCGACACCGGAATGACGTTCTCGATCGTCGTGAACGGGAACGCGAACGGATTGCCTAGGCCCACGTCGCCCGGCAGTGCCGGCAACGAAATGAGTGCCGGGTCAGCGAGCTGCATGAGATCTGCGGCAAGCCCCTTGGCCACGACGCCGCCGACCGCGTCGAAGCGCACTTCGTAGACACGCTTGAGTGCGGTGAGAATGCCCTGCGAGTTGTCGCGCTCAATGACGAGCCCGCGATTCGCTGAGAAGAGATGGAAGTCACCGATTGCGACGCCGAGCGGCTCGAACACGTAGCTCCAGCGGTTGCCCGTGTAGCTCTTTGTCGCGAGATCGAAGTCGTGGAAGAGGACGGTGCCCGGCGTGCCGCCGACGAGCGGCTTTTCCAGCATCGGACGCAGCGTGGTTCCATCCGTGGTGATGGCTATGCCTTCAAAGCCGCCGGAACCTTGCGCGCGGAACGGCTGCGTGAGCATCGTCACGCGATACGGCCACACCATGCCTGCGAGCCACGGCGTGTTCACACCGTGCTCGTCCTGAAGATTCGTTCCATCGTCGCTGCCGGGAACCGTCGGATCATCAAAGATCGGGAAGTCACCGAACAGGCACACGGTGCGAATGGCAGGATGCTGTTCCTGAACCAGGATCAGCGTCGAGAAATCGAAGCTCTGCACGTCGGCGCGATCGACGAGATTGTTCGCGTGAATGTCACCGGCAACTGCGTCGACGAACGCCTGGCTTCCCACCGTGCGATCGACGAACTTCGCACGCGGATTGCGCTTCGTCTCGATGTTGAATCGAACCTGCTGGGCGTTCACCGCGCGAACTGCAGCATTTGGCTCCCCTGCGCCGGCGCCCGACGCGTAGTACGTCGCGTAGAAGCCGACGAAGTCAAAAAGATTCTGCAGACTCGGCATCACGTACGGATGCGGGAGTCCTTGCGCCGTGGCGAAGGCCGTGGCGACTGGCGACAATGCAGTGTCATTCTGCTGCAGCGGAAAACTCGGGAGCAGCTTGTCCGCGATGAACGTCGACTGAATTTCGGCGAGGGTGTAATCCTTGACCAGAACTTCATCCTTGAACTCGTACGGCTGTCCGTCGGCGCGCCGCACCTTCGACGATTGCACATGCGGATCGTGATCGAGCAGCGGAATGCCGTCGGACGTGATGCCGCAGTCCGTCTCGAGCGTCGACATGAGATTGTCGAGCGCTGCCTCCATCGCAGGCAGCGTGTTTTCAGGACGCAGCGCCCGCGCGCCGCGGTGACCCTGCGCATCGACCTTCGCGCTGTTGATGCGTCCGTCAGCAAGTAGATAATCGCCGGCAACACCGTCGTTGTTGGCATCGTATGCAGCGATTGTCGCGTACAGCACCTGCGGATTGTCGGAAATGATCCCGCGGGCGTTCAACTGCATCAGAGCGGTCATGCGGGCGGAATCATTGATCGTGTACGGGACCGTGTCGTAGCCTGCGTTCCTCAGCGACGAGATGCTGAAGATCTCGCTTGATGCCGCGGCAAGTCCGCTTCCAGCAGGCGGCGCTGCACGGTTGCCGATGAACGTCGCCGGATCGCCGTCCGCAAGCATCACATGCCACGGCGAAAAGACCGGCGTCTTTGTCACGCCGTTCGCGAGCGCGTGGCTGCGCATCGCGTTCATGATCCGCACTGCCGACGCTTCTTCGTTCAATGGATTCTGCGGCGCGCGGACTTCAAGTCCCGAGTTGTCAAAATCCGGCAGCGCGATCGGTGCTTCCAGCACCTTGCCATCGGCATCCGTGTGAATGAGGAACGGACCGAATTCGTCGCCAAACCAAAGCGATCCGTCCGGCGCACGACGAACCGATTCGATGTCGAAGTCAGCGCCCGTGAGTGGTCGATCGCTGGAGAAGTGATTGGTGATTGCGAACGGAACGTGATGATCCGGATCGTGCAGTTCGATGTGGCCAAGGACATCGACCGTGCCCGCGCCGCCGCGCGCGGTTTCCCAGTTCAGCTTGACGGTATAGCAGCGGAGCCGAAAGTCCGCGGAGTTTTCGAGACTTCCGTATCCGTTGTCGCACATGACGAGGTACGTGCCGTCGCCATTGTCGAGGATCGCCGAGAATCCCTGCACAGGCTGTTGGTTGATGAACGGGACGGGAATCCCGTTCACGGTCGGGCCGCCGATGAGCTGTCCGGATGTGGGTCCGTCAGCGAATGTGGTCGCCGGTAGAACCGACCGCGCCGTGAGTGTGTCGGCGGCGCGCGCCAGTACGGTGGGCGCGAACGCCATTGCCGTGACGAGCGCGGCGCGTGAAAGGACGGTATATCGAAGCATGCTGATGTCTCCTGTCCTCGCGCGAGCGCGAACGGCCCACGTTCGAGGTGCCTTAGAGCATCAGCAGCAATCGCGCGGATCAAGCGAAGCTTTGCTGCGCGCACCGACAGGATTTGGCGAGGAGATGAGTGTCGTCGCGCAAAGATCTATGAAATCGAAGCAGGCGCAAGGGCGCATCTATAGAGCGACGCATGGTGTGCGCGTGCAGCACGATTGACCGACCATCACGATCCGTCTCAGCTCCAAGCGGCCAGCAGCAGCGCGAGGTCCGTGGCATTCGTCGTGCCGTCACCATTGATGTCGCCGGCGCTCGTGCCCCATCCCCCGAGCAGGATCGCGAGGTCAGCCGAGTTCACGACACCGTTGCCATCGAGGTCTGCGGGATCGCCGCCGTCGATCGGCTGCGTCCAGTCGACGGCGCTGCCGCTCGTGATGGTGTACTCGCTGATCGGCGTGAAACCGTGATAGATCTGCGCAATGCCTCCCCACACGAGTCCTTCTTCGAATTGCGATTGAGCGGTCGAGTTGCCGAAAACGCCGCTCGATGAACGCATGCCGGCGCGGGCATCGGCATAGATGCCGAGCTTGAATGGCGTGCCGAACGTGAAGGGGACGGCGAAGGTAACGGTGTCGTCTACGGTCTTGCTGGCGGTCGGCGGATTGCCGAACGTCGCGACTGCCCAGTTGCCGTACTGGCGATCGGTGCTTATCGGGTCCGAGTCGCCCGGATCGAACAGGGGGTTGGCGAAGAGCAGGATGGTGTCTTTGTAACCCGCCACAGTGAACGCCGCCGAACCCGCGAAGCCCGAGGCGAATAGCGTGCCCTGCACGTCCAGTGTGAACTGCATGAAGCCGTCTTGGCCGGTGAGCGCGCGGTTGGAGATGACAAAGGTTTCGGACCATCCGCCGTTCGCCATGCCTGCAGCGAAGAACGAGTTGTTGGGCGCGTCGTTCGTCGCGCCGAGTTGAATGAATCCAAATCCAGCCAGACCGTTCGCGCCGTTCGTTGTGTTGCCGCCGGCATACATAGCGCTTGCGTCCGCCGTTGTATCACCGGTGAAGGCTTCCTCGACGAGGTTCGCGCCGGAGTCTGGCGTGTAGAACGAGAAGTGGTCGGCACCGGGCCAGCCGCCGCTGCCGGTCGAAGGGCCGGCGCACGCTTGCACGAACCCGCCGGGCGCGGGCGCGATGTTGTAGTTGAGGCCAGCGTGGGCCACATTCGCTGTGATTGATGCACCGAGCGTGGCGAGTGCGATAGATAACGCTGAGTCGTGGCGAGACATGGCTGCTCCAAAAAAGGGTCATCAGTGGGCCGCAGCGAGCAGCGAGATTCGGACACCGAGCGCGACACGCTCAGTTCCACGCCGCCAGCAGCAGCGCCAAGTCCGTCGCGTTCGTCGTGCCGTCACCATTGATGTCGCCGGCGCTCGTGCCCCAACCGCCGAGCAGGATCGCGAGGTCGGCGGAGTTCACGACTCCGTTGCCGTCGAGGTCCGCCGGATCGCCGCCATCGATCGGCTGCGTCCAGTCGATGCCGCTCCCGCTCGCGATCGTGTAGTCATCGATCGGCGTCATGTCGTGCGTCACCTGCGTGATGCCGCCCCACGTGATGCCCTCGTCAAAGTTCGTCTGCGCGCTCGATGTTCCGCCTTGACCGCCGCTGGAGCGCATACCCGCGCGAATGTTCGCGTAGATGCCGAGCTTGAACGGCGTGCCGAAGGTGAACGGCACCGCGAACGTCACGGTGTCGTTCACCGTGAGGCTCTCCGTCGGAGGATTGCCGAAGGTCGCGATGCCCCAGTGGCCGAACTGATGCGTCGTGCTGATCAGCGGGTCGGAATCACCAGGATCAAAGAACGGGTTCACCTCGAGCTGCGCGCCGTCCTTGTAGCCGGTGACGGTGACAACCGACGATCCGGTGAGGCCGGCGGCGAAGAGCGAGCCCTGCACGTCCAGCGTGAACTGCATGAAGCCGGCCTGGCCAGTGAGTGCGCGATTGGTGATGACGAATGTCTCCGACCAGCCGCCGTGCGCGATCCCCGCGGGGAAGAATGCGGCGTCCGGCGCGTTGTTGCTCGCGCTCCCGTGGACCAAGCCGAGTCCGGCGACCGCATGCGAGCTGTTCGTGACGCCGTCGCCTGCGAAGGCAGCGTTCAGGTCGCCCGTTGTGTCACCGACGAACGATTCCTCGACGAGATTCGGGTTGAACTGCGGCGGGTAGAAGAGGAAGTGATCGGCACCAGGCCAACTGACGCCATTGGTTGCGGGACCGGCACACGCCTGCACGAACCCGCCGGGTGCGGGCGCGACAGCGAACGTGAGGTCGGCGTGCGCGGTGATCGCGGCTACGAGCGATCCGATTACTGGGCCCGCCAGGATCGACGACAACTGAAGTCTGCGACCAGCGTGAACGGTGACGTACGAGGTGAATCGATGGCGGGGCATTGGCGGCTCCAGAGGAACGTGTGGTCAATGGTGCGACGCGATCGGCGGTCGGGCCGGGGCGACGGGAGAGGAAAGCTACCGGCAAAGGCGCGGTCCACGCCGAGTCCCTCCGATTCGTTTGCGAGATTCTGAGCGACTCTCGTCTCCGCGAAAGCCCCAAAACGACGACTGCCCGGCGGGCCGATCAGGCCACCGGGCAGTCGTACTTCACCTGACCCACAGCACCGTCGCCATGCGGGCCCAAGCCCAACCCGCAGCGGCGGATTCACTCCGCCGCGCCCGCAGCGCAAGAGCGAGTGTGCGCCCGCAGGGCGCTACGGAGCGCTAAAACGAGTGCGCTAGAACTAATGAACGAGCTGCAGCGTCCATGCTGTCAACGTGCCGACATCCTGCGCCGCGAGATCTTGGCACTTCAGCTTCCACGATCCGTTCGGCGATTTGCCGTTGAACGCGGAGAGAGCCTGTGCGGGCGCGGTGAGCGTGTCGTACGTCGTATTGATGTTGTCGGCGCTGCCGCCCGTCTGGTTGTGCAGGATCACCTGCGTCCCGTCCGGATGAATCAGCGTCACGCGGAGATCGCCCTTGTACGGATGCGTGATGGCAACCGTGATGTTCACATCCTGCAGTGTGCCGCTGAGCCCGGAGACCGGCAGCGTGGACTGCACGCCGGTGCTGTTGTTATCCGGGATCGCCTTCGGCACATCGGTCGCGGTCCTGTTCGTCGTCGTCGGAGGCGGGGCCGTCGTTCCCGTCTTCACGATCAGCGACCACGCGTGGAGCGTCCCCACATCCTGCGCCGCAAGATCCTGCAGCTTCAACTGCCATGTGCCGTTTGGCGCCTTACCGACGAACGCTGTGAGTGACTGCGCAGGGATTGTCAGCGTGTCAAACGTCGTGATCACGTTGTCCGTGGCGCCGCCGGTTTGGTTATGCAAAATGACCTGCGTGCCGTCCGGGTGGATGAGCGTGATGCGCAGATCGCCCTTGTAGGTATGCGTGACGTTGACGCTGATGTCGACTTCGGTCAGCGTGTTCGTGAGCCCGGCGACGGGCAGGAATGACGTGACGCCGGTCGCGTTGTTGTCCGGGATCGATTTCGGCACGTCGGTCGCGTTGATCGTCGTCGAGCCCGGCGGCTGCGTTGTTCCGCCGGCGGCGGCGACGGCCGCGTTCGCGTTCACTTTGCCGTAGCCGTAGAAGTTCGAGAAGCCGCCGCTGTACGCGCCGCCGGCGGGGTCGATCTTGTCAGCGGTCGAGGTCAGCACGCCGTACGCCTGCGTCCACGTGAGGGCCGGATTCTGCGAGAGAACGAGCGCGGCGACGCCGGCAGCGAGCGGACACGCCGAGCTTGTTCCGCCGAAGTTGTTCGCGTAGTTCGTCGACGAATATCCGGCCGATCCCGTGCGATCCGTCGTCCAGATGCCGGTGGTGACGCCGCCGTTGGACGGCGCGCAGATGTCGAGCGACGGGCCGTAGTCGGAGTACCACGAGCGGACATCTTGGTCGGTTGATGCGCCGACCGCGATGACGTTCACGTACTTCGCGTAGCCGTCGAGTTCGACAGACTCGTTGCCGTTGCCGGACGCCCAGAAGATGAGGCAGCCCTTGCCGCCGCGTCCGTTGTTCCGCGCGTCGTCGATTGCCGCTTTCACGTTCGCAGGCAGCGGAAAGTTTCCACCCGTGCCGTCCGGCGGACCCCACGAGTTGCTCATGATCGCCGCGCCGTTGTTCTTCGCGAAGGAGATCGAGTTCGCTTCCATCGTCGTCGTCATGCCGGAACCGACGAGGCGGATCGGCATGAGCTTGCAATTCGGAGCGATGCCGCTCACGCCCTTCGCGTTGTCCTGCTTCGCGACAGCGACACCGGCGCATGCGGTCCCGTGATTGTCACCAGCGCCGCTCGGAAGCGGCGTCGCGTCGTTGCCGAGGAAGTCCCAACCGGCGACGGCGTTCGCGGTGAGATCCTCGTGTGTGTATTCAATGCCGCCGTCGATGATCGCGACGATGATCGAGGCGGAACCCTTCTGCGTGTTCCACGCCTCGGGGGCGTCGACATCGGCGTCGACTTTCGCGCCACCCTGCCCCGTCGAGTGCAGATGCCATTGGCTCGGGTAGTTCGGATCGGCCGGCGTGTAGCGCTCGACGCGATCGACGACGAATTCGGGAAGGCTCCACTCGAAAAGGCCCGTTTCCATCAGTTCGGTGGAAACGCCGAGCGCCGTGCGCTCAGTTCCGCGCGCGAGTTCGAGCACGTAGCCCTCTTCGACGTAGCCAAGTCGCTCGATGATCTGCATGCCATTGCGCTGGGCGAGCGCATTGAGCTGAGCGATCGTCGTGCCTTTCGCAAACGAGACGACAAGGCGATTCGTCAGGCCCAGCTTCTCGCCCGTGCGCCAGACGACCGGCTGCGCGTAGAGCACGCGAGCGTCGTTCTCGAGAGCAAGCCGCGCCGCAAGCACTTCGTCTTTGTTCATGCCGGCGCGAAGCGGCACTTCGATCCAGCCGAGTTCGGTCATGCGCGTGAGATCCGCCGCGCCCGCGTCCGCATCCGGATGCGCGGCGAGTGTGTTCGCGATCAGCGCGGGCGTAAAGCCAGGCGCGAAACGCACGGAGAGACGCGTCGTCTCGGGTTCGACTTCATAGAAGTCGGCGCCGTTGTAGTAAGACCACTCGCTGTCAGTGGCGGGATCCGCGGCCTGTCCGGGCGTCATCGCAGATGCGCCGGAGGGTTTCGGCGCGGGGGACGCCGCGGCAAGAAGTGCAAGTGAGATGCCAACGAGCGTTGTCGCAGCGGCGCGCGGCCAAGTCCAGATCGAAGTGACCATGACAAAAACTCTCCATGAACGAAGAATGCTGCCCCACAGAAACGGTGCCCGCAGTGCGAACACAAGCGTGTATTTTGGAAACGGAACCGAACCGGAGACGCTCCGGTGTGGAGCCGACGTCACACCATAACCGTCAACGGAGGCATTTCCTGCGCGCGCCCCCAAAGAAAGGTTGCGAAGTTTTTCGCGCGGGATGGTTGGCTGCCACGTTACGCTGCCAACCAACACCACATGCCACACGCACACGCTGCCGCTCTCCTCGCCGCGTCTCTCACTGTTGTTGTCGCGTCAGCCGCGGCCCAGGAGTCCGCGACTGTTCCTCCCGGTCCAGCGACTCCTGCCACTCCTGAGGTTGCCGCTCCCGCCGATGCCGATCCGAGCGCGACCGACGCGGTGAAGTTCACCGTCGCGGGTGGCTATCTCCACCAGTTCACAACCGACTTCGACAACAGCATCGGCGACGTTTCGATCGATCGTGGATACGGCGTGGTCGGTTCGAGCTACCGAGTGAGCCCGAACGTCAACATCGGAGTTCGCATCGCGTGGGAAGGCGGTTGGTACAGCTTCGATCGGAGCAGTGCGCTCTCGCTCGGCACGGGCGCTCGACCGTGGCATGCAGTGCAAGGCCTACAGGTCGGCGGCCGCGTTGGATGGAAGATCGACGACGCGTGGTCACTGTCGACAAACATCTTCGGCGGTCTCGCGGGCGAGAGCGAAGCCGACGCCGGCGATGCGCTCACCTTCGGCGGGAGCGTCGGGTTCGGATGGCGAGCGAGTGAGTCATTTACGATCGGCGGCGGCGTGCTCGCATCGAGCAGGCTCGAGGACGACACGCTGGTCATCCCGCTGCTCCTGATCGATTGGAAGATCACCGAAAGCCTGCGACTTTCAAACGTCGCCGGACCCGAGGCGTATCCCACCGGCGCAGGAATCGAGCTGGTGTGGAGCGGACTCGATCAATGGGAGTTCGGCGTGGGCGGGCGATGGGAGTCGCGCCGGTTCCGACTCGATGACAGCGGCCCAGCACCGGAAGGCATCGGCGAAGACCAAGGCGTCGGCCTCTGGCTCCGCGCCGGATTTCGCCCGACGCGCGATCTGAGCATTGACCTTCTTGTCGGAATGATGGTCGGCGAAGAACTGGAGCTGAGTGACCGCGCAGGCAGAGAACTGGCGACGGTGGAGATGGATCCGTCACCGTTTGTCGGGTGTTTCTTGAGCTATAGGTTTTGAGGGGAGTCGGGTGCGGCGCGTCGGCCCAGCTGCGTGGAGGGTCAGGGAGTGCGTCGCGTCGATTCGAGACTCCGAACGCATGGCCTCGCCGCGGTCGATCGAGCCTCGATCGAGCCGGCGGCCGCTCGGAAACTGCCGCTTGAACTCCCGCTGCATCGCATCGCAACGCCATCGGGAAAAGCGCGACCTTTGCTCAGAGGCAACAGGTTCTTCATCAACCACGCCGCCCTTTCCGTACCCTCCGATCTCCGTTCCAACGACGCAACGTTCGCGTCAAACGGGGCGAAGGAGAAATACGAATGTCGAATCGATCAGATGGTGGCCGAGCGTCCACAGGACTCGCTCGGGTCGGCGGAGCGGCAGGATACATGGCTGTCGGGGTGATGCTCTCGACGACGACCGGCGTCGCCGTCGCCGGTGAGAGCGAGCAGTTCTTCCGACGCGTGTCCGCATTCCAGGTGTCGGACAACTCGACCCCCGAGACGACGACCGCGGCGGAGATCGTGGCGGCGGCGAACAACGGCACGCTCCTCGTCTACACCGACGCGCTCTCCTCGCGCATCGGCTTCGTGGACATCACTGATCCGGCCGCGCCCATCGCCAAGGGTGCCATCGTCGTGGGTGGAGATCCGACCTCCGTCGCGGTACTCGGCGGCTACGCCCTCGCTGCGGTCAACACGAGCAAGGACTTCGTGAACGTCTCCGGGCAACTGCTCGTGATCGACGTCGACACGCAGCTCGTGGTGCACGAGATCTCCCTCGGCGGTCAACCCGACGCCATCACGATCTCCGATGACGGGCGCTTCGCGGCCATCGCCATCGAGAACGAGCGCGACGAGGATCTTGGAAGCGGTGAGCCGCCGCAGTTGCCGCCCGGCTATCTCGTGATCGTCGATCTCGTCGGCGAGCCGCAGGAGTGGACCACGCGGCAGGTCGACCTGACGGGCTTCCCGACTCTCTTCCCCGAGGACCCCGAGCCCGAGTTCGTCGCCATCAACGGCAACAACATCGCGGTCGTGACGCTCCAAGAGAACAACCACTTCGCCCTGGTCGATCTCGAGACCGGCAACGTACTTGGCAGCTTCCCGGCCGGAACCGTCGATCTCACGCAGATCGACGTCCAGAACAACGGCCTCATCGAACTGACCGGCGCGAGCGCGAGCGTGGCCCGCGAGCCCGATGCAGTGGTGTGGATCTCCGACAACGCCTTCGCCACCGCGAACGAGGGCGATCTCTTCGGCGGCAGCCGCGGCTTCAGCATCTTTTCCGATGACGGATCGGTTCTCTTCGACGCGGGCAACACGTACGAGTGGGCGGCGGTGCGCGTGGCCCACTATCCGGAGACGCGTTCCGGCAGCAAGGGCACCGAACCCGAAGGCATCACGTACTCGGAGTTCGAGACCACCGACGGTACCGATCGGCTGCTCTTCGTCGCATCCGAGCGCGGCAGCTTCATCGGCGTCTACCGCATCTCTGCCGAGTGCACGGGTGATCTCAGCGGCGACGGCGCCGTCGACGCCGTCGATCTGGGGCTCCTTTTGGGAGCATGGGGACCTGCGAAGCTGGGCCTCGGCGATCTCGACGGCAGCGGAAGCGTGGACGCCGCCGATCTCGCGATCCTGATCGGTGGGTGGGGTGCGTGCGATGTCACGCCTGAACTCGTCCAGGTCCTGCCGGCGGGCGCCCGGCCCGAAGGTCTCCTTGCGATTCCCGAGCGGGGTCTCTTCGTGGCGGCGAGCGAACTCGACAATCGCGCCGGCAAGGTTCGCTCGACCATCACGATCTACGAACGCGGATCAGAGTCGACCTATCCCTCGTTCATCTCGGCGGATCGAGCGGACGGCACGCCGATACCGTGGGGCGCGCTCTCCGGGTTCATCGCGGATCCGACCGACGAGAACCGCATGTGGGGCGTGCATGACAGTGCGTACCGCAAGACGCGCATCTACTCGATCGAGCTCGCGACGACGCCCGCCACGATCGCCGAGGAGCTGCCGCTGAACGACACCAACGGCGTGCTCCTGGCGGCGCTCGAGGCGCTCAAGGCGGAACTCCCCGGTACGCCCAACTTCAATCCCGCCAACTTCGTGAACGCGGACGGCACGGTCAACATCGACGGCGAGGGCCTCGCGCTCGCGTCCGGCGGTGGCTTCTGGATGGCGAGTGAAGGCGCGGGCAACCTCGTCGACGGCGTGAGCAATCCGGCGAATCAGCCCTTCGCGAGTCCGAACCTCCTCGTGAAGGTCGGTCTCGACGGCACGATCCTCCATGCAGCGTCCCTTCCAATCGAGCTGACCCGCAACCAGCTCCGCTTCGGCTTCGAGGGCGTCGCAGCAGTTCTGGAGAACGGCGTCGAGATCCTCTATGTCGCGTTCCAGCGGGCGTGGCAGGCCGCAGGCGATCCCGCGGACCTCGCCCGCATCGGTCGCTACGACACCGCGACCGGCGCGTGGACGTTCGCGCACTACCCGCTCGACGCGGCCACGTCGCCCAACGGCGGCTGGGTTGGCGTTTCGGAAGTGACCGCGATCAGCGCGGGACGCTTCGCGACGATAGAGCGCGACGATCAGGCGCTTGGTGACGCGCGGGTCAAGACCGTCTACGAGTACTCGATCGACGGCGTCGATTTCATCGCCTTCGGGACGGGCGATCTGCCGGTCGTGCGCAAGACGCTCCGACGCGATCTCATCGCGTCGGGCGACTTCGACCCCGGCGTGATTCTCGAGAAGATCGAGGGTCTCGTGGTGCTCCCGAGCGGACGCACGCTCGTCATCACCGACAACGACGGCGTCGGCAGCACGAGCGGCGAGACCCGCATGATGGATCTCGGCATCCTCTTCGGCAAGTAATCGCCGCACGGACGGAATGCAGATCTCTTCTGGCCCGGGACGATCCTTCGCGATCGTCCCGGGCCTTTCTCGTCTCTGTGCCGATGCCGACCGGCTCGCGGTCAGAGGCGCGCGACGATGCGATCGGTGGAGCATGCGCCTGTGCGTTTCGATTGCCATTTCGATTGCTATTTGGATGATGTCCTCCGTTTGTCCCGGAGCGGCCTTTGCCTGTTCGCGCGCGCCAGGTTCCGCGATGGCTTGGAGCGCCGGGTCTCAAACCGGGTCGGATCCCGCGGCTGAACGCCGCGGCGGGCTATGAGATAGGTGCCGAGACAGCTGCGCTGATCCAAGTTGCGCCTCTCCGTGCCGAGCACTCACGAGCGCGACGGGCCGCTCAACGCCGTCCTGATTGGATTGGCTCACCCAGTACCGAGCGCCAATGCTCGCGCGTCTCAGCATCCTCACGCCACACATAGGCCCCACGCACGGCGCGCGTCAGCAGGATGCGGTACCCGCGCACCAGCCGCTGGCGCAAGTGTTCGTGCGCTGGTCCCCCGCTTGATCGCTTCGCCTCTTTCTTCGCGGCACCCAGCGTCTTCTTCCGCGCCGACTCATGAATGTGCTCGATCTGCGGAATCCAGCGATCGGCGCGCCACACGAGATCGGGCAGCCAGATGACGCCGAGGTAGTCGAAATCGAATCCGCGCACGACGTATGGACATCCGACTTCGCAGAGCGGATCGGCGTGAATGCGACTCCCCTGTGGAGCCTGCACGAACGTCGCGTAGTCCGTTCCCTTGTCGGGGATGACCCAATCAACGTACTCTTTCGAACCCGCACAGCGGAACTGGCTCTCCGCGAGACTGATGCGTACGACGTCATCCGCGCCGTGCTCCTTCGCCCACTGGGTGAGCGACGCGACCGACGTCGTCACGAACAGGATGTTGCCGATGAACGATTCCGAGCGTGCAAGCTCGGCCCACAGGTGCGCGGCGAGTACTGACTTCCCCGATCCAGGCGGGCCTTTGACGATGATGACGGCGCGCAGTGCATCTGACGCGAGCGCACGGTCGATCGCTGCGAGGCAACGTTCAAAGCCAAGCCGCTGTGCATCAAGCAGCACCATCTCCTTGTTCCGCGGATCAAGCCATGCGTCGGCGATCGCCCGAACAAAGACGCGGTCCTGACGATATCCACCGTTCTCGAACGCTTCCGCCCAAGTGGGATCCGGGGTCGTCAGGTGCTCGGTCAAGAAGTCGGGCAGTCGGCGTTGCAGATCGTCCGCTGCGACGGTGAACAGCGGATAGTCACGAACAAGCGAGTCGTGCGGAACTTCGCTGTACGGCCCCGCGCGCCCTTTGCGAGTCATGAACGAACATCCGGCTACTGTCGCGGTGTGATCCTGCACCGCGCTATGAAACCGCTGGCAATATTCGACGTAGCCTTTGACCTGTTCCGAAGGATGCAGCGTTTCGCCACTTGATCGCGTGACCACTCCGGCTCGCGGTCCTGCGCGATCCCCGGCTGTGTCCCAATGCTTCAGTTCCATCATCACCGCCGACGGACGCTGTGCCGCATTACGGCCCAGCAGCACGACATCACACCAGGAGTTCGCCGCAGGTAGTCGGTACTCAACGCTCATCGACGCAGGGTGATCGAGATGCATGTGCATGCCCCGCAGCGGAGCGCGATCCAGCACCTTCGCCACTTCCGGCAGCGAGTTCCGCCAGGCATCACAGCTTCTTCATCACCCCAACGGCATGTCTCTTCCCGCAACTCGTCGACTAGGCCATCAAGACCAGATCGGACACGGGAGCAGAACGTTGCGACGCTGAGCAGCATGGAGTGCCTGCAGCGTGGCGGGCGGTGAGGCGTTCGTCAAGTTCGTGGGACTTCAGTCCAAATGGACCATTTTGTAACCCGGCCGTTCGCATACCACCTGACCGCGAAACCAAACGTGGCCAGCATCAAGGCGCAGGGACATCTGCCTCATTGGTCAGCAGGCTGCTGACCAGTTGAGGTTTCGACATCACTTCTTCCCCCGCCGCACCGCCGCCTCGCGCGTTCCTCCCGCCGACTGCACCACGCCGCGCCAGCCCTCATCCGTCAGATGCTTACCCGCCGCGGCGACGACGGCGCGCAGTGATGTCTCCATTGCCTCGCTCGCAGCGTGCGTCTCGGCGACGTCGCCAGGCCAGAGCGTCCACGGCTTCGCTTCCCAGAAGAGCCGCGCGGCTTCGGCAAACGACCGCACGCGATCGAGCGTCACGCCTTCGCCTGCCAGGATCGAATCGATCGGCGGACTCGATCCCGCAAACCGCGCCATGCCGACGAGGCAACGATGCACCTGCACTGGGCGATCGACGATCTCCGCGCGCACGCCGCGCAGCGCGAGTCGCTCGATGAGTGCAGCGGCGTCATCGGGCATGAAACCCGACAGTCCAATGCTGCGCGGCAGATGCGCTGGCGCTCGCGGTGCGGCGCGGACTTCCAGTCCGCACGCCGTTGCCACGCCGCGCGCCGCGTTGTCAATCGCTGTGAGGGCGCGATCGACCAGGTCTCGATCGCTCTCAAGCATTTCTGTGATGACCACGACCGCGGTCGTCGCGTGCAGACCGAGGAGCATCGGCGGCCGCGCAACGAGGAGCGGCGCATCGGGTGGATCTGATTCCGACGAAGGCGGTCCGACCCAGAGCGGCGCGAAGCCGCACCACAGGTCCCATCGATCGAACGGATCGTCATCGATCGACAAGCCGCCATAGGGATGGCGTGGCTCGTTCGCTTGCGCGTGCGCCTCTCGTGAAGATGCCCGCGTCGGTCGCTTCGTTCGCGGTGCGGCGAGTCGCCCAGTGCCGGGAGGCGCGGGCTTGCGTTGCTTGGGGTTGTTGGGGTCTTTCTTCGCGCTCACGTTGTGCAGACTACATCGGACTCCTGACTTCGACCAACACCACGACACTTGATCGCGACGTTCGGTGACGCGATGCTGCGCTCGACCGACGGCGGCGTCACGTTTGACGTCGTCGCGACACCGACCACCGCGCTCGAGAATCCGATCAACGTTCATGTCGACGGGGGAGCGTGCCCATCATCTGGCTCGCCCCCCCCCGTTCTCACGGACCGACGATCAGACGAGTCAGATCACGTCACCCCCGCTGCTCCCCATGCCCCGAGCAGCACCGCCAGGTCCGCACCGTCCACCACGCCATCGCCCGTCGCGTCGCCCTGCACGCACGCTCCCTCGTTGCCCCATGCTCCGAGAAGGATCGCCATATCTGTTGCGTCGACTGTTCCGTCACCGTTGAGGTCGGCGAAGATGAATCCCTGCGAGGCCGCAGCCCGTGTCGCGCGCCGCGCCCCTGTCGGCAATGCGCGGGTTGCCATCGAAATCGATCGGCGTCAATTCGACCGTGATGCCGTCCGCGTCGAGATCCGCGCTGTCCGTGGGTACCGCCCAGTTCATGCCTGCATCGATGCACGGCGATGTCGGTGCGAGCCGGAAGTTGCCCGCGAGCGGCGCGATGAACTGCGGGTTGGCGTTCATCGTGCCGATGCCCGGCGCACCACCCTGCACGTTGGTGTAGCGCACCGTCAGCGGACTCCCGGCGAGCTCTGCACCGTTCGTGTTCGCCCAGACGATCGAGTTCGAGAGCATCGACGATGTCGCGAAGTCACCGAGGAGCAGCCCCCCGCCCGCGTTGTGCGCGATCACGGAGTTCGCGATGTCGATCGACCCCGAGTACACAACGACGGCGCCGGTGTTGACGCCCGACGAGTTCCAGCCCATGACACAGTTGATGAGCGTGGCGTGACCGCCTGATCCGATCCCCACCGCCGCCGCTCCGAGCGGCGCATCGTTGCCGCTGAACGTGCAGTTGATGACGCGGGGCGATGCGCTTGCCAACGTGCAGATTAGACCCGCGCCGATCTCGCCGTTGTTGCCCGTGAAGGCGCAGTTGATCACGTCGCACACGGGAGAGTTTGCGACCACTCCCGCACCGCTGAACGCCGTGTTGTCAGCGAACATCGTGTCGCGCACCACGCTCGCGCCACCTTGTTCAAGGTCGATCCCGCCGCCGACGTTCTCCGCGATGTTGTTCGTGAAGATCGAGGCGCTCACCTCAACGCGACCGCTCGAGCGCAGGCCGGCGCCGTTGAATGCCGTGCATCCATCAAACGTGCAATCATGGATGCTCGTCACCGCGCTCGCGGCGTTCGGATCCATGTCCCATGTTTCGACATTGATTCCACCGCCCTGGGGTGCGTCATTGCCGGAGAACATGCAGGACTCGATCGTCGCCGCGCCGCTGCCGAGCGACAGCGCGCCGCCCTTTGTCGCCGCGCTGTTTGATGTGAACGTGCATCCGTCGAACACGCTCACGAAGGCCGCGGAGTACCCGGCGATCACGACCGCGCCGCCGTCGTCAGTCGCGTGATTGTCGACGAACGTGCAGGCATTGAACGCGGTCTGGCTATAGCTCGCCCATGCCGCACCGTCGCGCTCAGTGCCATCGACGCCCAGCGCGCCGCTGTCCAAGAAGCCGGAGAGCGCAACGGAGAGATCGCTCCATACCACGGTGATCGCGCCGCCGTAGAACGCCGAGCGATTGGCTTCGAACGAACAGCCGAGCACATCGAACGTCGCCTCAAGCCCGCGTAACGCTCCACCGCTTCCGATGACCGCCTCGTTCGCAATGAAGTCACACGCGGTAAGCGTCGCCGCGCCGTGCAGTACGCCCACCGCGCCCCCTTCGCCCATCGCAAGGTTGTCATCAAAGACGCAGTCCGTGAACTGCGCCTCGCCGTGATCGACGTGCACAGCGCCGCCATCCGATTCCCAGGCGAAGGCGCTTGTCCGGTTCTCCGAAAAATCGCAGCCGTCGAACACGGGCGTGGCGTCGTCCACGATTGCGACCGCGCCACCACGATACGGTGTCTCGTTGTGCGTGAAGGAACAGTTCGTGAACTTCGGCGCGCCGCCTTCAATCAGCACCGCGCCGCCGCGCGCGCCGCCCGAGATCGTGCCCGCAACGTTGTCGACGAAAGCGCAGTCATTGAAAACTGATCTATCTCCTGCAACGGCCCGCGCAGGCGCTCGCGTGGATGATCCCTGGTCTTGACATCGCCGGAACGGGATGGGGTCGCGCGGTCTTTCCAGTGACCGCGTGCTCGCGGCGCTCGCGTCGTGGTATCTGCTTGAGCGGCCGATTCTCGGATTCAAGCGGTTCTTCGTGTCTCCGAGACGTCCGTCCGATGAGCGGCTTGGCGCCTCCGCATCAGACCCATGCTTCGCAAGCATCTCGACGACTCCCACTCGGATGCCGGAGCCGCTCAGTGAAGCGAAACCGAAACTGGCCTGAGTCGCCGAAGCCGTCATCGATCGCACACCGGATCGCTCGCGCCTCACTTGTCGCGGAACGACTTGCGGTGTGGCCTTTCACAATCCATGTACGGCTCTTCGCTCGCTGACCGCCTGGTCTTTCGTGGCTCGAGACCGAAGTCTTCCGTCGGCACCACAAGGCCCGCGCGAGCAACTGCTCCCCTCGAAAAATTCTTCGAACTCCGCCACGAACAACTCCCGAGCTCGCCCCTATGCCGCATACTTGCTGCACACTTCGCAGAGAGGTTCATCGCACGCCACATGACCGACGCCGATCCTCCCCATTCTGATCCTGCCGTCGCTCCGCTCGCCTGCGGGCGCTGCGGCTATCGCACGCAGGGACTGCCGACCATGACGTGCCCGGAATGCGGCTTTGATCTCGCAAAGACGCCGTACCTGCGCTGGGCTGATCGCGGCTGGCTCCGCATGATCGTGACCGGCACGACGCTGGTGCACGTTGGCGCAATCGGCGCGTTGGCAATGTGGTTCGGCGGCAGGTATCTGCTGGCCGCGGTGCAGTCGATGGGCATTCCGCTGCCGGGCAGCTCGCGGGTGCTGAAGCAGCTCATTGTCCTCGGCTTCTGCATCACCGCCGCACTCGGTGCGTGGATGATGGCCGCTCCTGATCCGAACCTCGCCGGCAACGAGAGCAAGGAATCGCGCCGGCTCATCTATCGCATCCTGATCGCCACGACAGTGGTTCTCATCGCGCTGCGCGCCGGCCTCGCGCACCTGCTCGAACCAATCTCCGCGGCTGTCACCAGCGTCGCCGCGCTGGTCATCGGGCTGTACGTCGTGCGGGGACTCGGCGACTTCGTGCGGGATCTGCTCACGCGCGCGGAGTCGGGTGTTCCGGCCGATGCGACGAAAGCGGGCCGCGCGCCGAACTGGATCTACTGGGTCCTTGGTATTACCGCAGGGCTGGCCCTGCTGCGCTACCAGGGCGGCGCCGCAGCGATCGCGGGAAAGATCGAAGGATCGGTACTCTTCTTCGGATTCATCGGCGTCACTATCGCGCTGCTGTCACTGGTCAAGGCCTCGCGCGCCATCAAGGGCGAACTGGCAAAAGCGACGGCCGCCAACTCGTCGCCCACGGAAGCGTGATGCGGCTC
>Ga0163155_10002038_pt1 | contig 23246 bp, 20 predicted proteins | sample OliLakLV19SP4G1_FD_148611 | JGI IMG/M metagenome (GOLD analysis project Ga0163155, IMG submission 148611) | Freshwater microbial mat bacterial communities from Lake Vanda, McMurdo Dry Valleys, Antarctica - Oligotrophic Lake LV.19.SP4.G1 | ecosystem: Environmental > Aquatic > Freshwater > Lake >... | reverse complement strand
GGGTCTACGGCGCCGTCTCGAAGAGGCAGCGGATGCACGGCGTCTGTCCCGGAATGATGGTCATGGACAACCCCACTGAGCCCACAGCGGCGCCGTAGACCCAGGGAATGTTGTGCTTCACGCAGGCGTCATTGATGACAAAGCGCGTCTCGAAATTGTCCGCGCCGTCAACCACGACGTCTGCTCCTTTAATGAGCTCTTCGACGTTCGCGGGATTGATATCGGTGACGATGCCTTCGATTTTGATGTCGCTGTTGATCAGCTTGAGCTTGCGTTCGGCGGCCGCTGCTTTGGGCATGCTCTCGCGCGCGTCCTGTTCGTCGAACAGCACCTGACGCTGGATGTTGCTGAGTTCCACGAAGTCGCGGTCGATGACGCGCAGCGTGCCGACACCCGCTCGCGCGAGGACGTTGGCGATGACGGTGCCCAGCGCGCCGCATCCGGCGACGACAGCGGTGGAGTTGCAGATTTTTTTCTGCGCTTCCTCACCGATGAAGGGAAGAAGAATCTGGCGGTTGTAGCGGTCTAAGTTCATAGGGGTCAGGGGACAGGGGTCAGGGGGTCAAAAGAGACTGAACTCAGGCAGGAGTCAATTTGCGGCTTAATGCGGAAAGCATTTTCCGAATTTCCAGTGCCAGCCCGAACGCCGTGTCCATCTCCTCTTTGGGTATGTAACCAAGCTCAATCGCCAGCAACAACTGGCTTTCAGACTCAGCTAATGATCCGCGTGCGATGGATACATAGCATGCAAATTCTTTGCCCTGCCGGGCGTGTCCTTCCGCAATATTCGATGAAACCGAGACGGCTGCACGCTGAAGCTGACTGGTCAAACCAAATTGCTCCTGTCGCGGAAACTTTCGAGCTAAAATGTAAACTTCTTTGGCGTATTCAATCGCTCTTTGCCAAACGATAAGGTCTTTGAAGTCTCGAATCGGGTCGCTCATTTTGTCGCCGTTCCTGACCTCTAACCCCTATCCCCTGACCCCTGCCGTTAAGGCTCCACCACATTCATTTCAATGGGGTCCACTTTCACGCCTTGCTTGCGGGCGTAATCGAGGGCCTTGTCCACCGCCTCGCGCGGGCCGCTGATCTCCACGCCCATAATTCCGATGTCTTCGGTGACCGACGCGCTGCGAATGTTCGGGATCACGTCGAACTTCTTGATCATTTCGTAAATGATCGGCTTGGTGCACTGCTCCTGGTTGAACGTGAGGTACACGCGGCGCGTGACATCGCCGTTAGCAGGTGCTGCTTCGATTTTTTTCGAGGCCTTGCCGTTGCCGCCCGCGATCGCCGGAAGAATCGAAACGTCGGCGCCCGCGGCCAGTTTCGTCTCAAGGTTTTCCTGGAAGCGGATGTCTTCCTCGTTCACGAACACATTGACGAAGCGGCGCACGTTGCCCTTTTCGTCACAGATGCGTTCTTTAATGCCCGGATGCGCCTTCTCAAGCGCGTCGATCATCTCCGCAACGGTGGTGGCTTCAAGCGACACCGTGTCTTTTCCATTGGTCAATTTGCGCAGTACTTCGGGAATGCGAACGCTGACGGACATTGCGGACTCCTATTTAGGTATACTACCAAATGATCGGCACCAGCGCCGACCCGGCGATTGCCTTGTCGCGTGTGATCACTGGAATCGGGTCGCCACCTTCTGAAAGAACGAGCGCTGTCGCGACGATTTGACGGTCATGCATTTCGAGGTTTCCAGTCAGCGTGCTGGCGCGGCGAATGATAACGGAAGTGAGCGGCTCAACTGTAATTCGTGCGTCTCCCTCAATTGCATCGAGTAGTACGCCGGAATTGGGCAGGGTTGTTCGCCCCTTATCCACTATCCAGCACGCTTCCCCAAGAGCGACTGCGGGAATAATCAGATCGCTTGAACTGTCGTCCAGAACCGCAGCGGCATTTTGGCCAAGACGCGAATTGTTCTCCAAGTGCCAAATCAAGGCGTGAGCATCGACGATGAATTTATGGGCCATCGTCAAACTCTTTTAGAATGTGCTTAACATCCGCTTCGGCCTCCTTAAAGTCCTCCTCTGTCGTAAATGGCGGGCCAGCGAACATGCCACGTCTTAGCATTCCCGAAGCACGTTTCTTTTTCTCTGTCGCATTGACGTCGTCTGTCAAGAACGTCACAATTACCTCAGCATCCTCGATGTCCGGAGGCGGCTCTGAGAACTTGATCTGCCCCTTTGCGTAATGCCCTTTGATTGTCGTCAGCATCGGACTACTCCTTGATATACCCGCCCGTCAGCATACCCCAGCGGACGTGCATCTGACAACCCGACTACTTCGCGTCCACCCACTGCGGCGACTTTTTGCGTTCTCTGATCACTTCAACCAGCTTGTCGAATTCGCTCAGCTTGGCTTCGATCACGTCCGGCTTGGTCAGGCTATTTGAGACCGCGTCGAGCGTCTTCAGGCCGTTGCCGGTTATGCACAGCACGGTGCAGGAGTTCTTGTCGATCTTGCCCTGCTCCACCAGCTTTTTCGTCGTCGCCACTGTCACACCGCCGGCGGTCTCGGTGAAGATGCCTTCGGTTTCGGCGAGCAGCTTAATGCCCTCGATCAGTTCTTCGTCGGTGACGTCTTCGCCCGCGCCGCCGCTGCCGCGCATCGTCTTCAGCGCGTAGAAACCGTCGGCCGGATTTCCGATCGCGATGGACTTGGCGATCGTGTTCGGCTTCACGGGCTTGAACAATTCCCAGCCCTGCTTGAAGGCGTGCGTGATCGGGTTGCAGCCCGTCGCCTGCGCCCCGAAGATTTTGGTCGTCGAATTCGGATCGAGCAGTCCGGTCTTCTGGAACTCGTGAATGGCCTTGTCCACTTTGCAGATCAAGCTGCCGCCGGCCATCGGAATGACCACGTTATCCGGTGCGCGCCAGCCGAGCTGTTCGACGATTTCATGGCCCATCGTCTTGCTGCCTTCGGCGTAATACGGGCGCATGTTGATGTTCGCGAACGCCCATCCGAACTTGCCGGCGATCTCGCTGCAGAGACGGTTGACGCCGTCGTAATTTCCGGTGATGCCGACGACATGGACGCCGTAGATGCTCGTGCCCAGAATCTTGCCCTGTTCCAGATTCGCGGGCATGAAAACATAGCATTCCATGCCGGCGCGAACGGACTGCGCGGCGACGCTGTTGCCGAGATTTCCGGTCGTGGCGCAGGCCACCGTGGTGAAGCCGAATTCCTTGGCCTTGCTGAGCGCCACGCTGACGACGCGGTCTTTAAAGCTGAGCGTCGGGTAGTTGACGGCGTCATTTTTCACCCAGAGTTCCCGGAGGCCCAGGCGCTTGGCGAGGCGGTCGGCCTTCACCAGCGGCGTGAAGCCGGTGTTGCGGCCGACGGTGGGATCGTTGTCGAGCGGGAGAAATTCGGCGTAGCGCCACATGTTGCGGTCGCGGGACAGAATCTTTTCGCGCGAAATGTCTTTGGCGATGGCGGTGTAGTCGTAATCGACTTCCAGCGGCCCGAAGCAGACTTCGCAAACATGCACAGGCTTGCTATCGTAGTGGTGACCGCACTCACGGCACTTGAGACCTTTGACGTACTTGGCCGGCATGAGAACCCTCCCGATTTTACGATTTTAGATTGACGATTGGAAGGCAACGCGCCAACTCAATCTAGAGTCAATCCGAGATCACTTATCGAATGGGAAGAGAGAACTACGGACGAGGAGAAGTCTGGAGATTTCAAGACTGGCTCTGACAAAAAATCGTCAATCGTCAATCCAAAATCGTCAATCGTTTCCTCGCTCATCTCCCGATCCAGCCGGCAGACTTGATTCTGTAATCAAGCTTGCCGTCCAGTATCGCAGGATTTAGCACTCTCAGGCATTCTTCAGCGGCGCTGCGGCCATCTGGAAAACGCTTTCGGATGCTGTGGCTTCAAAGGGCCTGTCCCTCTGCCACTCTCGATAAGCGGACGATATTCAAGTGTCAGCGTCGATTTTTAATAGCTTATGCACTTATGTCAACAACAAACGACAAATCTATCACAGAGGACACAGGGGCGCACGGAGGACAGCTATAAGGGTTTCTAATCCATCCTCTTCTCTTCAGTCCTTCTCTGTGCTAGAGTTTCGTTCCGTTCACTTTACCACCTTCTTGTCCGTCACTTTGCGAACGACGCCGTGAACGCGGCCGTCGGCGAGGACGATGACGATCATGCGTCCGTAAAAATGCAGGAAGCAACTTCCGGACTTGAGGATCTTTTTGGCGTCACCATATTTGCTCTGAATCTCGCGGCTGATGGTCGGGCAATCGGCGAGGAATACATAAAACATGGCGTGTTTGGAATCACCCTCCATATAGAGTCCGTCGCCGACGAGATCATTATCCAGCAGCATGCGCGCTTCAATCAGATCCGTCTCTTTCGTCGGCGGCGGGCCGCCTTCCAGATCATCCATTGAGTCCACGGGGTCTGTCTTAATGAACATCATCTTCGGACCGTTGGCGGGATTGGGTCTGACGACGTCTGTAAACGTCAGGCGCGGGTCGTCGGGCTTGAACACTTTTGCGTTGAAGCGATGGTGCCGGTCTTTCGTTTCAGCGGCCATACGAATAAATTTTTCAATCTCGTCAACGGGCGCGTTGGGATCCACGTGCGGCGCGGGCGCGGTGACTGCGACGGCCGACGTCGTCGCGGCTCCGACACTGATGATGGTCGCATCCGCAAGTGTCAGTGTGTAGATCGCGTCGACCCGGCGCGAGCCGTCGTCTTTGGCGCGGAACTCATTGGTCTGTGTCATACCTTTTGGAACAACGGTGCCTTCGAAAACAATATCGGTGCCGGAGGGAATCGGGGTCGCGAGTTTCTGTTTTAATTTAAAGCGCGCGCGGTACGTACTGGTACTGCCGGATGGCAGCGTCTCGGTATTTAAAAAGACAATAGTGGAGCCGTCGTCAGACATGCCGCTGACGACTTTGCCCGCCCATTTCACAGGTTGATTGTGGGTCCGTCCGATGACACTTTTGTCGAACGCGTACGATTCTTCAGGCACCGTCACGGGCGTCACTTGAGCCGGAACTGTTGCGGGAAGAGAGTCTTCGCCGCCAGCGGCTGTTTTGGGCGGCACTTCCGTTTCGCGCGTGGACATGTAATACACACCGCCCGCGAAAATGGCGAGAGCCAGTCCGCCACCGACCAGCATCATTTTTTTGATGAAGCGCGAATCGGCGTGACGCTGAAGCTGGCGCTGTAACATAATGGCGGCCGCTTCCGGCGAAATAACGTCCTCATCGTGAACAGGTTGCTGGTGCGAGGGAATTTTCTGTATCAGCGGACCGGCGATCGTCAATACAGTTCCGCAAGCGGTGCATTTAGCGGTGCGGCCAGCGAACTCGTCTTTGGCCTGAAAACTTTTGCCACACGAACACGTGACGATCAGAGGCATACACTCGATCTCCTGCCAGAAACCAGGGGAGCCCGTCTGCCGATAGCGTGTAAACCTATCTCTTTACGTGGCTCAAACTCGACACAGCAAATTTTTATAAACTGAGTATGCAGAATCTGTTAAATTCAGACAATAGTAAAAAAGGAAAACTCATGATAGATGCCGATGATTTGTTGAAACGATTTTTAAGCTACGTTCAAATCGATACGCGAAGCGATTCTCATTCGCCGACGACGCCCAGCACGGAGAAGCAATGGACGCTGATCCGCCAGCTTGAGGCTGAATTGAGAGGTCTGGGGATTAAGGATGTCGTCGTCACGCCGTTCGGCTATGTGCTCGCAACGGTTCCGGCGACGTCAAAAAAGCAGAACGTTCCGCGCGTCTGTTTTCTGGCGCACGTGGACACCGCGGATAGCTGCTCTGGCCTTGCCAAGCCGATTGTTCACCGAAAGTACAGCGGCCAGAAAATAGTTCTGCCCGATGATCCTTCACAGACGATGAGCCCGGACGACACGCCGCTGCTGAGAGGTAAAATCGGCGAGGACATCATTACGGCGTCGGGAAAAACATTGCTTGGTGCCGATGATAAATCCGGCGTCGCGATCGTCATGGCGGCGGTGCGGCACTTGACGCTGCATCCGGAGATTCCGCACGGCGATGTCCGCGTGTGTTTTAATCCCGATGAAGAGATCGGGCGCGGCACGGAAAAAATCGAGCTGAATGAATTGGCCGCCGACGTGGCCTACACGCTGGACGCAGAGAATCTGGGCGAGGTCGATTACGAATCTTTCAGCGCCGACAAAGCGGTCGTCACCATTCAAGGCGTGGCGGCGCATCCGGGCTGGGCCAAGGGAGTGATGGTCAACGCGCTGCGTCTGGCCGCTGACTACATCCAATTCCTGGCGCCGGCGGGCGCGCCGGAATTATCCGCGGGCCGTGAAGGATTCGCGCATCCCACGGAAGTGCGCGGCGGTCCGGAGCAGGTTAAAATCGCGATGATTCTGCGCGACTTCGAATTGGATGGACTGGAGAAGAAGCGCCAGGTGGTGCGGGACGCCGCGGCGAAAATCCGGGCGAAGGAACCGCGTGCGAAAGTGGATGTCGTAATCACGGCGCAGTACCGCAACATGCGGTATTGGCTGGAGAAGGATTTCCGGCCTGTGGAATACGCGCTGGAGGCGGTGCGCCGGGCGGGGCTGGCGCCGACCTCGGAGGCGATTCGCGGCGGCACCGATGGTTCGCGATTGACCGAGCGCGGTCTGCCCACGCCGAACTTATTCACGGGATTTCATTACGTCCACAGTGAGCGCGAGTGGGTGAGTTTGCAGGATATGTGCAAGGGCGCGGAGTCGGTGGTGCATCTGGCGCGACTGTGGGAAGAAAGAGCGTGAAGGGATTGACGAGGTACGAATGACGCGTATGCAAAGCTGGATTTTGAAATTTGGAATTTGGAATTGAGCCTTCGATGCACGCGCCACACGATCGTCACTCGTCACTCGTCACTCGTCACTCGTCACTCGTCACTCGTCACTCGTCACTCGTCACTCGTCACTCGTCACTCGTCTGGCTATTTTTCGTTTTCCGAGGTGTTCGTCGCGCACGCGTTTTAGGAACGCGTCGTAGTCGCCGCTTTTGAAATCGGGGAATGTGAAGCGGTGGCTGATCCAGGCATTGTCGCGGAATCCCATAGTGATCTCGCCGAAAATGCCGTCCTTTAAATAGAGGCGGTGCGCGAAATCTTTGGTTGACGCCAGCACCAGTTTGGCGCCGGTGATGTATCCCACGTCCAAATTGACAGGGCGTTCCAAATTATCCGGCGTGCAGAGCGCTTGCCTGAGGTTTGCTTCCATGGCGTTAGTGGCGGTTTTCCATTCGGCCAATTGCGCGGGGTCCGCCAGGTTGCGAAATGAAAAAAAATGCCGCACTAACGGAGCGCCCATGCTCGCGGTGTAGTAGTCGGTTTTTTCGAAAGGATAGAACGGGCTTTCCATTTCGACCGGTCCGAGCAGCGCTTCCAGCGGCGTGCGCGCGGCGAGGAAATACGCGCGGTCGCGAGCGAGCATCGCAACAAGCGGAGTGACAAAGTGAGGAACGCGAACATCTGCCATATTTCACATGTTAATTTGTGGAAGACTTCTTACCATGTCAGACGTGCCTTTTTGAAGAAGCATCGGTTTAAGACTTCCTCATCACCTCCTTTTTATCATGTCGCGCGGGAGTTTGTTTTGACGCATTTTCGTTTCTTACGCACTGGCATGAGTGTGCTGCTGGCGGCCTTATTTCTTTCCCTGACGGCTGGCGCTGGCGAGCCGCCCGCGCCTCTGCCCGAAAAGCCTGCGGTGCTGCCGCGATTGCTGGCGAAATTCGAGGCCGAGCCGTTGATTGCGTTCTGCACCGAAGATGCGCGGGCGCTGCCGGGAAAATTCTCCAAGACGTCGTTCAACAAGATGATTCAGGACCCCGCGTACGTCAAAGGCGCTGAGTACCTGCGTGCGCTAATCAACCACTACGCGGGCGGGGATGTGGCGGCGCTGTGGGGCGATTTCAGCCGCGGCATTTCCGGTCCGGCGGCGCTGGCGGTATTGCCCAAAGCAGCGAACGCGCCGGACGATGCGCCGGATTTCCAATTCGTGCTGGCGGTGGTGACGCCGACGGCGAAGACGGCGAAGCAGTTGCTGGCGGATTGGCCGCGCGTGGCGCCGCAGAGCAACACGGTGTTTTCCGCGTTGCGATTGATTCCGGTTCCAGAAGACGACTTGCCAAGCGCGGATAAAATCCCGGCGTGGGTGACCGCCGATTTCTGGCCGGCTGGCGATGTCGTGATGAGAGTTCAGCCGAAGAAGCTGGGTCAGACACTGAAAACACTGTTCCAGGCGAGTGACAGCCCGGCGCTGAATTTTATCGACATGACGATGGCCAACATGCGCGACCAGGAATTGGAACGGCTCGGGTGGGGAATTCAGTTTTCAGGCGACTTGATTTCCGAAGAGCTGCGCATTGATATTACCGAAAGCAAGAGCGCCTATGTGAATGTGATCCATGGCGTGCGGGAAAAGCCGAGCGCCTGGGAGTCGCTGCTGGCGGCAACTCCGGGAGACGGCGACGTATTCGTGCTCGCGCAGACCGATCCAGCGGGATTGAGCACCGACCTGCCGTATGCGACGCAGGCCGTGGAACGGTATCTGCGCGGCAAGAAATGGACGCGCTCGCGCGGGCGTCTTGAGGAGGCGCTGAACGCGGAACGCTTCAATTTTCTCCTGAAGTATTTTGAGGGCTCGTTTGCCGCGACGGCGAAGCCCAGTCCGGCCGGCGATCTGCGGCTAACGCTTGTGACGGCATTTCGTTCCGATCACGCGCCTGTTCATCCCGGCGGAGAAGCGGAAGCGTTGCGTGCGGAGCTGGTCAAAGGATTGGCCACGGTCGGCGCGGAATTCGAGACGTTGCCGAACGCGCGCAAGATCGGTTCAGCAGCGCCGCTGGGCGCGTTATTTCAAGGGCGCGGCATTTTCGGCGCGCCGGTGATCGGGCTGAGTCCGGGATGGGCGTGGTTGTGCTCCGGTTCCACGACCTACCAGGATCTGACGCAGGCATTCAAGGCCGGCAAAACACTGGGCGCGGTGGCGGCGCGCGAGGCGTCACTCTGGCACGCGGGCGATGCGGTGCGTGTGCAGATCGATCTGGAAAAACTGCTGAAGCTGGCGTACGCGGCGTGGTTGCTCTCCGGCGACGAAGGGCCCTTTGTGGGCGCGTGGAAAGTGCCGTCTGAATTATTGCCGCAGCCGGCGGCATTCAATGGGCGCTTGAGCACTCTGCGGACGGGGCTCAGCCGAAGCGGAAACGTGATCACGTCGTACTCTACGTGCTCGCTGCCGCTGGCATCCTTCATCCTGCCGTCTATGTTACAGGAAGCGGCTGAGACGATTGAGGTCGCGCGGCGTGACACGCGCAACATCGAGAAGCTGAATTCGGAACAGACCCGCACTCCAGCTCCGGCGGCTACAGCTCCGGCGGCTACAGCTCCGGTGGCTACAGCTCCGGTGGCTACAGCTCCGGTGGCTACAGCTCCGGTGGCTACAGCTCCGGTGGTCAAAGAGCTTGAACTTGAAATCGAGACGAAGAAATGATTTTCCAACGGCTGGCTGTATTGATTGGCTTGATGCTGCTGATGACGGTGGCGATGCAAGGTTGCGCGCCGGGATATAATTTCGCGCTGCATCTTCAGGAAGTGGGCGGCAAACCGTACATGCTGGTGGAATATAGCAGCGCCACGACGTCGGAACGCGGCGACACTTTTTTCAGCATCTTCACACCCAAGAATGAGAACTGGGACGATTGGGAACCGATCGCCACGGACCGGCTCGGCCGCGCGTACGCCATGTATGTGGCTGGACCTGAAAACGCGGTGACGCCGGAAGCAACGACCGCGAATCCCGTAGCGCCTGCCAATCCAGTAGAGAAGACGAGCGCGCCGCCGCCGGGTGAACGGCTGGGTGTGTTTCACGATCGGCGCGCCACGTTGTTTGATATTTCAAAACGGCCGGCGACGCAATCGTTCGACATGCTGCCGTTTGAGTGGTTTGCGGAAACGGCCGTCCTGTACAACGGCACGACGTACGCGTTCGGCGTGACCCACGGCGTGTACGACAGCGCGAAGCATGAAGGCCGCCTGAAGGCCGCGCGCTTTGACGGCAAGAAATGGGAAGAGCTCAAGATTGAAGGTCCGGCCGTTAAGGGCAACAAATACGGTTTCTGGATGGACACTTTAGCGACGCCTGAAGGTATCCGGTTATTCTGGCGCGACTATGACACCGACATTGTGATCCAGCCTGGCCTTGAAGGCCCGCGCATGGTCACCGATGGTCCGCTGATGTCGGTCGTTTTTGCAAACGACGCTTTCAGTACGTCAACGGTGCAGATCGCGAATCTTCCACGCGGCAACGCCAGCCCGTGGCTGGATGGCGACACGATCAAATTGTTGATGCAGACACGGCATAAATCAGAAGACGCGATTTTCAATAATGGGCCGATGGAAATCTGGAAAGTGACGCCCGCCGGCCTGGCTGAGAAAATTGAAACGATCGAAGCGTCCCGGCAAAAGGGGGGATTGCTCGCGTATCTCACGGCTGAGCATCTGAAAATGGACGGGCGGGAGTACATCGTCCGCTCCAATTTGCAGGTGTTTGAAGTCTGGAAGAAGACCGATGCGACGTGGGCGAAAGTGGCTTATAAGCCGAAAGGACTGCCGGTTTACGATCTGGAATCCACGCTGCTGACGAGCCTGGGCGTGGCACTGGGGATGGTTGCGTTCGGTGTGGGTCTGGCGTATCGCCGCCGCAAACAGGCGCTGACGCTGCTGACGAAAATCAAGTCGCGCGATATTTACGCATCGCTGGGATTGCGCATGGGCGCGTACGCGGTGGATCTGTGCGTCATCATTGGCGTGACGGTGCTGATCGGGCGCTGGAAAAGCTGGGCGTTTGTCAGCCCGATTGAGATGCTGAACTTTTTCGGGGAGCCGTACTGGCCGTTTTTCGCGGTCTACATGGTCTATCTCTCCACGCTTGAAAAAATGTTCGGTTCGACGGCGGGCAAATTCATCATGGGTTTGAGCGTGGTGCTGGATGGCGGCAAGAAGCTGACTGTCTGGGCGGCGCTGGTCCGCAACTTCACCGGATTCTTTGAGCGCCTTCCGCCGGTGTTCGTACTGGTGACGATCTGGATGATCATCCTGGGGCCGCGCCGGCAGCGCATGGGCGACCTGGTGTCGCGAACGTTTGTCGTGCAGAAGGGTGCGTTCGAGGCATTCAAGCGGCAGCGTACTCAGGAATTGGCGCTGCTTGAGAATGCGGAATCGGGCGCCAAAATTCCGGAGCTGGATGTGCTGCCGCCGGCGGATCCGTGGGAAGGTGAGAGCACGGGCAAGGGCGATAAGGGCAGGAGATCGTAAGCGTGAGCTTCGCCCGCAGGCTGCAGGCATCGAGAAAAAAGACCGGCAAGGCGCGTCTGATTTTAGCTTCGGCATCGCCGCAGCGCCGCACGATTCTTATCGATGCGCATTACGATTTCGAGGCCGTTGATCCGGGCGAGGTGGAGAATGCCATCGCCACCGCGCCGACGCCCGAAGCGCTGGCCATTGCCAAAGCGCGCGCCAAGGCGCTGGCCGTGGCGGCAGTGCTGCCCGCGCCCTGGCCGGCGGTGGTGATCGGCTGCGATACGCTGGTGGCGCTGGGCCGCGAAGTGATCGGAAAACCACTGGACCGAATGGATGCCAAAGGTATCCTCAGCCGTCTCTCTGGAAAACGGCAGGCGGTAATTTCGGGACTGTGTCTCTGGCCTGTCAATGGAGCGACCGCGCCGGGGACGATTCCGGCGGGCGAACCGATCCTGACCAGCGTGACGACGTGGGTGACGATGCGGCCGATGAGCGCTGACGAGATCGACGCCTATGTGGCGACGGGACAATCCGACGACAAGGCCGGAGCCTACGCGATTCAAGAGACGGGCGACCAGTTTGTCGAGTCGCTTGAAGGCAGCCTTCTCAATGTGGTGGGTTTTCCGCTCGAGGTGTTCGAACAGATTTTGCCGGATGCGCTGAGAGCGTGGAAGTGGAGTTAGTTGTCGGTTGTCGGTTGTCGGTTGTCCGCACAATGAATAAATAGGTGGAGAGCGACATGTCGGTGAGCACAGAGTTTCGCACGACGGGCCAGCCAGAGAGCGTGACCGATACGCACGGGGCGCGAGAGCGGGCGATGCAGGCGGCGCGCGCGTTGTTTATGATCGTGCTGATTTCCGGCGGCATCGTGATGGGGGTCGAAATCGCCGGCGCGAAAATTCTGGCGCCTGGCTTCGGCACCTCCACGTTTGTGTGGGGCAGCGTGATCGGGATGTTCATGGCCGCGCTGGCGACCGGGTATTACATGGGCGGCGTGATTGCGGACCGGAGGCCTTCGTTCGGAATCCTTGCGGGCATCGTGGCGGCATCGGGTTTGTGGACGGCCATTTTTGTTCCGCGATTCGGACCGCAGATCAGCAATACGATAGCGAGCGGCAACCTGGGGCCGGTGGTCGGTCCCCTGCTGACCACGTTCGCGATTTTTTATGTTCCCAGCGTTTTGATGGGCATGGTGACCCCGTACGCGGTCAAGCTGAATGCCTCGTCGCTGAGCGGCCTGGGCAGCACGGCGGGACGGCTGTATGCGCTGTCCACGACGGGTTCGATCATCGGGACACTGCTGACGACATTCCTGTTGATTCCGTCGCTCCATTTGAGCACGGCGCTGCAGTGGCTGGGGATTGTGCAGATACTCAGCGGGACGGCCGGTTACGCGCTGTACTGCGCCGCGCAGGGAGAGAACCGCGAGAGCGACCGGACGTCCGTGGGGATCATGGGGCTTCTGGCGACCATTTGCATCGCGCTGTGGGCGGTGGTTCCGGTGGAGCCCGCGATGGCGTCCGGCCAGCGGCTGATGCATTACCGCGATTCGGCCTATCATGAGATTCTCGTCACGGAAGACGTGATCGCCAGCGATCCGACGAACAACGGAGGCGTGCTGATGCCTCCGAAGTTGTGGACGCCCAATTCGCGCGACCTGCCCGCGGGAGTGCGCGAAGTTCGCCGCTGGCTCAAGTTTAATGAGAACATCGAAAGCGGCGTTTATCCCTATCGCAACGAACACATGAACGCGGTGAATTACACCGACCTGCTGCATCTGCCGCTGATGTGGGTGAAGGAGCCTAAAAAGATTCTAGTCGTCGGCGCCGGCGGCGGCGTGGTGCCGGCTCAATTTTTCAACTGGTACGGCTGCGAAGTCGACGTGTTCGAGATCGATCCGGCCGTGGTGGACACCGCGAAGCAGTATTTCCAGGTGCCTGAAACGGACAAGATCAAGTTTTTCGTGGGCGATGGCCGGCAACTGCTGCGAGCTCAGAAGGACAAAACGTACGACATTATATTTCTGGATGCTTATTCGTCCGGCGGCCAGATTCCCTGGCACATCATGACGTGGGAATTCCTCGAGAACGTGCGCTCGAAGCTCACCGATAATGGCGTGATGCTCACGAATATCATCTCGGGCATGCGCAACGTCACTCAACAGAGCGTTCCGCCGGCGGCATTGTTTCTTTCAGAATACAGGACGCTTCAGGCGAGCGAGATGGATGTGAAGAAGAAAGGCAGCACCGAGCCGCTGTTCAAGCAGCTTTACGTGTTTCCGAAGGTGTATCGCGGGCGTGAACTGGCGGGTGAAAATTACGAAGAATACCGCAACATCATTGTCATCGCGACGCGTGAGGACAAGCGGCGCAATCTCGATGAATTGCTGGAGAGCATGAAGGCGCTGACCAAAGGCGAGAAGCCGCTCGTGCGGCCGCCGGACATGCTCTGGCACGTTGAACATATCTACGAGAAAGGTCCGACGCAAGAAGAGCTGCTGAAGGCGCCGATATTGAGCGACGATTACGCGCCGCTGGATACGATGTACCGGCCGGTGAAGCGGGACGAGGCCACGCGGCGGCTGTGGCTGTAACGAATCGGTTTTGAGCGGGGGCCTTCGCGGTCGACGGGGCTGGAGAGCCCCGTCCACGGGTTGCCGGTGTTACGCGATTTGCGGTTGGGTCTGGGTGGTTTTCAGCCAATTGATGGCGTCTTCGATCAGGGCGGCGGGGAGGTCGTGAATCTCGCGCTTCTGGCCGAGGCCGTCGGGCATGGTGAGCGTCAGGCGGCCACCGAGGTGCTGGCGGAATTCTTCCAAGCCGGCGACGATCGCCAGCATGCCGGTAACGCTGCTCTGGCGGGAGAGCGCGGGGTGCCATAATTTCATGCCACAGCGGCGCATGGCCGCGCAGACGCGGTTGCGTTCGGCTTCGGAGATCAAACCCAGACGCGCGGCGCAGTAGAGATCCAGCGCGATGCCGATGGCGACCGCTTCGCCGTGGCGCACGTCGAAATGGGTCATCGTCTCCAGTTTGTGCGCCGACCAGTGACCGAAGTCGAGGGGCCGCGCGGAACCCGATTCGAAGGGGTCGCCGCCCGCGGCAATGTGTTCCAGATGCAGGATCGCGCAGCGCCGGACGAGGTGTTCCATGGCGTCGAGATTTCTGTTGGCGATCGCGGGCGCCAATTTTTCCAGTTCATCCAGCAATGACGCGTCTTTGATCAACGCCACTTTAAATGCTTCGGACAAGCCGCTGCTCCAGTCGCGGGACTCCAGCGTTTCCAGGAATAGCGCGTCGTTCAGCACGGCGTACGGAGGGGCGAACGTGCCGATGAGATTCTTGACGCCGTCGAGATTGATTGAATTTTTGACACCGACGGCCGAGTCATCTTGCGAGAGGACGGTTGTTGGGACGCGGATCAGGCGCACGCCGCGATGGAACACGGCGGCCGCGACGCCGATAGCATCGAGCACGGCGCCGCCGCCGATGGCGACTACATAGGAATGCCGGCAGAGTTGCATGCGCTGAAGCTGGTGAGTCATGCGGTGCACGAAAACCTGCTCGTTCTTGACGTCTTCGCCGCCGGGGACGACCATGGGTTTTTCGGCGAGGGTGACGTGGCTTTCGTGATTCCGGCACCACATCATGATCTTGTCGACCAGCATCGGCCAGTGCTTCAACATGCCTTCATCGATGAAAAAAGCCATGCGAGCGGGCTGGCCGGGCGGCAGGATTTCGGCGAGCGTGTGGTTGTGCGAACCGAAGAGGTCGCGCGTGAAAACCACGTCGTAATCAAAATTGACCTGGATGTGTTGTTTGTACTTCATGCTGCCTTGCGCCCCCTGACGTTGAGCGTGCGAAGCGGTCTCAAGCTGAGTGTAATACACCAAAACAACAGCGGCAAGCATAACAAATTGTCACACTGTTCAGATCTTGCAAATATAGGACGAATGAAAGGCAAAAATCTTACTGAAAAAACGACCTTCGAATGCCTAAATCCTGAAGACAAACTAAAAAGAGCCGGAGGCTGAAATCTCCATGATTCTTATGCATTATGGATTATGAATAAGTCCCATGAAACGCATCCTGCTGACGAACGACGACGGGCTCTCCTCGCCGGGGCTGACCACGCTTGTGCACGAATTGCAACGCACCGGACGCTACGACTTGCGCGTGGTGGCGCCGGAGAAGGAGCAATCGGGCGTGGGGCATTGCATCACGATTCACTGGCCGCTTTATGCCGAGGCGGTGACGCTGGGCGACGGGCTGGAAAAAGTGCCGGCGTACAAAGTCGCGGGCACGCCGGCGGATTGCGTCAAGATTGCGATCACGAATTTGTTCCCGGATTTCATTCCCGATCTGGTGGTCTCCGGCATCAACCGGGGGCCGAACGTGGGGATGAATGTGTTTTATTCCGGCACGGTGGCGGGCGCGCGGGAGGCGTGCATGAATGGTCTGCCGGCGCTGGCACTGTCGCTGGATATTCCCAGCAGCGGGCTGTGGCATTTCGCGCTGGCGTCGGAACTTGCGGTGCCGATCGTGAACACGGTGATCGAGCGCGGCATTCCGGAATGGTCGGTGCTGAACGTCAATATTCCCAACCGGCCGCAGGCGGAGATCAAAGGCACGCGCCTGACGCGGCATGGCAAGAGCGGTTTCAAAGAGTACTACGTTGAAGAAGCGCGCGAGGGAACCCGGCGCCGCTTCCGCCTGGAGGGCAGCATGGTGTACCGCGACGAGGATACGTTCATCGACGCGGTGGCGCTGAAGGACGGCTGGATCTCGGCGACTCCGCTGGGGTTGTCGACGGACGATCCGGCGGCGTGGAAGAAGCTGGAGAAATGGGATTTGTTTTCGGAGAATCCGATCTGATTACGGCATCAACGCTCCGGCTGCAAGGATGGCTAGTCCGGCTGCGGCTCAAACGGCTCATGCTGCACCTGAAGCCGTTTTCGTGAGTAGCGTCTGCGCGATCTGTACCCGGGAGAGTAATAAGAAGTATTCCACAACACTTAGGCCGAAAGCCGGAGAACAAGCTCATGAATGAAGATAGCAAGCACGCAGAAAAGGGTGGCGATTACAAGCACACTGCTGGCGGTGGCACGACAAACCGAGACTGGTGGCCGAACCAGCTAAGGCTCGACATCCTCCATCAGCATTCCTCGAAGTCCAATCCGATGGGCGAGGACTTCAACTACGCGGAAGAGTTCAAGAGCCTCGATTTGGCGGCGGTGAAGAAAGATCTAACGGCGCTGATGACCGACTCGCAGGATTGGTGGCCGGCGGACTTCGGGCATTACGGCCCCTTGTTCATTCGCATGGCGTGGCACAGTGCCGGTACCTACCGCACCGGTGACGGCCGCGGCGGCGGCGGCAGAGGCCAGCAGCGCTTCGCGCCGCTCAACAGTTGGCCGGACAACGTCAGTCTGGACAAGGCGCGCCGCCTGCTCTGGCCGATCAAGCAGAAGTACGGTCGGAAGATATCATGGGCCGACCTGATGATTCTGGCTGGCAACGTCGCTCTGGAATCGATGGGGTTCAAGACGTTCGGTTTCGCCGGCGGGCGTGAGGACGTCTGGGAACCGGATCAGGACATTTATTGGGGCAGCGAGAGGACTTGGCTTGGCGGCGACATGCGCTACGCCCACGGTTCCGGGGGTGTCGACAAGAAGGGCGGCGTGCTTGTGTCCGACGACGACGCGGATGGGGACATGCACAGTCGCAAACTGGAGAAGCCGCTGGGTGCGGTGCAGATGGGATTGATCTACGTCAACCCGGAAGGTCCGGACGGCAATCCCGATCCGCTTGCATCGGCCATTGATATCCGCGAGACCTTCGCTCGCATGGCGATGAACGACGAGGAGACGGTGGCGCTGATCGCGGGCGGCCATAGCTTCGGCAAGACTCATGGCGCCGCCCCTTCGTCGAACGTCGGGCCTGAGCCCGAGGCCGTCGGACTCGAGCAACAAGGGCTGGGCTGGAAGAACCGCTTTGGTAAAGGCAAAGGTGGTGACACGATCACTAGCGGTCTGGAAGTCACTTGGAGCAAGACGCCGACGAAGTGGAGCAACAGTTTCTTCGAGAACCTTTTCGGCCACGAATGGGAACTTACGAAGAGTCCGGCCGGTGCGCATCAGTGGAGACCTAAAAACGGCGCGGGCGCGGGCACCGTGCCAGACGCGCACGACCCGAAAAAGCGGATCGCGCCGGCTATGCTGACCACGGACATCGCCCTGCGGGTTGACCCTGTTTACGAGAAAATCTCACGGCGTTTTCTAGAGAATCCGGACCAGTTCGCCAACGCGTTCGCCCGGGCTTGGTTCAAGCTGATGCACCGCGACATGGGCCCGCGCGCGCGTTGTCTCGGGCCGGAGGTTCCCGCGGAAGAACTCATCTGGCAGGACCCTATTCCCGCGGTCAATCACACATTGATTAATGCGCGGGACGTCGCCTCGCTTAAGGGCACGATTCTGGCTTCCGGTCTGTCGGTGTCGGAACTTGTTTCGACCGCCTGGGCGTCGGCGTCTACCTTCCGTGGCTCCGACAAGCGCGGCGGTGCAAACGGTGCCCGTATTCGTCTGGCTCCGCAGAAGGATTGGCCGGTCAACCAGCCTGCCCAGCTGGCCAAGGTGCTCAAGTCACTGGAGGGCATCCAGAACGCGTTCAACAGCGCGCAGTCCGGTGGCACGAAGGTCTCGTTGGCTGACCTGATCGTTCTGGGAGGTTGCGCGGGCGTCGAGCAAGCTGCGAAAAATGCCGGTCACAAGGTTACGGTTCCTTTCACACCGGGACGCATGGACGCCTCGCAGGAGCAAACCGACGTGGCTTCCGTCGCTTTCCTAGAACCCATCGCGGACGGCTTCCGCAATTATCTCAAGACCAAATACAGCATACCGGCCGAGGCGCTGCTGGTTGATAAGGCGCATCTACTGAAGCTGACTGCGCCCGAAATGACGGTGCTCCTGGGCGGCATGCGCGTTCTGAAGACCAGCTTCGGCGGGTCCCAGCACGGCCTTTTGACCAAGCGGCCGGAGGCGCTCACCACCGACTACTTCGTTAATCTGCTCGACATGAGAACGACGTGGAAGGCAACTGCGGAAGACGATGGGGTGTTCGAGGGTCGTGATTGCGTAACGGGCGAACTCAAGTGGACCGGCACCCGTGTAGACCTGGTCTTTGGTTCGAACTCCCACCTCCGGGCCTTGGCTGAAGTATACGCATGCAAGGACTCCCAGGAGAAGTTCCTGCGTGATTTTGTAGTGGCGTGGAACAAAGTCATGAGCCTTGACCGTTTCGACCTCGCCTGATCGCAACTTGACGGCGAAACGACGGTCAGCTAACCACCGGTTTCAGCGGACGGCGAAATCTCCGCCGCTGAACCGGTTGTTAAACCCTGTCACGTGGTGTCTAATTCGCCGGTCTTCAAAGGTCCTGTCTCCATGAGAGTGACTCAGGGATCGGCACGGGCCTCGAAAATGAGTTTATTGCAACCGTGATGACACAGACCCCGGCTCGCGTCGCGTTCGTCTAGATAATCGAAAGCCCGCGTTGCGTTATTCGAAGACGAAGGTATCGCAGTGCCCGCACAGGCAGCGGTATTCGAATCCCTTGACGGTGCCGTTTTCTTTTTTCAGAGTCAACTTGCCGCTGCCACCCTGCTGAGCCGGGCTGGGCAAGGCGACAGGTTTTTGTGTGAACGAAACATTGCTGGAGACGATAAAACCTTCTCGAGCAGGACGGCGACCAGGGGTCTTGAGCATGGCCAACGGGCCTCCGGAATCATACGCGTTTAGAGGAATCGCTACGGCATTTGACAGGGCGCAAAGCGAGTGCCGCGGGATACGGTAGAACTTGCAGGTCAAAGGCATCTAAAAACCTGTAAGCGGCGCCTCGTTGGCCAGCCGCTTGCATACTGGTTCGCCGTACACTGTTGACTAACGAATTTGGTCTGTTAATCAGGCATTTTTTGCCGACTCCTGGAGACTGTTTCATGTTTCGTTGGCTCCGTGACGCTGCTAGTGCCCCCGCTGCTGCACCCGTGGCTGAGACCTCCGCTCCGGCTGGCGACGAGATCAGCCAGGCCGTTGACCAGATGAATCTGCTCTTTCAAGGCACACCGACGGTGCGCCCCGAAGGCCGCGAAGAGACCGAGTTCGCCGAGGAGTTCGCGACGTGGATTCAGAACTGCCGGACGCTGTTCGCCGATCCGTCATTCGATCTGCCGACCTTGCCGGCGTCCGCGATTCGCGTCATGAGCCTGATGCAGAATCCCGATGCATCCACGAAAGAAATTTCGCGTACGTTGCAGCTCGACATCGTGATGACCGCCAAGTTCCTGAAGATGGCTAACTCCGCTTATTACGGCGGTAAAACGCGCGTGGAATCGGTCCATGTCGCCGTCGACCGGCTGGGCATGGACACGGTCAAAGGCGTCGTTTTAGCCATCTCGCTGAACAGCACGGTCATTAAAGAAAAACGGCTCGGCGATGCCGCCAAAGATTTATGGAGCCATTCCATCAGCACCGGCCTCGCCGTTCAGGAACTCACCTCTCGCCTGAAGCTGAACCAGACCACGGCGTTCACCTTGGGACTCATGCACGACATCGGCAAAATTCCGACCGTCATTCTGCTGAATAAGCTCCGCGCCAAACGTCCGGGGGTGCGGCCGGAATTGATTGAAACACTGCTTGAAGACGCGCACACGCAAGTCGGCACGATTCTGGCGGAAGTGTGGAATATGCCTTATGAAGTGCGCCTGATCGCCGGCGGCCATCATTGCGTCCATAATATGGCGGAAACCGAAGCCTACATTATGACCAACCGGCCCGAGACTCCGGAATCGGAGATCAAATCACTGACAAAATTGCTGAGCTGCGTGATTCTGGCGGATCGTTCTCTGGGAGCTCTAGGGATGGCTCGCGAACCGGGCGACCTGACCATTGGCGGCTCCAGCTTTGCCACCGATTTAGGCCTGAGCGTACCGGAAACCATGGATTACCTGATGAAGCTGCCGAATGTCATTAAGACCAGCGACCTCATGGAGATGTAAAAATTGAAGTGGTTTCAATTAAGACGAAACACAAGAATTCTTGAATTGTCCCTAAACAAAGACGCCCGCGTGACGATGAGACTTTCAGGAGGTTCCAATGCGAGTTGATGGCTATTCTGGTCTCCAAGGCACGGGACCCCTGGATCCTAAGAAAGAGGGGCCCAACGGTCCTGTGCCGACCCAGCGGGTTTCTGAAACAGCGCTCAGCGCTGTCGAGAGCGGCAGTGAGGGTGACTCGGGAGACCACGTCGACACCATTGAGATCTCAGCCAAAGCCAGGGAACTTCTGGCGGGAGGCGGCGTGTCGAATACCAGTGAAGCTCCTGCGGTGCGGCCTGAAGCGGTGGAACGCGCACGGCAGATTTTGCAGTCCGGAACGTATAACAATGCCGGCGCGATCGAAAGGACGGCTGGAAAAATCGCCAGTCTCTTCTCCTCTGAAGGGTAATCAAATTCTGTAGGGCTCGGCGTGCGGTTCGAACGTCCTCGACGTCCGGGCCGCATGCCGGCGCCTAAGATTCTCTCCTCCTTCCCTACGGCAAAACCTGCTTAAATCAATGGCCTGATGCTTGCTCAACAGTCTCCTGAATCCACAGGAGCTGTTTCAATGACACCAGGCGTCTACTCCACAGTCACCGCACTCAACGCTCGCTGGGCTCAACAGGAACGCATCGCCGAAAACATCAGCGGCGCGAACGCTGTCGGTCACAAGCGGCAGGTCTCCTCCTTCGGCGCGTTTCAGCAAGCCATGCAGGCGGCGTCCAAGCCCGGCGTACCTGGACTCTCTACTCTTCAAAATCTTCCCGAGAACCAGATGTTGACTGGCCAGACAGGCGTGGGTTCACTCACCTACGCCATGCCCGCGTCTACGGATTGGTCGGCGGGCTCATTCAAAAAAACGGACGGGCCGTTGGATGCCGCCATCTCCGGCAACGGTTTCTTTTCAGTTCAGACGCCGGCCGGCGTGCGCCTGACGCGTAACGGCCACTTCTCCATAGATAAAGACAATCGCCTCGTTAATGACGCCGGATTTGCCGTGCTTGGCGATACCGGCCCGATCACTCTTCCTGAAGGATCCGCCGCGATTCAAGCGGACGGTTCGATCCTGGTTGACGGCAAACGCGCTGCAAAACTGGACGTGGTTGAAGTGCCCGCAAACGAATTGATTTTCGAAGGCGGCTCGATGTTCTCAACGAATGTGAAACCGGAAGCTGTCAAAGATCTGCTCCTGGCACCCGGAGCACTCGAATCATCCAACGTTGAACTGCCTAAAGAAATGGTCGGCATGATTCAGAATCAGCGCATGTACGACTTGCTGACGCGCGCCTTCCAGACGCAGGATGAAGGCATGTCGAAAGCCATTCAGGATTTGTCCGGAAGCTAACGCCTGAGGTTCAGGCAACGCTTACTTGAGTATAAGGAGCAGGCACATGATTCGAGCATTGATGTCTTCGGCGAGCGGCATGCAGGCGCAGCAGATGAACGTGGACACGATCGCGAACAATCTGGCGAACGTGAACACGAGCGGCTTCAAGAAAAGCCAGGCGCTCTTCCAGGACTTGCTCTACGAAAACATCCGCCAGCCCGGCGCGGTTCAAGGCAACGGCGCGACGGTGCCTTCCGGCGTGCAGATGGGATTGGGCACGCGACTGGTCTCCGTCAGCAAAGTGTTCACGCCGGGAAAAATGCAGGTCACCTCGCGCGATCTGGATGTCGCCATCGAAGGCCAGGGATTCTTCCGCATCAATTTGCCCGACGGCACGCAAGCCTACACGCGCGACGGCGCCTTCAGCAAGAACGCGGATGGCAAGGTTGTCAATTCCGACGGCTACGAAATTGACGGCGGTCCGACGCTCGCCAACAACGCCACCTCGGTGTCCATCTCGCCCAGCGGCACGGTCTCTGAAACGGTCAACGCACAGACCACCGAGAAAGGCAAGATCCAGCTCTACCGCTTTGTCAATCCCTCGGGATTGATCGCCATGGGCCGCAATCTGTTCCAGCCCTCGGGGGCCAGCGGCGAGCCCCAGGAAGGCACGGCGGGCACGGACGGATTCGGCACGATGCAGCAGGGCATCCTGGAAACATCGAACGTGGATGTAGTCGAAGAAATGGTCAACCTGATCGTCGCGCAGCGCGCGTACGAAGTGAATACCAAAGCCGTGCAGGCCAGTGATGAAATGCTCCAAGCCACCAACAACATGAAGAGGTAACCGCTGATGCGCGCGCTGCAAACCTCACTCTCAATCGCCGTCTGCATGCTCGCTTCTGTTGCGCTCGCATCGGAAAAAGACGCCGGCCCCGCATCGCCGCTCAGCGTCGAGCTGAAAGCGCAGGCGATCAGCGCCGGAGAACAAGTGCTGCTGGAAGAAATCGCCATGATCCAGGGGCTGGACGACGACACCTGGACCGCCTTGAAGAAGTGCACTGTCGGACGTGCCGCGCCCGCCGGACAGAGCCGCGTGTTTCAGACGCAGGAAGTTCTCGCCGCAATGCGCCGCAACGGCTGTGCAGCTCAGGTCGCCTTTAAAGGAGCGGCCAGCGTCACCGTTACGGCCGCTGCTGAAAGCATCACCGGGAAAATGTTCGCCGACGCCGCCATGGCTGCGGTGCGCGCGCACTTCGCCAACGATCCGGATCTGGATCTGGATGTGGAGATCGAAATCACAAGCCTTCCCGCCGACCTTCAATTGAGGCCAGGAGAGATCAGCGTCACCGCCGTTACTCCCGATGGCGGATTTCGCCCGGGATCGCAGAGCGCCCGCGTGAGCGTGGTGCAAGCAGGACGACGAATCATCGAACCGGTGGTCGGCTTGAAAGTAAAAGTCAGCGGTTCGGTGCAAGTCGCCGCCGCGCTTGAGCACC
>Ga0163155_10002029_pt1 | contig 23334 bp, 44 predicted proteins | sample OliLakLV19SP4G1_FD_148611 | JGI IMG/M metagenome (GOLD analysis project Ga0163155, IMG submission 148611) | Freshwater microbial mat bacterial communities from Lake Vanda, McMurdo Dry Valleys, Antarctica - Oligotrophic Lake LV.19.SP4.G1 | ecosystem: Environmental > Aquatic > Freshwater > Lake >... | reverse complement strand
CGGCCGGACCGATCCCGCCCCTCGGGCCCGACCGTCCCCCTCGGGACGTCCCCCAGGAATACCCCTATTTCCGCATACTTAGCATCATACTCTTGCTTTGTGAATACAGGGCCCTGTACAACGTCTGACAAGGGCCATGAAGAACAACTACCCCGGAAACTGCAACACCTGCGGCACCCGCGTCCTGGCTCAGACCGGTGAGGCGGTCAAGACCAACGGCCGCTGGACCGTCCTCTGCTCGGCTCACGCCGGGGGCGTGGCTGTTGCTGCCGCTGCCCTCGCGCTGGTCGTGCGCCTCTGGATCGCTGCCGGTCGCGTGCTCTGCGCGCCGGTCTCGCGCCTGAACGGCTCGTTCGACAAGTACCTCGCGGCGAGCCGCTCGGTGGGAGCGTTCTACAGCAAGGCCGACAACGCGCAGGTCTGCACGATCGACAAGGCGCTCGGCCTGGTCACGGCGCTCCACGCCGCTGGCTTCACCTGCGACGTCTCGCCCGAGCTGGTCGCCACGATGCAGGCGAACACCGCACGCGCCGTCAGCGACGTCGTTGCAGCGGACGCCCGCGCGACCGAGGTCGACGCGAAGCTCCGCGAGACCGGTAAGGCGCTGTTCCCGTTCCAGGGCGCAGGCGTTAGCTGGCTCGCACCGCGCACGAAGGCACTGCTCGGCGACGACATGGGCCTCGGCAAGACCGTGCAGGCGCTGTGTGCGGCACCGGTCGGCGCGCCGATCGTCGTGGTCTGTCCCGCCGTCGCCAAGGGCGTGTGGGTCCGCGAAGCGAAGCGCTTCCGCCCCGACCTGACGCCGGTCGCGCTCGCGGGTCGTGACTCGTTCCGCTGGGCGCAGCCGGGCGAGATGATCATCGTCAACTACGACATCCTCCCGGGCGCGAAGGCGACGCAGAAGGGCTTCCCGGCGGTTCTGCCGACCACTCTCGCGGTTGCACCCAAGGGCACCGTGCTGATCGCGGACGAGGCACACGCGCTCAAGTCGAGCGGCACGCACCGCACGAGCCAGTTCCGCGCGCTCCGCGACGCAGCGCTCACGGCCGAGGGCCGCGTGTGGCTCCTGACGGCGACGCCGATCCTGAACCGTGCGCCCGAGCTGTGGGCAGTGATGCAGGCGATGGGCGCCGCGCGCGAGGTGTTCGGCTCGTACGACAACTACAAGCGCATGTGGAACGCCGAGGACGGTCGCTACGGAACCGAGTGGGGCACGCCGTCGCCCGAGGTCGCGACGCGCCTGCAGACCATGATGCTGCGCCGCATGAAGCACGAGGTGCTCACGCAGCTGCCGGGCAAGACCGTCCGTGACATCGAGGTCAACGGTCTGTCGGCGTCGACCATCAAGCTCTGCAACGCAGCGCTCGCTGCACTCGAAGCGCTCGGCGTGGACGTCGCGAAGACGGCGGCACTCGTCGAGTCGACCCAGAACAAGACCCTCGCGTTCGAGCAGATCTCGGCGGCGCGTGCAGCTCTCGCGACCGCGAAGCTCGCGGCGGCGCTCGAAATGGTCGACGCGTTCGAGGACGCGGGCGAGCCGGTGGTCGTGTTCTCCGCGCACACCGCGCCGCTCAAGGTGCTCGGTGCTCGTGAGGGCTGGGCGATCATCACGGGCGACACGTCGGCCGACAAGCGCACCGCGATCCAGGATGCATTTCAGGCCGGTCAGCTCAAGGGTGTCGCTTGCAGCATCAAGGCTGGCGGCGTCGCGATCACGCTGACCCGCGCATGCAACGCACTGTTCATCGACGAGGAGTGGACCCCGGCGCTCAACATGCAGGCGCAGGATCGCATCTACCGCATCGGCCAGTCGCGCGGTGTCGTCATCACCCGCCTGGTTGCTTCGCACGCTCTCGACCGTCGCATCGCGGCACTTCTCGCGGAGAAGACCGAGATCATCGACGACGCGATCAATGCGGCCTCGCGCGATGCTGCACCGGTCAAGAACACGGTGCCGACGGTCGACGCGGTTGGACTGCTCGCTGACGCCAAGCGCGTGCAGGACGCGCGCGACGCGATGGCAGCGGCAACTGCCCCGCTCGCGGCGATGCTGACGCCCGCAGCGGACATCGAGATCACGGTCAGCGAGGAGTGCCCGTTCTGATGTTCATCGTCGTCCAGCCCACCGGCTTCGTACCGTACTTCCGCGCCGAATGGTCGGACGGCTCCGAGAACTGGCTCACGCAGCGTGCGTACGCCAAGCGCTACACGCGCCATCAAGCGCGCCGTATCGCCGATCAAATCAACGCCCAGTGTCCCGTCAACCCCGCTCACATCGAACCTGCGTAGGAGAATCGCCATGCGTCAACGTCAAGTAGGTGGCTTCGAGCCCGATGATCGCGAGCAGAACGAGCTGCACGAGCTGTGGCGTACGTCGCGCACGGCGATTGCGTTGCCTGCTGCTGAACGTCAGGCACTTTGTGCCAAGCACGGTAGCGAGCACAGCGCACGCCTCGCGTGGTGCGTCGACGAGTTCATGAAGGCGCACGCGGGCGAGCCCAACGTCGGCCGCAAGTGGATTTACGTTTGGTGCGAAGCGAACCTCGGACGCATCGTGGTCGAGGTGCCGTCGTGAGCAAGTATCGTCCACCCGTCGCCAAGTCGTGCTCCGCATGTCCGTTCCGTCGCGAAGCGATGCCGGGCTGGCTCGGTGCAGGTTCACCCGAGAGCTTCATCGATTGCATGCAGCATGACGAGCCGCTGCCGTGTCATCAGACGATCGACTACGACAACCCACATTGGCTCGTCGAGTGGGTGCACCAGAAGAACGGCAGCATGTGCGCTGGAAGTCTGATCTTCATGGCGAACAAGCTCCAGCGTCCGCACACGCCGGGCTTTCCGACGATGCCACCGGATCACGAAAACGTGTTCTCCAACACCGTCGAGTTCGTTCGCTACCACCGCGAGGCTGGCGTGCACAGCTGGGACGACGACGAGCAGAACGAAGGCGCGCAGATGCATCGCGAGTTGATCGCCGACGCAGCCAAGCGAATCGGTCAGCCGATCGTCGACTTCAAGACACGCAAGACAAAGCCGGTCAAGAAGTCAAAGCGCAAGTAACTCTTGCTTTGTGAATGTCAACGACGCTACAAGCGTCTACCGTAGGAGATGGTCATGCCCGCTGCTGTTCCGCGTTCGTACCCGAAGCAACCGAAGCCGCCGAAGCAGAAGTGCCAGGCGACCGTCGAGGACTACGTGAACGGCACCAACTACAACCTCGCGCGATCGTTCACCGTGCCGAAGCATCGGCAGTGCAGTCGGTACGCGCGCTCGAAGGTCGGTGCGCTCTGCCTGTGCGCGCTGCACGCCAAGCTCGCACTCGAAGGGCTCGTCGACGAGAACGGCAACGTCGCGACGCGCGGTGCGCTCGCAGACGTTCGCAAGTATCCCCACAAGTTTACCGACGGCATCTACCCGTGGGCACGGCGTCGCAATCTCAAGGCCGAGGAGATCAAGTAGCCATGGGGTACAAGCGTCCACCACGCTGCTCGCTGCGCAAGCACGACTGGAAGCCGATGAAGCGCGGCGGTGCGCACGAGCAGTGCACGAAGTGCAACGACGTCTTCCCGTGTCGCGGCAAGTGCGAGCACCTCGACTGCATCGTCGCCACAGGCCGACCGCTGACGCAGTTCTACCTCGATGTGCTGTTGGATCCGGCGCAGGCCGTCGAAGCCATGCTCGCCGAGCTGGCAATCGTCGCGCCGACCGTCTACGCCGCGATCGGCAAGACCAAGAAGAAGCGCGTGAAGTGTGCGCTACCAGAGGCTGCATGACCAACAAACCGCAGAAGATCCTACCGCTGCCTCGTGACATCACATACGACGTCGTACGTGCACTGTTCGTCAAGTACGCCGAGCACCACAACGGCAAGCACTGGTTGTCGACCAACCTTGTCATCGCGCTGATGAACGGCTGGGACGGTACGAGCACGTACAACAACAAGTCATATCAACGCGCACTCTTGAAACTGCAACAGAAGCTCGGTTGGGATACACACCAGCGCCCAACATCGGCACAGCGTGGAGCAGTGCAGAAGCAGCTCAACAAGCTCGTCGAGGAGAAACTCGTCGAGAAGGAAGCAGGTCACACCGACGGCAACAACAGCTGGGGCTACCGATGGATCACCGATGCGATGAAAGCAGAACGCGCGCTGCGTCGTGATGTCGGTGCGCAAGCGAAGGACACTGCGCGCCGACTATCGCTCGCGCTCGGCGGTGACGGTGAATCCGGCGTGACACCGTTCATCACGCCCGACAACGGCGGCGGCATCCGCGTGAACCTCTACGGCACGACTGCCGAGCGACTCCTCGAAGCGATCAAGGCTTCGGGTCTCGGTCCCGACTTCTTCACCGGCAAGCACTGGGAAATTCTCACGTCGCGTGGCGAGGTCCAGGGCTGTACGGCCGATCGCGACGATGCGCGCGAACAGGGTACGGCGTTCCGTGAGGTCAAGATCGAGAACTGCAGCAGTTGCCATGGAGAAAACACGTGAACATCGGCATCGGCAACAACCGTTGGATCAAGTTCTCTCGCGACGCCAACGGCGAATGGCGGGGACGCGGCCACGGCTACCGGTTCCGTGTCACACGCTCGCGCGGCCTCGCTGGTTCACCGCAATGGTCCTGCCGCGTGTACCGCGACGGCGACGGCAAGCCTGCAATCGCGTCGTGCAAGTTCCACAAGATGAAGTCGGCAATCCAAGAGGGTGCACGCCTCGCGGACACAGCACCTACGGAGATCCCATGCCCTACGTAGAGATCATCTCGCGCGACGGTGAGTTCGAGATCCGTCCGATGTCACGTGAGAGCGCTGACTCGTGCGAGATGCAGGGCGGCGCGACCATCTACATCGAGGACGACGTCTACGACGCGTGGGTCGCGCACATGAAGCAGCACCAGGTGTTCAACGCACTCTGGATCCAGCTGCAGAACGACCTGCGGCGTCGCGAAGCGCGCAACCGAGGAGAGAAACTGCCATGAGCGACCTGACCATCACCTGTGATCGTTGCAGCGCCGAAGTGAGCCACCGTTGCAACGCCGACATCGTCCAAGCCATCGTCGATCTGTTCACGTGGGGTCCCGAGCACGGCATGCCCGACTACATGATCAAGGAGGGCAAGCGCGCGAAGATGTACGGCAAGGGCGACGAAGACGCGCCGTTCATGACCGAAGCGTTCTTGTACACCGCGCTCGGCAAGGAAGACGCCCGGACACTGCTCGCGCTCGTTAACCACGTCGTCGCAGCGGCTGGCCTCGACCAGATGGGCATCTACAAGGCCGTCAACGCGCGCATGGAAGCGATCAAGGTTGAGCGCGAAGCGCGCGTGACGCAGCAGCGTCGTCAGCAGCTCGTCCACTACATCACGGCCAAGGGCCTCGACGTCGAGGAAGCCGAGTGGCCGCTCTTGCAGCATCTCGAACGGCTGAATCCTCGATACAACCGCTACCGGATCAGCGAGCCGTTCAAGAAGAGCGGCAAGCAGTGGCGAACGTACACGCGCATCGAAGTCAAGGAGCCGGCGTGACCCAGGCATCTGAACGCGCGACGCGAATCGCGTTGATGTTGATCGACGTCGTCGCGGATCTCTACGACCGACCGGCACCGCACGCAATGCTGACGCGAATCCGCGGCATCGCATTGCGTCTACAGGTGCTCAAGATGTCACCTGCAGCATTCGATTGCCCTAACGGCCGCGACGCTATGGCGGCTGCTGCACTGACGTTGACCCAAAACCAACTGTACGCGCTCGCCACCGGCAACGCATACGTGCTGAGCGCACGGTGGTCAAAGGTGGTGTACATCGCCGGACTGGAGCTGCCGGGACCGGGGCTGTCACTCGCCGATCGCCAGCGCGCAGCGGACATGCCAATGAACATTCACGAGTCATGGAGTCCCGCCAAAATCTGGAGAATCTCGTGAAGCAAGTCATCTGGAAGTTCCCTGTGCAGGCAGCAGAATCATTCGAGATAGCGCTGCCTGTGTTCGCGCAGGTGCTCACGGTGCAGCAACAAGCTGGACAAATCTTCGTGTGGGTACAGCTCGACCCCGCTGCAGAGAAGTACCCGCGACGGTTCTGCACCCGACCGACCGGTCTGGAATGGGAGAGCACCCAGCCGTGGCGCTACATCGGTACATTCCAGCCTGACACGGGTCTCGTATTCCACCTGTACGAGGACGTCACGCCATGACGAAACCGCTTTCACCCGACGATGTCGTTGCCAAGAAGACCTCGTCGATCCCATCCGAAGTCTTCGACGCATTCAACGAGGTCATCGGTGCGCACTGGAACGGTCGCGAATCGAACTTCACCCAGGACGAAGTCGTCGCGGTGATCTTGCAGAAGCTCGGCGACCGGATCACGCGCCAGGCGTTGTTCGATCGCGGATATCTCGACATCGAGTCGAGCTACCGCGCGGAGGGTTGGCGCGTCGAATACGACAAGCCCGCCTACTGCGAGACCTACGCAGCGAACTTCACGTTCCGCAAGACGCGAAAGAAGATGTCATGACCAAGTCGCAGGTGAGAGAACACGTCACGCACTTCCAGATGTCGGGCGCCGACTTCACGCGCATCGCGCGCGAGCGTTTGCTCGAAGACGCTCCAGGCCACGCGTGGCGCATTGCGAGCTGCCTCGGTAACGACGACGGGCCTGATCGCGAGGCGGGCGTCGCCGAGATCGCGCTTGGGATCCTCAACGGCACCAAGAAACTCGTCGGTAACGAGCGCGGCATGAAGGTAGTGAAGGAGCACGCGAAGGTCACCGAGAAGTACCTGAAGGACGTCCACTTCATCTACGCGGGTCGCATTCGCATCTACGACAGGTGGTACCACCCGGTCGCATACGTCAGCGACATGGGACCGCGCGACATGCGGAACGATCACCACAAGCCCATCTTCCGGCAAGGTAGCGGCATCATGAAAGGCTACGCGAACCGCGCGTGGCATTACTGCGGCAAGGACGAGATCGTCGTCGACAACGCCACGTACAAAGACCCCGACAGCTTCGACATGGCGCGCGAGGTCATCTTCCGGATCTGCGGCGAACGTCCGCACTGGCAAGATGTTCCGCTCACGCCACAAGCAGCGCTCGATCAATTCCTCGTCGCCGGTCACGGACTCGAAGAGCGCAGCCACAGCAAGTGGTACGGCGAGACGTCCGACGCCGAGCGCAATAAGCGTGAACGCGCAGCGCTCAAGAAGGGCGACGTCGGACCGATGAACGCGCGGCTCAACGCCGAGCTGGACTTGGCCGAAGCGCTCGACGAAGACGATCGCCCCGAGGTGCAGGCGCTTCGCGACGATCCGCAGAAGGGTCAGCGCGCCGAGATCATCAAGCGTGCATGGGAAGCTGGTCCCGGCGTCGGCGTGATGGCCGAAATGCTCGATGAACACGATCCGGCGGCACTGTTGCGGCTGCAAGCTACGACACCCGAGGAACAGGAAGCCGAACGACTGCGCCACGAGTACACGCTCGCGCAAGAGATCAAGGACACAGGCGCGCGTGAAGACGCCGAGGATCAAATCGAGCACGAACGCGAGGCTCTGCGCCTCCGGCGTCTGGCTCAACTGCGTGTGGCAATCCTGGAACAGGCGAACGGCGATCTACTCGACCTCGCCTGGCCAGCGACCGAGCGCACCGAGGCTGGCGCTGTGAAAGTCCCACGCGCGCCGTTCCTTCACTGGGCGTTCGCGCGTATGAAGATGTTCGAGTCGCAGCTGCCGCCGTGGAAGCCCATGAGCCCCATCGGCCTCAAGATGCTGAACGACGACCCGTTTCACACCGACTGGGTGATCGGCGCCGGGCTCGATCCCGAGGATCGCTCGCTGCTCTACTACCCGAGCCCGATCGCAGACGCCGCGATGCAGCTCTCGCACGATCTGCAGGACAAGTTCGACGAGCCGTCCGACGTCCACGTGCTCGTCGACGGCCCGTACGCGAGCGGCACGGTGCATCATGGCCGCAAGAAGAAGCCGTGCCCCGACGGTGCAATCGTCGTACTGCCGAACCTGCACCCCGATTACCTCGAAGCGATCGTCGACGCCGCCGCTGTCATCACCGAGGAAGGCGGCGCTGTCGCGCATCTGGCTCAAGTCGGGCGCGAGCGCAACCTGCCGATTGTTCGTATCGCTGGGGCGCTCGATCGCTTCAGCGAGGGTGAAACGGTCAGTGTCGACACGGCGACACGTACGGTACGGGGGTTTTAGCCGTGGGCGACCGCGATCCGCTGACGATGACAAGGCAAGAGATCGAAGACGAGCTGTACTCGCTGCGTCAGCTCATCGCGAGCATCCAACGTTTGCACCTGCGCCGACCGCTCAGTCCAGTGTATCGACACCGCACGAGTGCACTACAGCGCGCTCTCAATGCATTGAAAGTGAAGAAGTGAAATGACCCTCGACGAGATGAAGACGCTCTACATGAGCACGATGGGTTTCCTGATAGAAGATGTGTCGTCGACAGCCGTGTTTACACTGCGCGTGTGGGACGGCATGGACGGCTGCTGGTGTGACGTCGTCGCGAACGTTGATCTCGCGTTTGCGCTGCGCGCATGGTGCGAGCGTACAGCCGACGGCACCAAGGCGACGAGCTACAGCGACATCGACTACTACAAGATTTTTCCGGCCGACACGAAAATGCTGTGGGCTGATGGCTTCACGATGCGCGGCGAAGAAAACGGAGACGAACGATGAAAGTCTTGAAAGGCTATGTCGACTGGATGGAAGGACGCGCGAACCGTCCTGATCTCTACTTGCTCGTCGATACGATCCCACCGCTCGACGAGATGCGGTTTCGTCTGCACGACAAGGGTGGCACGATCGACGGTGGCCTCTACTTCGCGGAGAACGACGGCTACTGCCGGTTCTTTTCACATCACGGCAGCGGCAACAATGGCGGCTTCAGTGGCAACGCGTACGACATCACGATGATCGACGGTTCACGCAAGACGCTGCTTGGACCGTGGTCATCGAATGCGGGCGAGATGAATACGCGCGGCTTCGGTCCGTGTGTCGAAGCACGCCTGACGACGGACCCGGACGCGTTTGCGCGCGGACAGACGTTCGTAGCGGGCGCTGTTCTGCTCACGAAGCTGCGTGAAGCTGCCGACCGGATCAGCGTGGGGACCGGCTACACGTGGCGTCCGGGCGCATCGTACGCGTCCGAGGTTGCGTTCCCGGTCGGCTCACGGTTCGCGCTCGCATGCAATGGCAGCGTCACGATCATCGGCAAGGATAGCCGCGACTACAGGCTCGTGGTGCGGCCCGAGGTCTTCCCCGACGGCACACGGATCGAGAACATCCGTGAGGCGTTGAACGCCGCACTCGCACTCGACGGTGCCGATCAGGCTTCTCCGTGGTTCACACAAGGCGCAGGAGGAACCCGAACTATCGGCCACGACCTAGCCCACGAGATCGGCGAGCGTTACCGCCGCCACGTACCCTACGAGCCGATCGACACGCTCCTGGCACTGGACAGCTACGAGGCTGCAGTGCAATTTCCCGACGGAGAATACTGGGTCAAGCCTGCCACGACCTGATGGTCGATCGCTCTTGTGATAATACTCTTGACTTAGTCCCAGCAGCGATCGTACAACTGGGGTACACAGTCACCGTTACCGCGCAACCGAGCAACCTCTAGGGAGCACTCAGACCATGGCACTGTCATTCGCCCAAGCCAAGAAGGCCCTCCTCGCATGCGTCGAGGCCAGAATCACCCCTGTTCTCGTCGGCCCGCCCGGCGTCGGGAAGACCGCGCTCATGCGCGAAGTCGCTCGCGAGGCTTCGCTGCCGTGCCACGAGTTGCTCGCCAGCAACTGCGACGCCGTCGACATCGCTGGTTTGCCTTACATCGTGAACGGCGAGCTGAAGCGCGCGTTGATCACGCAGATCAAGGCGTGCGTCGATGCGCCGGGTTTGCTCTTCCTCGACGAGTTGACCAGCGTGCCGCCGAGCGTCCAGGCGCCGCTGATGCGGCTCCTGCTCGAACACGTCGCGGGCAACGATCGCCTGCACCCCGACAGCTGCGTCGTCGGCGCTGCAAACCGCCCCGAGGAGTGCCCCGGCGGCATCGAGATGTCGGCCGCGAGCATCAACCGCATCATCAAGCTCGTCGACTACATCCCGACGGTGGACGAGCTGCGCGGCTTCTACGAGAGTGTCGGCAACGACGGCTCGCGCCTGCACGAGGAGTTCCTCGACTTCTCCGCAACGCTCACGGTCAATGCGGATCTGCTCGACATGAGCCCGCCCCGTCCGTCGATCGACGCGGGTGTGCCGTTCGGTTCGCCGCGCGCCTGGGAGCGTGGGCTGCGCGCGTACGCGCACTACTGCGACAAGGCCAACATCGGCTTCAACGTCGGCAAGGACGAGGATGACATCGGCTACGCCATTCTCGGTGGCGCTGTCGGTGAGCACAAGGCCAGCATGTTCCTTGGCATCCGCAAGCTCCGCAAGTACCTGCCGTCGATCGACGAGATTCTCGCGGATCCGGTCAAGGCCAAGATTCCCGAGCAGAAGGACCGCCAGATCGCGGCCGTCGGGCTGCTCTCGCGCGTCGCCGAGAAGGATCTCTGGTGCGCGTGGCTCTACACCGAACGCCTGCTGCCCGAGATCAGCGCTGCCTGTGCGCGTGTCCTCATGACTCGCCAGGGTACGCCCGGGTCGAGCAAGTGGTTCCAGGCGGGCAAGAAGGCCCAGATCGACGCCCTCGCGAAGGTGCGTCGGGCGATGCAGTAGGATCGGGAAGCCGCAACACGACCGTCGAGGACAAGACCATGGCACGCAGCACCAATACCAACGACGCACCCGTCACCAACGGGCACCGTCGCATCGACCCGGATGTCGCCGTTGCGCTCGTCAAGCGCTGTAAGGCGCAAGCGATGTCGCTCGGCTGGAAGTCGCCGTTCTTTCTGCCCGCGATTGCACGCATCGAGTTCGTCGCAGCGCAGTTCCCACCGACGGCGTGCGTCGATCTCCGTGGCCGCATCCGCGTCAACCCGGACTTCGCTGCAACGCTCAAGGACAGCGAGCTGCAGTTCGTGATCGCACACGAGCTGATGCACTTGCTCATGCTGCACCACGACCGCCGCGCGAACCGTGAGCCCGTGCGCTGGAACATCGCGACCGATCTGATCATCAACCGCACGCTCAAGAACGCGGCGACGGCGATGGGTGCGGGCGCGTTCACGATGCCGATGGACAAGAACGGTCACGCCGTCGGGATCATCGCCACCGAGGATCAGGCCGAGATGACGGCCGAGCAGCTCTACAGCGAGATCCCGGAGCCGAACGCGCAGCAGATGGCCGCGCACGCTGCGGGTGCAGTCCCTGTCGGTGCTGGCTGTGGCCCCACGGGTCCCGGTGACGAACCGGGTGACGACGATCAGCCGCAGCCCACCGAGGATCACCTCAAGCGCCAGTGGCGCGAGTGTGCCGCGCAGAGTCAGATGTCGGGGCGCCAGGCCGGTACGCAGGACGGCAACATGCTCGCCGACATCCTCGACATCCCACCGCCCAAGGTTCGTTGGGCTGAGGTGTTGCGCGGCGCGCTGTCTCGCGCGATCGCCGAAGCGGGCCGCGACGACGTCTCGTGGTCGCGTCGTTCGCGTCGTAGTGGCGCCGAGATCATCCTACCCGGTGGCATCACGTACCGCTGCAAGGCGTCCGTCGTGATCGATTCGTCGGGTTCGATGTCTGACGAGGATCTCAGCCGCTGTGTCGCCGAGACCACGGCCATCGTCAATAACTGTCGCGTGCCGGTGTTCCTCGTCGTCCACGATCACTGCGTCCAGGAAGCCTGCTGGATCCGTCCCGGCGCACGTAACATCGTCCACTCCAACATCAAGAAGCGAATGAAGGGTCGCGGCGGTACGAGCTTCAACGAGGCCTACGACCGCGTCGAGAAGGAACCCGGCAAGTTCAACGTCATGGTCCACCTCACCGATGGTGAGGTCTATGACTGGCCCGAGCGGCCGAGTAGCGTCCGGCGACTCGTCGTCGCCCTCGTGGGATCCGCAAACGAGACGTCGGCCCCGAAGGATGCGCGTATCATCGAAGTCGAGCTGTAACCCTAGCGCTGAGCGGCGCTGGTGACTACCTAGGGAGAGAGCCATGAGCAAGAGCAAGAGCAAGCAGATCAAGAAGTCCGAGGGCGTGTTCCACTTCCGGCCAGGGTGGATGATGGTTGACTGTTCGTCGGCGAGTGGCGGTATTCGCTACGACCGTGAGCTGGTCGCCGAGGAGCCGATCAACCGTCGCCGAGGCCTGCAGGTCGATCACAAGACCCGCAAGACCGTTGACAACGTCGAGTTCTGCGCGGCGGTCGACGCCGTCGTCAAGAAGGTCGACTACGTGCTGCGCAAGCACTGTGCGCGTACAGACATGGGCTGGTTCGCCGACGACAGCGTGCTCCACAAGGTCAAGGCCGAGGTCGCCGAGATCATGCGCGAGGCCGAGGAGCTGAACAACGTTGGTGCGAAGAAGGCGAAGAGCGCACGTCGCGCGAAGATTCGTGTCGTGCCGCTCAAGCTCGATCTCGCCAAGCCCGAAGCTGTGCAGGAAATCGCGAGCACGATCCGCAGCGTCCTGATCGAGCTGCGCGACGCGCTCAAGACCGGCGACCTCGCGTCGCTGCACAAGCTCCGCATCCGCTCGCGCAACTTGGAGAAGCTCGCGGTCGGTTTCCAGAGCGATGCGATTCGCTTTGCGCTGGAGCGTGTGCCGCTCGCGGCTGCCGAGATCCGTGAGGCCGTGAAGAACGTCACGCGCGCCGCCAAGAACGACGGCGAGGATGCGGACAAGATCGCCGATCTCGGCGCACAGGCCGCAAAGCGCGCGGGCGCCAAGGTCGATGTCGAGTCAATCGAGGCTGCGATTGCGCACTTCGAGGACTCGCCGCTCGCGGGCGTCGAAGCCGACAACGAAGTCGACGAGGCTGCGTAGGACACCGAAGCTCTGGGCGCAGCGCGTGCTGTGCCCGGCTGAGCGGCTGGGACGCTAAGCAAGGCACCGCCTCGTGCAGATGGTCGACACATCGGCGAGGAGAGGCAACCGTCCGAGTGGTGCGGCGAAGTGCTGCGAGCTAGCACCACACTTTTTCTTGAGGAGCGCGACGTGAGTGACGAAGAACCCCCACAGGGTGCTTGGCTACAGGACGCGATCAAGCGCGCAAAGCAGAGCGCACTGCCGACGTTGCTCCGCGACTTCGACATGGGCGATCCCGAGAACCCGCTCGATGTCGAGTCATACGTCGACGCCATCGAACTGGCGCTGCTCGCGGTGACCGGCGACGTCACCGAGGCCAAGCTCCGCGAAGCGCTCCGACCGATCGCCGAGATGTTCGCCGAGCCGATCAACGCGAAGTGGGAGAGCGTCGCGGACGCGATCGTTGCCATGCTGGAGTGGGTACCGCCGGACAAGTCGTCGCACATCCTCGATTCGTGGGGTGGCCGGTGAGCACTGCAGACGTTCCTTCTGCGCGACTGCTCAACGAGCTACGCGAGGTCCAAGTCACGCTCGCGTACTTCGAGTACTGGCTGTCGGTTGGCAAGTTCGAGTACGTCAACGATCTGCTGCGGCACTTTCTCGTCGCCGATGCACAACCCGCGACACTGTGCGCGATTCTGACGATCACGCATCCGGCGACGAAGGATCAGCTTCGTACCGTTACTTCTTCCTGATGAATGTGGAAGACCGCCTGACGGTGCTCATGGGTGCCGAACGCGCCGCGAGTCTGCTGGAGTACCGACGGTGACCTTCAAGCAGAAAGTCGCTGCGATGTTCCCGACGGTGCGGTCGCTGACACTGCTCGTCTTCGCGATTCTCGCTCTCGGCTACAACAACGATCCCGAACGTGACTTCGTCGTTGGCGTGCTCGTGCTCGTGTTCGGTGGCCTCGCCATTGTCAGTATCGTTCTCACGCCGACGACCAAGGGCGCTGCATGAGAAACGCGCGAAACGCGATCGCCCTCGAAGAGTTTCTCGACACCGTTGTCGAACGCAAGCGTCGCACACGTAAGCCGCGTCCGTTGTCGGCGACGCAGCTGTGCATGCTGCGCAACGTCCGCGACGGGCGCGATGCCTTCCACCACTGCAGCAACATGTCCGAGTACGGCGGTGCCGACGGCACCTGGCGCTCGCTCGTGCGGCGCGGACTTCTTGCGTGGGACAAGAACGATCTCGTGATCACCGCCGCTGGTCGTGAGGTGCTACGAAACTCTTGACTTGTCGACCGAAACGAACGTAACTGGGGAGAACCTATGCCACGGGTGTTGCAGATCGAGACCGATACACCGATGCCGCCGTTCGGCGTCGTAGAAGCAATCGCACCTGGCCATGACGCCATCGACCTGATGCAACTTTGGCTGCTGTCGCATACTAGCGCCCTTGGCGTGTTGTTCTGGCGCGCGGCTGTCCTGCGTGAGTGCTTGCCGAACCCCGACGAGCTTTCGTTTGTCGCGCTCGCTGCCCCGGAGCGCAGCGTTCCGCGCACCGCACTCGTGAGGATCGCACTGTGACGCTCGCCGATCGCGAACGTGCGGCTACGGTAATCGCCAAGATTGTCCAGGCCGAGTACATCCGCGCGCACGGTGTACCTGCGTTGATTCGACGCGGCATTCAGATCATGGCCGAGCAGGCTGAGCAGATGGGTCTCTCGCCCGAAGACGTTCTGACCGTCGACGGCCGTGACGCCTTCATCGCGATCGCTCGCGCGATCTTCGCTCCACACCGCCCCAAGGCCCCACGCAACCAGCTCGGTGCTGAGTGGCAGACCGTCATCCAACTAGCTGCGTGATCCATGACGTTCGAGCGTGATAGCCGTGTGAGTCGGTCCGAGTTTCCACTCTGGCGTATGGATCTCACCACGCGTGAGTCGCGCGACAAGCACCGTTTGATTGTCGAACCGTACGCGATGCGCCAGTCGAGCTATCCACCGGAGCTGCGTGTCTGGATCGAAGAGGACACGCCCCAGTACTGCTATGTCGTCAATTCGATCACGGACAAACCGAAGGGTGTGCCTTCGTTTCGTATCGAGCCTGTCGCGATCGAGAACTCGCGTCGAACAGTAAAGGCTCAGACTGGTCTCGAATATGTCGTCATCGAAGCGCTCGCGACGCAACAACTGATCGGTGACAGTGCGAAGAGCGCGATGCACAACCTGTTCTGGACGCACTTTGTGCTCGACGACGACGGACTCACGTGGCTCTACAAACACACCTCGAAAGAGATCGGAAACTTCTACGCGGGTCAGCGCCTGAACGAATACACGCGGGCGTACGACAACGAAAAGCGCGATACGTATCAGGCACGAAACGCCGTCGAAGACGTAATGAAGCACGACCGCGAGCTGGGCGGGCGCATGGCCAAGCGCGTTGTCGAAGATGAAGCTCTCCAGCACGCCATCGAGGCGTTGCTGATGACCGAAGAAGCTGAAGAGGTCCAGCACGCGAATGTCCGGCGCATCATCGAGCTGAACGCCACAGATAAAGATCGCGTGTTTGCAAGCATCGTTGATGCGTCGCGTGGCGAACACGCCTTTCGCGGTCTACGTGCGTGCCAGCGCGCCGAGCGTGACCCGGAGTTCTTCGAGGCGATCGCGGAAATTGCGCGCCGCATACCCATCCCAACGATACGCGCCAAGCGCATCAATGCGTTCCTGCACAAGTCGAAGAGGACCCCGTGACCGACGAACCCATCAATCACAGCACCCGCGAACCGCATCAGCCCACGTACGCCACCGTCGTCGACGGTGACCTTCCGTTCATCGAGAACGGCGACGGTACGCGTGAGATCAACTACCAAGTTCGGCTCGATCGCCTCGGGCCCGGCAACGTCGAGTTCAAGTTGATCCTCGACGGCAGACCGTGCGGCACGCTGCCATTCGACAACCTCGTCAAGGCCGCAACGCGGATCGATCCCGAGCATGCTGTCGGGCCCGAAGCGCAGATCCAGAAGCTGCGCAAGGAACTCTCCGAGGCCCGCGCCGAGACATACGACTGGCAGGCGAAAGCCGAGAAGCTCGAAGAGAAGATCCGCGCGTACGAAGAATCCACGAAGGCTTGAGCGATGCGAACGACCGACACCACGCCGATCCGAGATCCACGCAACGCGGGGGGCCTGCTGACAGCGGTGCTCGAACTTGCGCTCGCGGCTCCGTCCGTCGTCAAGTACGCCAACGTGATTGCAGACCTCGCCGAGATCGTGAAGGTCGGCCGCGAGTTCTCGAAGATGCCGCGCAACTACACCAACGGTTACAAGCGTCGTGGCGGTTCGTCGGAGTTCTACCAGCGCATCAAGAAGCTGTGGGAGGCGGCACCTCAGGGTGCCCTGGACCTGTACCTTGACCGCGATCGCGAACGCCGCGACGCGTACGGCACCGCGAAGTTGCTTGCCGATCGCATTCTGAAAGTCGCCGTCGACACGCTCGAAGACGAGCGGCGTTGGGTCAGGTTCATCTCTGAGACGCGCATACCGGCGCGGTCGTACACGAACACGCCCGCGAGTATCGAGCCACCGGAGTGGCGAAAGGCCTGGCTCGATCACGTCTCGGGCGCGCAACAGCTCGGTGCAGACCTCAGCGAGATCGCAACCATCGAGTGCGAGTGGCGATTCCGCGACCTCACCGACCGCAGCCATCGCGGCCGGAACATCCGCGCCGCATGGGAGGCTGCGTGGCTGTCGGGCAACTACAGGTTCGCCACCGAGCTGATCGAGAGCATCCTGTGACCAAGGCCAAGCCGAAGACGCCGTGGCAGGTGTACGTCGAGAAGCGCACGTCCCGGAACCGCCGCCTCGTCAGCATGGCGACGTCGCGTCTGCAGCGTGACTACCAGGAACCGACCGAGATGCCACCACAGGCGCAGCTCGCGATTCATCTCGGGCTGATCACGCTGACGAACTGCTCGACCAAGATCGTCGACATCCGCTCGCGAGCGCGCTGGATGATGCACTGGATGATCGGCTACCTGCTCGATCAGGGCTTCACCGTCGAGGAAGCGTCGACCGACAACGCGCTCGATGCACTCGAAGCGCTCGTGCTCGCCGCTGCGCAGGTGCGCGAGAAGCAGCCACCGCACCTGCTTCAACTCAAGAACAGCCGGTTGCTTCACCCAGATGGCACACCGGTTCCGAACACGTGGTTGGACGTCTACAACACCGCGTGGAAGTTCATCAGCGCCATGGAGAATGCAGCATGAAGGGCAAGCTCGAATACCATCTGTTCGCGAAGTTCCCGTCGAACGCGGGCGCTGTCCGCATCGGCGTGTTCCTCAGCGAGCGCTCTGTCCAGAAGATCGGCGGCGCGATCCACGAGTACGCCGACGACGTGTTCTACCGAATCAAGGTCCGACGGCCGGACACTAAGCCGTATCGCAAGCCGAAGCACTGGCCGCGTAACCCAAACTGGCGCTCGACACTGTGAGCAAGCTCGATATCGAAGAGGCCACGACATGGCTGGAGTTGGCCGCAACCGTCGCGCGGTTACCTGCAACCGGTCTGCTCAAGCGACTGCGTGACGGCGAAGACGATCTAGGTGACGCGATCTACGCGATCCTCGCGGCCGAACGTTCACCGTCGGATCGGCTCAACTCCGTGCGGGACTTCCTCGTGCTGCACAGTCTCGGCGAGACGTGGGATCCGGCAACGGACGTACAGGAAGCCTTGTGGCGTCCCGAGACGTCACCGTTCCAGGTGCCACAGCGGTTTCTCGACGTCTGGTTCCCACAGACGCGGGTGACGAAGCACCACGATGAACCGTCCGTTGAGTCACTGATGCGCGTCCGGCAATTCTACGACTCGCTCGAACTCACGTCGGACCTACTCAACTCGACGCGCCTGTTCGGGAACAGCAACATCGGCGATGCGCGCAAAACGAATCTGCAAGTTCCAGGACAGCTAACCTTCGACGACACGCCGATCTTGCTGACGTCGTGGTGGATCACAACGGTTTCGTGGCCACGCGTCGAGGACTTCTTCTCGAAGGCGTGGCTGACACTCGTCGTCGGTGATCGTCAGGAAGTCATGACGCCCGCGCTCGAACTGCTGCGTCGTCGACAGACCGTGCTGATCCCGGTTACGACGCGCCAAAACTTCTCTGCGCGATTCGACTGGAGCTACACCCCGGACGAGGTCCGTCCACCGCACGCGCCGCCGCTCTACGTGTTCGTCGAAGGCTGGGGCCAACGGAGGTCACTGTGAGCTGGGATGACAAGACCTTCATGGCACGCGGACTCCGGGTGCGGCACAAGTATTTCCGTCGACGCAAGTGCCACGGCAAGTGCATACGCTGCGGCGTCAAGCGTCGGAAAAGCACGAGCAACTGGGAATACTTGATGCCCGGTGCTCGACAGTGGACCATGAGCAACCCACCTTGCGTTGCTCGACGAACCTTGTAACCAGGAGCTTGACCCATGGCGTTTACGTCTCGTCCCTTGTCTCGCAACGATCGCGGCGCACCTCAGAACTACCGCCGCAAGTTCACCATCAGCGCACATGCCGTCGAACGGTATCGTGAGCGCGTCGACGTCGAGTTTCAGGCACGCGACGACCAAGACCTTGGGAACATGCTCGATGAGAAGCTGCAGCACCCGGAACGGGCGAAGCGCGAAGTCGAGCGTCTCGAAGCCGAGAAGCTGACAGCGCAGACCGAACGCGAGGTAGCGCAGACCAAGCTCACTGAGCTGGTCGAGGCATCATGAGCGAGTACACCCCCGAGGAGCGTCGCGAGATTCTCTCGAAGATGCGCACCGCCTCGAACGCGTTCTACGCTGCCGCTGCACGTGCTGGCTGCCACGCCTTCATCGAGTTCACAGGCCTGATGAATGAGTTCATCAAGCTCTGCGGGGAAGCCGACGAGCAGGGCATCGACTGGGTGCGTGCGAACGTGCACGGCGACGTCCACCTGCCGTTCAAGCCGTATCACGTCGAGTACCTCAGCGAGAAACTGGAGTGCATCTACGGCTGCCGCCTCAAGCTCGTCGACGAACCCGAGCAGTAATGGGTCGCCTCTCGCAGCTACTCGCGGGCGGCGGCGGTCCACGACCACGCAGCAACGGCGCCAAGACCGGCCCGCTGCGCAAGGTCGTCTCCGTCGAGTACAAGGGCGGCGTGCCCTTCGAGACCTACGAGTGCGGCCACATTGCGATCGCGAAGCGTGATCTGATGGGCTACACGAACGCAGCCCGACGACGCTGCCAAAGGTGCAAGCCCGGTTGATGCCGCCGAACCTGACAGATCGCATCGCGATGCAGCTACTCCACGCTACGACGGGTTACCTGCGCGGGTCGTCACTACAGCTCGACAAGGCGGGACGCGCGGTGCCCAGTCCTGTACTGCAGTCGGGGATGTTCCAGCTTGCGTCGCAGCTCGCGAAGCAAGGGCTCTCACCGGGCGACCTCGATCGTCCCGAGGGCCGCGAAGCACTTGAAGCAATCGCCTCCACGATCATCCCAAAGAAGATGACGGCCGTGATCACCTTGCTGTCGTTGCCCGACGAGTGGCGGCATGTCGTCAACGCGGCCTATCGCCACGCCGACCACTTCGCACGGAATGTGCGGCCGTGAACGAAGTGCGGCACTACTCGGACAAAACCGTCACGACTGCAGCACGGCGCATTCGGCGCGCGATGCGTCACATCACGCACGCGGGTCTGCGGATGCGCGACCAGCTCGACATGCTCGTGTGTCAGCTGATTCGCCAAGGGCTCGAACCGATCGACGTCGCGCGTGCGAACGGCGACGACGCGTTGACGATCATCGCGAGTGCGCTGTCGGTACCTGCGTCGGTCGAAGACCCGCGCCACAAGCCCGGCTGGATCGTCGTCGATAGCATGGTCTCGGAGATCGAAATCGCGCCCGGCAAGAAGATGTTCCTGCCAGTGCCGAAGCACGTACGTACAACGCGCGAACCGTCTGCTGCGTGGCAGCGCGTGATCGATCGCGTACTTCGAATGCCTGAGAAGCAGACACCGCCGTGACGTGGGACCCGGATGATCCCGTTGCGTGGCGCGTCGCTGACGCCTGCAACCGCGCGGTCTACCCATGGATGTTCCAGCTCAACGCGAACCGTGCTGAGTTCCTCGAAGAGGGCCGCGTCGACATCCAACTCGTGGTCATGGTCGTCGCGTGCGCGCATCACCAAGGTCTCGCACCAAACGACTTCGACAATGCCAACGGCCAACCGGCGCTCCGCGCTCTGGCCGACGCACTCGCGGCCGATCGGGTACTGCGAACCGTCGTCAAGACGACGATCTTCCACGCAGCGTACGGTGGCCGAAGTAGTTGGAGCGCAGCTTTCGACGGCGAGTGGGCCGACGTCGTGCGTGCTGCCGAGCATCTGTGGAAGACGCAGCCTCGACGATACGAAGTCGAGAAGTGACGATCGCGCGAGCGATCGCGTAGAATCGGGTCATGGCACAGAACTGGCCCAAGGGCGGTCGGACGACCGAGCGCTGGCGCAAGAAGCTCGAACGTGTCGCGACGTGGGTACCTGTCGACATGTTGCTCGCGTGGATCGACACCGAATCCGGCGGTCGCCCGACGGTCACAACACATCTTGGCGAACGCGGACTGTTCCAGGTGCACCCTGCTGAGGTCGAGATGCTCGGGCTCACGCAGGACGAGTTCATGCGACTCACGACGGACACAAACCTCGCGCTGCGGGTCGGTGTCAAGATGGTCAAGTCGTACGCGTACCAGGCAAAGAAGGATCTCGCGAAGGTCGGTGTGGACTGGCACGGCCGCGACTTCTGGAAGCTCGTGAAGCTCTACCACGGTGCGTACGCGATGCCGTCGAGTGTCCTCAACGCGTTCGCGCGTACGAACAACCGTGGCCCCGAGAACTGGCCTGAGCTGTATGCGTTCGCGTTGCAGGAAGCCGCTGCAGGTCGCGATCTCGTACTGGGCAACACGAACCTGTCGGCGACGCTTCGGCGCCTCACGAACTTCATCATGGCGAACGCCGAAAAGACCGGTGAGGCATCCGAACTGCCCGTGTACAACCGCGACAAGGTTGCGATTGTTACGAGGCTGCTGCGCCAGGCCGGATTTTCGATCTAAGCTCGACGCATGGCATTCATCTTTGTTGTCGCATTCATCCTTGGACTGTTCATGTACTTGCTGCCGTCAGCGAACGCGAAGGTCACCCGGATCGGCGAGATGCTGCTGTTCTCGTCGATTCTCGCGCTCCTGATCACCGTCACGCCGACGGCCGTCGCGAAGCTCTTCCACTGATGGGCGTGCTAACGTGGCCGCGCACGGGCGATCTCGTGCGTGATCTGGAGAGCTACATGCGGAAGGAACGAGAGCTAGGCGTCTGGGGCTTCCCGCATTTCGTGCGGTACCTGCGCGCGATCATCGTGCGTTTGACGCCACAGCCACATCGCTGCACCGAGGCTGTCCTCGACGCTGCAGCGATGATCCTCGACGCGAACACGGGCGCGCTGCTCACCAAGCTCATCACGACGCCGCCCGGTGGCCAGCGACCCTGGCGCACGGGCCTACAAGCCGAATCGCGTGCGCACCTCTCGCGCCTCGCGGCAAATGCGATCTGTGAGGTCATCGGCTGCTGGGCGGGCCACGATCCACAGCCGGGGCTCGCAACGGGCGTGAAGTTCCACGACACCCAAGACGGTCGAGCGGCACAACATGCGTACGAGCGTGCGAAGTCGATCGTGCGCACGATCGAGAGCGCCGCGCTCGACGTCGGGTTCACGATGAACGATCTCCTGGAGTGTTCTGTCGACGCGTTTGCCGACGGCGAAGTCGATCCGAACCGCCGTGACGCTGCTGTCGCCGCAATGTCAGCTGGACACTTCCGGCTCGGGCACGAGATCGTCACCGACGCACCCCGCGATAAGAACTGATCCCGGGCACAACTCGGTCTTGACAAGTTTGACCCGAACCGGTTACGACCGGGGTGACCCAGGAGTTGCAAGCTAGCCTCGGGATACAGCGAGGTGCGAGTCGCTCTCGTACCGTCTGAGCAAAACAGGTTGAATGGTCGACGCCCGGAAACGCTGCTGACACCTCGGAAAGACGAGGCCTTCGGGAGAACACATGGCCAAGAGAGCGCGTTTCGAGATTCGACGGGGACGTACAGGTCTCTTTCATTTCGTGTTGATCGCCGCGAACAGCGAACCGATCGTGACGAGCAAACACTACAAGACCAAGGCTGTGTGCCGAAAAGGCATCGATGCTGTGCTCGGCGCGATCAACGGTCATTACGGTGACCCTGACGTCATCGACACCACTATGAAGCGATGACGCTGAAGGAGCGCTACGACCGCAGCCACCCACACGATCCGCGTTCGATCGAGCTGTTCCACAGCATCGAGAAGCTCGACTTCGAGGAGGGCGGCGATCGCTTCTGTTTCAAGTCTGGCGGCGACGGTGACAACGGCGAACACCTGATGTACCTGCTCGACGTTCACTTCGCGCGAAGGGATGTTGCACGTGTCGATGGAAGATGAAATCGACTTCGCCAAGGGGATGGCCGTGCCCGACGACATCGGCACGCTTGCACGCGAGTGGCGCAACATCGAACGCCCCGGCTACTTCGGTCGTCGCCGCGATCTGATGCACGCGCAATACGATCTGCAGTACGGCGTCGGCAACTGGCGCCTCGCGTGGGTGGTCAACGGCTACGGAGCTGATTCGACCGACATCTCGTTCTCGTTCGAGCAGGCGTGCGAGCTGTTCTACGAAGAGAGCTACTACCGCCATCTGGAGAGCCGTCCCGCTGACATCGACTTCATCTGTGAGTTCACCGAGTGCATCGACAACGCACCGACGAACGTGCACAGCGGGCTCGACTACACCGCGCAGGAAGCGTACTCGACGCACATCCAGGACATTGCCGTGCGCAACGTACTCTCGCGACTCGGGCGGGTGTTCACCGGCAAGCGCGCCGAGCTGCTCGTGATCCGCTCAGCCGACTCGAACGGCTTTCGCTTCGGGCCCGGCAACATCCCGCTGTACCAGCCGAAGCTCATCACGAAGCTGTCGCTGTGTCCTGCGTGGGCGAACAAGGGCAGTGTCGAAGACTTCTGGCAGAGCAACAAGTGGTTGCAGGCCGCACGCTGACAAGAACGTGCTACCGTGCCCGGATGCGCAACGCGGTGATCATCGAGATCCGCGCCGCCGAGGGTGGCGCGGATGCCAAGCTCCTGGTCGTGGAGCAGACGAAGATCTACATCCGGCTGGCAGGCCGGAGGTCACTTTGACGTCGAACTCGTAGAAGAGCGCGCAGGCCTCACAGTCCTTCGCGTGCTCGGGAAGCATGCTGTCGAGACGTTCAAGGACGAGCCCGGCGGTCATCGGTGGCAGCGCATTCCGCCCACCG
>Ga0163155_10002028_pt1 | contig 23341 bp, 13 predicted proteins | sample OliLakLV19SP4G1_FD_148611 | JGI IMG/M metagenome (GOLD analysis project Ga0163155, IMG submission 148611) | Freshwater microbial mat bacterial communities from Lake Vanda, McMurdo Dry Valleys, Antarctica - Oligotrophic Lake LV.19.SP4.G1 | ecosystem: Environmental > Aquatic > Freshwater > Lake >... | reverse complement strand
GGTGGTGGCGGAAGCTTTGCGCTAGTTTCAACTGGCTCGGCAATCACGCTCGACAAGGTCACGCTTGCTGCCAGCGATGGCGGCGCCGGAGGGAAGGGAGGTCAAGGGCAGACAGGCGGTGTCGGTGGGCAACCTGGAGCGGCAGCGGCCGGGGTGAGTTCGCTACCGTCTTGCGCCGGAGGCATGGGCGGCAAAGGTGGCAAAGGCGGTGACGGTGGGGGTGGAGCAGCCGGCCCGTCCATTGGGATTGCGTACACGGGCAGCGCGCCTACGGAGGTAGCCCAAACTGTGGTCATTACCGTCTCAGCGTCGGCACTTGGCGGCCCCGATGCAAGTGGCGCAACTACAGGTTCTGGCGTGGGAGTGGTGGGAATTTCGGAAACGCGGCATATGTTCTAAGCGTTCGTTGTATCGGATTAGGCTCGCGCTTCAAAGATTACCTACTCCGCAACACAAATCCGCTCTCCACTAGACTCATCCATTGGCGGTCAAGCTGAATCGCAAACTGGGGATCGTCGATCAGCACCCCCGTTTCGATGTTGCGATCCTGACCCCGCAAAGTGAAGTTAGCGCTCGACACGAAAGCGCGCCGTGAGTCCACCGTCACGCACTTTGCGTGGAGGCTACAGTACGAGGCACCCCTGCCGGTCTGAAGCGCCCTGCGATCACAGTAGAGAATCGGCGGTGGTGTCTCAAACGGCCAGTTGTTCTTGAGAAAGATCGCCAGCTGTTCGTGGCCGTAGGCTTCTTCGTCCGCCTGGTGCTGCTGCGGTTGCGGTATGTCGACAAAGAAGTGAACATCGACGCCGTGCTCGACCATTGCTCGCTGCAATGGCAAAAGAACGCTTTGGGCGTTTCTGAAGCTGTATCCCGCCAAAACGACTCGTTTTCGGGCACCCTCGAATAGTTCGCGAAGAACTACGGCTGTGTCTCGCGCCTGCGCTTGCGAGCCTTCAGGACCGGTCCAGACGAGCTCTGGCGTGGGGCGGGTCCGGACCCGCTCATCGAGCACGGCGAGCAGGATGGCCAAACAGGCGGGCTTGGCGTGGCCTGACAACACCGTTGCCAACGCGTCGAGCTGCAGCGTCACCCCGAAGGCGATGAGCGTGTTGCGTGAAACCGGAGACTTCAAGTGCCCCGTTTGCAGACCTTGAACGAGGCGTTCGAGAGTCGCGGTGCTGACATCGCCAAGGCTGGCTTCCGGTGCCAGGAGGGTCATGGACGTTCCTTGAAGAACGCGAGATCGGGACTATTTCCGATGGTCGGAACTACCAGCGCTCGATCGAGGTAACGGTTGAAGCGTTCGCAGGAGCACTCGGCGATGTAGAGGCAACCGTGACAGGCGGCACCTTCGAGGCGTCGGTCATCGACGTCACCGGTGGGATCATGACCGGCACAGACAGGGTCATTCGAGCAAAGACGCCCCAAATCCCAGGCTTCTCGGAGGTGATGCACAATTCGACGACCCTCCTCGACTAGCCCTCCAAGAGTACCTTCGGAACCTGTGGTGCCCGTCGAAAGCAAGATGCCCGCCATGCTCCGTTCGCCTTCAGCAGAGCAATAAATGCGCTCGCGAATGGCACTGGCAGCGTAACCGCATTCAAGACTGATGGCAGTTAGCAGCAAGTGGGAGAGCGAGTGGAGCAAATAAAAGCGCACGCCGGGAAAGTCCGCTCCCGTTTGCTCAGCGATGAACGCTTGTTCGAGCTGCTGAGCCCGCTCTTTCACAGCGTCCCGTTCTTCCCAAGCGACAAGGCTGGCTTCGTCAAGTTCGATGAACACGCCCTCGCCACGCACCTCGGCAGCCGGAAGCCATTTCTCGTTGCCGGTGGGGAGCGTCAAGACCGCAGGGCGTATTTTGTATTTGTTGAAATCGTATTCACCCTGGAGGTTGGCGCTCACCGAGTCGAAACGACTGAAGCTCACCTGCACCCGCACCTCACGAAGCTCAGGCACAATCACAAGTTTCGAGAGCCCGTTTGGCAACGCTGCACGCTGCTGGGGGATTCGATAGGCGGCAAAAAGGGCTCCTTCAGGGGCCAAGACACCGGGCGTCTCCTCGGGTGCCGTGAGGAAGCGCTCGTACTCGGCGGAGCGCAGTGGAGATTCTGCGGAAGCCGCGCCATCCCCGCGTTTGGTCACAATGGCGGCGAGAACATCGGCCAGATTATTGTCCTCAAAAGCCAAACGAACTTCCTTCTGAAGCTTCGCGAGAAACTGCAACTCCTCAATACTTGAGATCTCTTTCACGCGATCCCAGATGTCCTTGTGGAGCAGCTTAACGGTGAGCGGATTGGGCGGAGCCTCAGGTAGACGGAGTGCACTCACCACCTGAGCGAAGTAGGCGTTCGATGCCGTACGAATCAGGAGCTTCAATTGTTCGCTGCAAGGCTCCGACGCCGATCTGCCGCCAAGCCAAGGGCGATCCCCGTCACACTTGAACGGTAGAACGACCGCTTGGCTCATGGGTTGCGGTGCAACGTCGCAGTTCTTGCACTCGACAAAAATTCGACTGACGTCGCCGGTGGCGCCCTCCCTGAGATAGAGCTCGGGACGATCGCAGACGCCCTTTGGGTGAGCGAATGCCACCCAAGGAAAGTCGCTCAAATGGCCATATTCGCAGGCTGCAACGAAACGCACCGGAACCGCGTGACTCTTCTGGTTGCTCTTGCACTGATGCCGATAGCGTCCGCCCTTGTCCTCAAACGCATCGTGAGCCCGAGCTAGTCGCCGACAGCTGTGGCAAACGAACCAGCGTGGAAACTCTAGTGCCCGTACTCCGGAGAACAGTGAGGGTTCCGCGTCGTCGCCCTCGGGAGACATCCGAAAGTAACCTTCCGTTGCCAGGTCAAGGTTTGGATCCAGCATTTTTAATCGCGGGATCAGGGAACGTCGAAGTCGCTCATCATCCAAGGCCGTGAACCCTTCACGACTGTAACTCCAGTGTTCTAGGCCACCAATAACGATCGATCGGTCCAGCAGATCCACCATCGCGCCCGGACCGAATGTCGTGACCAGCTGGCTCTGTCGGATTTGCCCGGCAGGCTTGTGCTGCTCATGCTTGCCGCGCTGTTTCTTGACCGTAGCCATGCCTCAATTCCTCCTGTCCAGATCAGCAAGGCGAAGCCAAATGTGAGTGCTCGGCTCAACATCGCGCATTGACGTTGGTGCTTGAAAACGCCGCTCATCGAGATCCGCCGGAGGATCGTCCGTCGCCGTGTGGAGCAGTGGCACTCCTTCCTGCTTGCGCTTATCCAGCCGACTCCAGGTGCGTTCGGCAGCGCCTTCGACCGCGCGATCGGCCACCTTTTCCCAGGCATCCAGGAAGTTTTTCCCGCGTGCCCGAAGCTCACCCGCAATACGCTCCTCCGCTTCCACATCGTGCCATTCGCGGTGTCGACGGCCCCGTTGCACCAGCACTTCAAGCACCGACTCCGCCAGCGAGCGATTCTCATGAAGCTTCATCACGCCGCGTGCGGGCTCAAGCGCCAGGATCCCATGACGCAGCATGGAGATGAGCGTACCCACCATGCCGCGATCGAGTGTTTGCAACGAAAACGGTGTCACACTGGTTGCCTCAACCTCGCGATAGAAGCTCTCGTGATACGCGCAGAAGCGCTCGTAATGGGAGCGATCCCGAGGCCGAGCTGCATTCAGACACGTGACGACAAGGCCAGGGTAAGCTCGCCCCACGCGACTCGTCGCCTGAATGTATTCGCTCGAAGTCTTCGGTTGCCCCGTGACAACCATCAAGCCCAAGCGATCCACATCGAGGCCCACGGATATCATGTTGGAGGCGAGCACGGTATCGAGCGGGGATGCCTCAATGTTCGCGCGCCGCACATTGAGGCGGCGTTTGGTTTCCTTCACGGACTCTGTGGAGGCACGGGACGTCAGCTCTTCCGGATGGATCAACGTCCGGCGTTCTGCCCACGGGTGCGGCCCATGATAGTGAAAAGGCCGCTTATCCTCGGAAAAATCCTTCACACGATTCGAAATCTCATCCTCAACCAAACGTCGCATGCCCCCCAATTCTCTGAGCGAATTAAAATACCCCACCAGCGTCATGTAGGGATCCGAGGGTTGCTTCGCGTCGCCCTTGGGGTCGAAATGCTTGGCGGCGGCCGCGAGCAACGTCGCGTAAGTGCGCACTGAAACGGCCCTGAGTGCCCGCCCAGGCGCCGCAACCCCAACGTAGAGGCGCCCGTGCGACGTAGCGTCCACCGTGGCGAAGAAATTATCGCCATCATCGATCCCCCGCGGCGGGAAAATTGCCATCTCCCGATCAAAGAGAGCCCGGATCTGTTCCCGCGCTCGGCGCACCGTAGCGGTCGAACACACGACTTTGGGCGCGCGCCGTTTCCCATCGATCACTCGCTCGGAGAGGTAGTCGATGGCCGTCTCGTAGAGCCCCACCATCGTTCCTAATGGTCCTGAAATGAGATGCATCTCATCCTGGATGATCAGCTCTGGCGGATAGAGCCCGTCGGGCAACAGCTTGGCTCCCTTGGGCGGATTGTGCATCACGCCGTGTGCGCGTCGTTCGTCGAGGTGCGTCGCGCGACCAAACAGCATGCCTGCCTCCCCGCGCCACGGCATCATGGCGAACTTGTCGACTGTGGCCACCAGAAAATCCGGCAATTCCCGATAAATCTGCTCGTCGACGAACAACACCGGAAGGCCCTGGCCCGGACGATTCTTCTCGCTAAACCGACAACTCGGGCCGTCGCAATAGACCACCGCGCGCGTGTACTTCGTTTTGCTCGGGCGCCCCGTATCGTCTACCAGTTTGATGTTCTGGATCTTGATATCTGTGGCGCACCACGGGCAGGAAGTGAGTGGAAACGGCGAGTCCGTGCGCCCCGGCGTGTAATCATTGAGTACCGCGTGAACATCCTTCAGGTGATTGGCAGTGGCCGCTCTCCCCACCCAAAGCCCCACGCTGAACCGCGCATTCCCAAGTTGCTTGGGAACCTTGTAGCGCAGCTCTTCGAGCGCACACATCAAGGTCGCCGCGCGCCCTAGCTGATCGAGCGTGAGCAAGCGCAAGGTGTAACGTAGGACAACGGCGACCCCACGCCCCTCATCCGGCCGATCCTGTCCATCGAGTCGCCGCAAGATCAGTGTGAAGGCGATCAGCCCCAAGTAAGCCTCCGTCTTCCCACCGCCCGTCGGAAAGTAGATCAGATCGGCGAGCTTTCGATCCGCGTGGCTTGGGTCCGCGATAGCCGCCAGATTCATCAGTACAAAGGCGAGCTGAAAGGGGCGCCACTGGGGAGCCCTTCCACTGCTGTAGCGAGGATCTTCACGCGCCTTGTCCGCCTGTCGCGCCGCGACGTGCATAGCGCGATTGGCCATCTTGAAGGACTCGCGGACGCGGTCACTCCGGACCAAAAGTTCGATGCCCTCCTCCATTCGAGCACGGGCACGCGTCGCCTCATCCATGAGCATGGCACGGGTCGCCTCGAGTTTGTCTCGACCGAGGTACACGTCGCGTTGCCGCTGTATCCAGCTCGCGTATTGTTCAATCAGCGGCGTGAGTGCATTGTGAAGCGCTGGGCCACTCATTTCGGCAAGCTCCATCATCTCCGTCGCAACGCCAGGCACATCTTCGTGCTTCACTCCGAGCACCGCATATTCGGGCAACTGAGTCGTGGTTATCTCGGTGACGCGTCCGTCGGCATCCTTATCCGGAGGCTCCGCGCTCGTGTTATGCCCTACTGCCCACTCCCACTTGTCGCGAAAGAGAAGGGCTAAGACGGGCTGGTCGTAGTTGTCGGCATCTTCCCCTTTACGATTCGGGCGCGGCACGAACCCACCCGCGTAGCGCATGGTGAACGACACCTGAAAAGCAAAATTGATGTCCCGATCGCGTTCAAGGGCGGGCCGATCATTGACCAGAAATAGGCTCAGAACGCGTGTTCCCGAGTCAAGGCCATCCATGTCCGTGGTGCGCAGCTCCCCGCGAAAACACAGACCCGTGGCCTCAGGCCAGCGAACACCATTCTTACTTGCGAGGAGCGATTGCTCGAGCGGAACCTTAACCGTGTAGGGTCCCCGCGGGACGCGTTTCCACCCCCGCTTAGTCATGTCGGCGCGATCCTCGGAGATCTCTTCAACGATGTAGTCGGCCCAAGACACGACCACCTCAACGTGGTCGGAGCCATCGATCGATCCAGGGGGAAGAAAAGCAGAGAGCCCCATCGAAGCCGGAAAGTGTTGACGGCGCTTGGCTTCAGGTTCGGCATCGCCGGCGTCTTCAGCCTTGCTCTCCGTTCCCGCCTCAAGCCCCTCTTCCGAATCCTGATCATCAGGATCAGGAGCGCGCGCCGACTGAGGCGCGAGAAAACCCGTGAGGTACCAACGAGAAGGCGGCAGCGGCAGCACCTCTTCGCCAGCGCCAGGATGTCCTTCCGGAACAAACGGACCGATTAGATCAGCTTTGAGTGCTTTGACTAACTCTGAACGGATGCTTTCGGATGTCGCCACGGATCTCCCTCAGTTGCCACAATTACCATGACGCTGAACTAGGGCACAGTTCTTTCACATGAAATAGCTCCCCCAACATTTTAATGCCTTTGCTGGGCGCCTAGATGCCGCATCAGAATATGTCCCTGTCGAGCGGGTGGGATCCCCGCCTTCGTGGAGGCCAAGAGATGTGCCCCCTCTCGTCCATCAATCGGCTCATGCTTAACGTCTCCGCGCCCAGGGGGAAACTCCTACTGTAAACGATAGCGCCCAGCATTCCGCACAGATTCACATATGATTCCGTTTGCACGACTGCCACTCCGCGACGTATAGAGTCCCACCGTGGCCAATCATCACGACGCCCTCTTCAAGGAAGCCTTTTCTTCTCCGGACAGCGCCGCCGCGGAGCTGCGTGCGGTGCTGCCGAGTGACCTTGTTCAAGCCATCGAGCTCTCCAAGCTCTCCCTCGTTCCAGGTTCCTTTCGCAGCCACGAGCTTGCTGAAAGCCACACCGATTTGCTTTTCACAGTGCCCATCGCTGGAAAGGCGAGGTCTGCCTAGTTTCGAGTTTCATTTGGACGACATCAGCCACATTCCTGGCGAAACGCTCCGCGCTCGTGCCTTCGACGCCTTTGCTACGGTGGCGGTTGCGGCCCTCAGCCGCTCCCATGAGTCGGAAGAAGCGCTGCTGCAGGCCCTCGCGCCCTTCGCTGATCTCTTCGCCGCCCTGGTTTCAGCCCCTCACGGCGCCCGTGCGCTCGCCATCATTTTCGAGTATCTTTCCAGGGTCGCGCCACGCCTTACCCCCCAGGGCCTCGCTCAGGCACTCGCGCCTTATACCACTCAAGGTCAGGACATCCTCATGAACATTGTCGATCAGCTTAGACACGAAGGCAGACAGGAAGGCCAAGCGGAAGGTCGAGCGCTGAGTGTGCTCAAACTCATGAAGCTCAAGTTTGGTCAAGTACCAGTGGAGATCGAACGCACCGTTTCCGCTGCCCCCGCCGAGCGCCTGGACACCTTCCTTGAACGAATCCTGACCGCGGCTTCGTTTGAGGATGTGGTGCGGGAGTAGGCTCCTGAAGACACACGACTTGCGCTCAATCCCTCACTCCTGAGCAGATCCTGCAAATGCAAACTGAAAAGTCCTATGAAGAACTGATTGCTGAAGCCAAGCGCCTTCAAGCTACCGGCGTTCTGCCGAAGGACCCTACGCGCGAGCAGCGGATCAGCTGGGCGTACGGACAGACCAAACTTGAGAATCCGGCCGTCACGCGGGAAGACGCCGTCCGAGCTGTCGATTCAAGAGCGGGATACAAGGCCGGGCAGTAGGGTGCGCCTGAATGCCCCGAGCCCCAGAGGCGTGCTTGGCTTGGGGTAACCCCTTCGAGTTTCCGGGTATGCCAGCTTAACGTCAGCACAATTCACGCTCGGAGGGACTACCGTCCGTCCAAAATACTGGACGGCACCGCTGGATGGGTTAGCGTAGGGCTTAGTCATGCCTGATTCGAAAGCCACCACCCGCACTTGCTCCATCTGGACGGCACCACCGAACGCAAGGTTCGAACCTTTGGAGCTCCTTTCGCGCGCCGTCCTCACTCCTGAGCAGATCAAGGCAGCACGAGAAAGTGCGAGCGAAAGCATCCGAGAGCGGCAGAAGGCCTACGAGACACCACTCTCCTCTCACACGATGCGTATCTTGCTGCCGTGAGTTTTGACGGGGGATACGGGCCTAGGCGCTTTCGCGTCTACGAATTCTCGATTGAGGCGTTTCCTCCCGAGCTCGCGGACACACGGCAGGTACGTTATCTCCGCGTCTACCTTGCCGACCTTGGTGCGCAAGCCATTGTCGAAGAGCCAGTCTACTTTGACCGAGACTTTCTTTCTGAGTTCAGCGCGTTCTATGCCACGAGCGCGAGAGGGTATCAGAATGCCTGCAGGCGTTACCATGTGTTCTCTCTGGGAACCGACGAGTTGCGCGCGAAGCTTTCCGAAGCACTGGCCGGAGAGCTGCTTGCGCACACCGCCCTCCAAGAGGCGTATCTGGGATTTGTCGTCCGCCGTCCAGTTCAGGCAACGCCTCTCGGCCGGACCGTGCTGCGATGGTACCCGGAGCGCGGCAGTGAGCCCCATCGGGTCACAGAACCGTGCCGCAATTACGTTGTTCATCTGGCTGGGTTGCCCCTTCAAGTTAAGGGGCTGGCATGGCAACAACAGGATAGCGCCGTAGGTGCGTGCGCAACTGTGGCCCTTTGGACCATGCTTCACTCATCAGCCCTGGACGAGAGGCTGGCAATCCCCACAACGACCGACATCACCAGGAGCGCGCACCAGCGCTGGCCTTTGGCGCACCGTGAGTTCCCTGCAGCTGATGGTTTGCACCTGTTCCAACTAAGCGAGGCGATCCGATCTCAGGGACTGCGTCCGGCGCTCCTAGAGGGCGACGTACCGATTGTCCCCCAAGTCAGTGGCTTCACCAGTACCCGCTTCGCAGCGTCCTGCGCGGCTCTGTTGCGGTCTGGGTATCCAGTGCTCATCTCAGCCCGGATGATCCACGGTGACTCACTGGGCCCTGGGCACGCAGTGTGCGCCGTGGGGTTTCGTCCCTCATTGCCACCTCTGGTGGCGAGCGGAGAAGCCGTCGAAGAAGACAGTCAGATCGCGTGCTTGTACATTAACGACGACAATCTTGGGCCCGCCGTTAGGTTTGAACTGTGCAATATTCCTATCAAGAACGGTTCGGTTGTTGGGCTAGTACCTAAACGCCCCCCGTCCACCCGTGCGCATCCGGGCCTAGCAAATCCACTTAGCGACTACGCGGTCCTTGTTCCGGTGGCCATTCTTGCGGCTGTTCCCGACGAAATCCGGATGACCACGGACTACCTGAATCTAAAAGCGACACGAATCGCCGGGGAGGTGTCACGCCTCCTTCATGTTATTTCTGGCGGAGAAATGGCCGGCACAACATTCAGCGCACGGTTTTTCAGACTCAAAGACTATCTCGACCAGGAGTTGCCACGACGTCTCACAGGTCGTCGTCTGCTCAAGGCACGCTTGGGGCTCACTGAAATGGTTAGGCCAATGAGCCTTCACGTCGGCGTGGTCCGCGTTGGGATCGGCGACACCGCCTATTTTGACGTACTCTACGACACAACCGACAGCGAGCCAGCAACGGAACCGTTTGCCACCTTAGTCTATCAGCAAATTCCCAGAGCCTGGTTGGACGCGCCTGGAGTTCGGATTAACGCTTTCTAAGGCATGGCCCCCGGGTCGCACCCAGCAGTCTTCAAGAATCAGGTTCGTGGCGCGCGCAGAGTCGATTATGTTGGTGGTCGCTCGTGGCGCTCTCGACGCCACTCTTCTGCTGCCTTTCGGACGGCATCGACCAAGGCTTGGGCATTTGAATCGACAACAATAAGTTGTTCGAACAGTGGGAGGATCACGCTTTCATTCGAAAACCAGGCTTTCGCTCGCTCGCCATCGAACTTGTATGCGGTACTCATCCGTTCGGCGTCATCAGCGTCCTCCTCCCGAGTCACCAAGGCCGCAAGTTGAGGAAGCATCACTTGGGGCTCAAGCGCGGCAGCTTCTATTACGGTTGGAGCTAGTTTAGTCCACTCAGAAACTGGGACTGCGAGCTTTTCCAAGCCAATCCTATGCACCCCCGCTATCACTCCTGCCATCGTCCAAAGAGGGGAACCACGCAATGCGTTCACCAGTTTGCGAGGATTTTCGCAGTATGTGCTCACGACAAGCTCAAGAACCTTGCCACGGAGCTGCGCCGTTAGCTGACGACCTTCTTCCAAGCCATCATGATACAAGGGCCCATCGCCTTCTCTCTCCGACCCGAAATAGTATTCGAGTTCGTGGACGAGATGCAGATTGCCAATCGCTACCTCAAGCGCGAGCGTCAACTCCCGATAGATATCCGCTCCCTTTACAGCGTCGTTGACACCACGTGCGCGTAGCATCCGCCAAAGGGGAAGCATGCCGGGTGGATCTCCAGTGAGCCACTGTCCTGGGACACCCCCCCCTGCTGGGTTCTCCGAGGTTCGGCGCCTGATCAACGGCACCAACAGGCGCAATTTTCGGTCGGGGGACAGCTGGTGCGCGAAGTGCGCCAGCTGGCTACTTTGCGGACCCTCAAGCATATCCATGAGCGCGGCGTCGTCATCCGATCGCATCGCACGAAGCACAACTTGATCACTATCGTCGGGAGGAATAGCCGGGAGGGAGAGAAAACGGGTCCAATATCGCTTGATGGCGAGGCCTTGTGGTCTTCGATCCCGGCCCGAGCTTGGGAAGACGCTCTTGATAACCTGACTGATCGCCGCACGCCGCAGGCCATCCAAACCGAGACCATCAAGACCCTCATGGAATGCTTTTTGAGCTGTCTTGCGCGCATCTTCCATCACATCGAGGCCGGCAAGCCCGATGCGATGGGTCCGTATGAGCGCGAACACCGCGGGCTCCGCCTCGCGCAGCAGCTCCATCAGAAGTAGGTCATCAAAGTCAATTTCGCCAGTGAGCCTCTCCCAGGACGAGAGCACCTGCCGCAGCGCCTGTTTCAGTGATCTGGGCGTGCGACAAAACGAAATAGCAGCATGAGTAACGGAAGTGATTTTCCCTCCAAGGAGCTCGTGTGCCTGGTGAGCACTGGGATTATTCAGCGCATCGAATTGAGCGCGCAGCTTCTTGGGAGCCGCATCGATGAACGGCCGCGCCAAACATTCGCTTCGAAAGGCATGTAAGATCCGCTCTGCGTCAACAGGCTCAAGTAACGGCAGTTCTTCAACAAATCTGGCGATCTTTTGCGTGTCGAATCGCGCGTAAAGATCCGTCGTGGCGGTGACAACACTGATCCATTTCAATTCGGACAAGCCGAACAGCAGTGCCCTCAGGGGTGCGAGTCGCTGTGAATGCTCGAGCAATTCATCACGCGTTGCGCTACCAGCAAAGCGCTCGAGATCTTCAACCCATACGACGAAACGATGATCAATTGTCTCGGCAATTCGATTGATGGTCTTCAACACATCAAAGGGAGTCGCCGCTCGGGCTTCTAGATTAGCGAGCACCGAGGCGAACCCTCCGGCGGCCCCCATCGCGGCGACGTACTGGCTAGGTAGCCCACGCGCCGCGATGACGTTAACCTCCTTCGCTACGCCGGCCAGGAGAGTGCGAAGAACGCCCTCAACCGCCGCTGTGGGCGTATCGAAGGGCCAGAGTTCAACGGGAACGATGTGAACATCAGTATCGTTCTGAAGGAAGTGGTCCACCAAATGCCGGAGTGATGATTTTCCCGTGCCAAGCGCTCCGACGACGACCTGGGGTGGCGCTGGGCGCGCTCGCAGTCGCCGTGCAATCCGGTCGGCAATCAGCAAGTGCCCGAACGCGTCGTCACTAGGATTCGTGACCGGGGTGTCATCTTGGATCCACGCCTTGAGGCGCTGCCAGGAAGCATGAAGAGGAACGAGCTCCTCGCTGGTTTCTGATCGTTGCGGCGTCCTCGTTGTCCGGAGCCCTGCAACCGCGGAAAGTGCCCCGACCACGAACACCAAGGCGCCGAATAATGCAGCAGAGACGACCCGCAGCGGGCCCTCAAATTCATCAGCCAATTGAATGTTGAACCTTAGGTTTGGACTGAAACCTAGTGCCAACATCAACAACCCCGTACCGATGAGTCCAGCCACCCAAACCGGCGGGTAACGGAAAAAATGTCTCACTCCGAAGTAGGCGCCGAACCTCCCCCAAGCACCTTTGACAATAAACGCAACTGCAACAATCATAGCGCTGGCGATTGCCCATTGGCTCACTTGTAGAAAACGCTGAAGTCCCCCTGCTCCCAAGAGCCCAGCCAGTAGCGCGACCGCAGCCCCAACCGCGGAGAGCGCCAATACGTCCAGCCATCGGTCCCGCACCGGCGATCTAGTCAAAATAGGGCCCCCTGGTCGTTGCCATCCGTTTCTTTCCGTTTCTTCGTGTTCTTAGGCTTGGTTTTCTTGGTGCCTTTGCCATTCTTCGGGGAGGCGCCCGCTTGCTCTTCCTTTGCCCTGAGGGAATTCAATACGAACAAGCGATCGATCACTTCGTCTTCGAAAGCTTGGAGGGCCGCCTTGTCTTCTTCGGAAGCGATGCAAAATGGCGGGACCAAGATATCGGACCAGCCAACGACGCTGGGGTCATCTGAGCCGACGCCGAGGAGCTTCGGGTAGGCGCGGAGCACAGCGCGGTCCATCTCTTCGTGAAGGGCGCGGAGCTCCAGGATTCGCGAGTCCGTGCAATTGGGATCTTTGAGGGCGTTATAGGTTTTGGTGAGGCCTTGATTGGTTGCGAGCATGTATTGCGCGCGAGCGGTGTACAGAGCTTCGCCGAGGCTTTCGAGTTCCGGGATCACGGCTCGCGGGTCCTCGGCCGGGAAGGGGAAGGTTTCGAAGCAATCGGAGGCGGAATAGTTGAGGTCGGTCTTCATTGTCGATGACAGAAGCCACGTCCAACATTCGTGGATCCGGGACTGAAGCACCGCAAAGGGCGTCAACGTTTCGCACGAGAAGGCGTAGAGCTTGTGAGAGAAGATGCGATCCGTCGGCTGAAACGAGAACATGAGGTGCTTGCTGACGATTGCCGTCACCAAACACCGAGACAGCGGCGCAATCGCGGCATACAGCGCCGGTCGCTTGTCGCCATAGTGCCACCAATACTTTCGGTGGGCATCTCGCTTCACCTTGTCGCGTTCCGGTTTTACCTTTTCTCGAATGATCTTAAGTAGCTCAGGCCACTGCTCGGCCTCTGCCAGAGACATGTTTCCAAAGCTAATCGCATACCTATCGTGTACCTGAGTCGGACTGGTGTTAACCTCCTCACCTCCCAAATACGGAAAGATCCGTTCTCTGTTTCTCGGCTCCCGCGAAATAAGGGCGTTTCGCTCGTCGGGAGTTAACAAGAATCCTGATCCATTCACAAAGCTACCAACGAAAGAGCACCCGTCGTTTGCGACGAGGACCTTCGGATTCCCCCTCTCCGGCTTGGGCCGGAGTCGAGAATTGATGGACGCAACAGTTCGCCCATCCAATTGACTAGCTCCACCGCGCGAGAGTTTTCCCTTCCCCAGATGCACCACCGAAACGGTGACTGCTGCGTCTCCCGGCCAGGGCATATTCGACGTCGCGTCTGAGATCCGGAGACCCTGTCTGATAAGATAGGCCAATCCGCCTTCCCGTGTATCACCTTGGCCAATCGTGTTCGTGCCGATCAGACCGATCGTGCCGTGGCCCCCTAGCAGAGTGGCTGCCCTGCGAAAGAAGTGAGCGCAGAGATCTGCGTTCTTTCCCGCGCTGTGGATGGATTCCAGCCAGTCGGCGTAGGCATCGCCAAAACTTGTGGAGATGCGTTTCCCCCCCAAAAACGGAGGATTCCCCACAAACCCATCCATCATCGCCGCCCCATTCACGCTCCCTCCATCCAACGGATCCGGCCGTTCCGCGTAGAATACCTCGGGAAACTCCAGCATCCAGTGAAACGGTGAAAGCTGTTCGCGAGTTTCTTCTGCAAGCCCGCGCAGCTCCGCCTCCAGAGAGGACTCCCCCTTGAGCCATCGCTCGACGAGGTCCATCCGCCGCGTCCGCTCGGCATTCCGAGCCTTGTCCTTTTCCTCAGAAAAGAAAGCCCCCACGCACAAATTCGCAATCATCCGGATCCGATCCGTCGCTTCTTCGGCGTGATCCAGCAAACGGCGCCGCTCTTCCTGGCTCCGCGGGCTGTCATCCTTCGCCAGCTCCACTAACTCCGCTCGGTGCTCCAAAGCCTGATCCAACGAATCTTTCAGCACCCGCCGCAACAGCGGCACCTGCTCCTCGGGCTTCCAATGAAAGCTGCTCACCTGCTCCAGGCTCAGCCCCACCAGTGAATCCCCGTGCCGCAAAGCGTGATCCACAAATGTGAACGGCAACTCCGCGCTCAGTGTCACCAGCCACAGCGAAAGCTTCGCTAATTCGACGGCGGCCGCGTTCTTGTCCACCCCGTACACGCAACGTTGAGCTACCAACCGCCGCCCATGCAAGTGCGGATCAACATGCTGATCGCTCAGCTCTGCTAGCCGCCCGTCCCGCGTCCACACCTCCACCAGCTTTGACGCTAATTGACGCACCACTTCCACCAGAAATGCCCCTGATCCCATCGCCGGATCGCAAATCTTCAGTGAGAGCAGCTGCTCTTCAGTTGGATGCTCCCCGAGGCATTTCAAAAGTGGCTCCAACGTTCGCCGCACAATCCCTTCGGTCAGTGAGCGCGGCGTGTAGTGGCTTCCAGAACGTCGGCGTTCCTGCCCCGGTTGCAACACCAAGCGCCCCACGCTGGCGCGATGCCGGTGACGCTGTTTTTTCCCTCCAGGGGAGAGATCATTCAGGGCCTCGCCGAGAGCGCTGTTGTCAGCCTGAGCCTTGAGCAACTCCTCCACCCGCGCCACCTGTTGCGTGGTGAGCCCGGCTTCTTCCTTCAGCAACTTGGTGCGATCAGTCGCTTTTGATTTTTGGAGATCTCCCAGCTCGACCCACAAGCCGTTCTTGCCCAAACGCACTGCCGGCTGAGCGGTTCGTAGAATATGGAACCCCATCAGCGACTCATACACAGAGCCCAGCTGCTCCACGTCAAGAGTTGCGTAGCTCAGGCGCTGGCCCTGGAAGAAGATTAACCTGTGGAGCACCTCATACACGGTTCCGTCGTCTAGGCTCGGTGGTTGCACTTGCGCGCGCTCTTCGGGCACCAGGCGTGCTGACGTGGTGCCAGGTGAGCCCCCTTCGAGAAACGGGAACGTATTCGGATCAAAAAGCCGGCCGTGGCGGGGTGGAAGGAGCAGCTCCGCATGCTCCACCCCAAAGAACACCGCGCGAAATAGCGACAGCAAACGCCCATAGGCTCCGAAGCGATGATTCATGCTTTCCGGGTGCTGCCCGGCATCTTCCACCAGCTCGTCGTACAAACCCTTGAGGCTCAGGTGGTTCGCATACGTCTCGTTGTTGACCGGCAAAATCCCGCGATCTTCGGAGTAAAGCAGGAACACCATCCGCAGCACGACACTCAGCACGCCTTGGTACGCGTGGTCGTGCGGTGCCTCCAACGCCTCGCGCAAGGTATCTACGCGGCCGCTTGAGCTATCGCGATTGGAGGCGGTCTCGAAACCTGAAAGCAAGAGCTCCACTGCCTCGAAAACCTGTGATGCCAGCTCTTTGGTGACATCTGCCTGGCGACTTCGGCTCTCTTTCAGGAGACCTTCGAATGTGTACTCGGTTGCCGCCTGATACGTGCGGCTCGCATTCAACAGGAGCTCGAAGGCTGCCAAGATCGGGCGCCCATCGGGGCGCTGCATGAACTCACCGCGGAACGTCAGGTGCGAGGTGGACTCGCCGGGCGGCGCGTAAACCAGGCGGATATCGTGGCCATTGCAGAGCAGCCCCACCGGGACTCCAACGGCACGCAACAGGCGCTCGAACTTGGCTGTTGCGGGATAGCGCCAGGGACCGGTGAGGGCCTCAGGTTTGTCGAGATCCAGCCCTAAGCCTGCCTCTCCAGCTTCATCTCGCACATCCCAGACGAGGGCAATGAAGGGATGCTCGTTAGGCGCGGACTTCGCGGGTGTTGCAGGGGCATCACCAAAGTTGCCGAACGGATCATCCGAAGCGTGCGTGGGGGACCGAGCCATGCCGAAACTCGGGCGGATGTCTTGTTGGCCTTCCTGCGCGTAGAAATGCAGATCCGCCGACAATAGAGCCCGCGAAACCAGCGCCCCTCCGCGCGTGTAGCCCAGGAAATTCTCGAAGAAGGCGCGCAGATCGCCGATGAACCCGCTATCCGTACCTTCGGGCATCACCAAGGCGCGTCGAAAGCGGGTGGTCAGATCGGCACCCACCTCGGGCACGATCTGCGCATCCGCGAGCACTGGCACCGAGAATACGAGTCCCTCGTAGGGCTGAGCCAACCCCAGCCAATCTTTGTGAAAGCGGATCTGTGCGTCGGTGGCCATCTCAGGCGCTCTCCGGCCAAGCGAGCACTAAGCCCACCGGAGTGAGGCGCATCATGCGCACATGATAGAGCGCTTCGATCTTTCCTGGCTCTTCCTCAAGCTGTCGAGCAAAGTTCGACTGGCGCTGCTTGGTGGCTTCGATATCGAGCTCGACCTGGCGCCGTTGCTGCTTCTCAGTGACTTGCTCAAGGGTCATTTGCTGCAATTCCCCAAGATCCTTTTCCGTTTCTTTTTGCTGACGCAACAGCAGTGTCTTCAGATCTTCGCTCTCCTTGCGTGCGCGGCGAGCGAGCCCATTTTTTGCATCCACGCCACGCGCTTCTGCTTCGCTCTCCAGGTGCGGCCAGAGGGCAGCAAAGATATCTTGTGACTGCGCCAACGCCTGCTCGATCACCCGCGCCTTCGGAGCCGACGCGCCCATGGCCAGGGCCCGCTCTGTCACCTCCCGAGCTCGCTCAGCCGTGACCGGATCCTTGTACGGCGTGGGTGTTTCTCCTGGCGTCCAGGCCGCCGCTATCGCCACCAATTCGTCGTGCAAGCGCGCTGCTCCAAAGCCGAAGAGCGTCAGCCGCGCGTAGGCGATCACACGCGCGACGCTCTCACCCGGCACCGCTACCGCACAACGCCGTGAAAGATCATGAGCCCCAAAGCCTTGGGCCGCAAAGCGATCGAGAATGCGCTTCACGAGCGGATGCGATAGGTGCAGCTGCTCGGCCTCCGAAGAAAGCGATGTCAGCGGCTCAAAGGTTACGGGGCGCGGCGCCTGATCTCGCCACTCCCAAAAGCTCTGAGTCCGTCCTCTTGGGGGCCTCAGCGTATCCAGAGTGACATCCCAAGATCCATCGAGCCGAGGCAACACATAGGTGGCTCGCCCTTCACGTGTGGGCTCACCAGTGGCCAGGCCCAGAGCTCCCGCGAACTGCAAACCCACTTCGACCACTCCGCGGAGCGCTGCCGGCTCGACCGCCAAAGCGCGTTTTGAGCGATCCAGGAGCTGCCCGGCGCGCAAAACATCTTTCTGAATCTGGTCCTGCTGCTTGCGCACGGTTTCGAGCTCTTTTTCCGCTGTTTTCGAGCGACCGTCGTTCCCTACGGCGTTGATCCGATCCGCAGTGTCAGGGCGCAAGCCGTCAGCGAGCGTGCTTTCCATCTCGTCGAGCAGCACCGCACCCATTGAGCCCAGCTCCGCTTGCACGACTTGCACTTTGCGGAAAAGCGTTTCGAGCACACGATCCTCGCGACGCTGCTCGTAGGCGAAGTAGTGACAGCGCACTTCATCGGCCTGTTGTAGCGTACGATCGATGCGACCGTTGCGTTGTTCGAGGCGCGATGGATTCCAGGGAACATCAATGTGGAAAAGATCCGCACAGTGCCCCTGCAGATTCACGCCTTCGCGTGCGGCGTCCGTCGCCACCAGGATGCGTACCGGGTGGTCGCTGGGCGCGGAGTTGAAGGCCCGCTGCACCTCCTCGCGTTGCTCGTCCCCCATGCCGCCATGAAATTGTAGAATGCGTTCTTCACCGCCGACGGTGTGGCGAATCGCTTCTTTCAAGAGCTCCACGAGATAGCGCTTGGTGTCGGCATACTCGGTGAAAAGAATCACCCGGCGGTCCGACCAGGCGCACTCTTGCTTGCGCGCTTTCGGATCACCCAAGCCAGCGCAACAATTGGCTCGAAGCCAGGCAAATAGTGCCAGTGTTTTGGCATCGGGGCGGCCACGAGCCTTCTCAGCCAAGGCCCGCATCTTAGCGAGCAAGCCCGTCGCCTCCTCGGTGGGGGAGGGCAATTGCGCCGAGGCCCGGGCCACCGCTTCGAGCTCTTCGGCAAGGACGGTGTCGTCATCTTCACCGTAGGTTTCAGGATCGAGGGACTCAGCCAGCTCCACCTGTGCAAGGCTCGCCTTTGCGTTCACGCCACCCGCTCGCTCAACGCTGCTGGCATGGACCTCGATGGTGCGTGCAAAGGCTTCGGGGCTGCTTAAGAGGCGCTTCTGCAGGTTAATGAACGCGTACCGTCCCTGTCCCTGCGGGGGCGCGCAGAGCTCGGTGTAGCGGGCCAGAAGCTCCGACAACTCCAGCTCCGTGGCGTCACCGCCCAAACCGGCCGCCAGCGGCGATTTTTCGTCTTTGCGCCCCGTTTCAGCGCTGTAGCGCAGCTGGGTCACGTCCCAACCTTCTGGACCGTGCCGCAGATCGAGCTGACACAGCATCCGTTCGGGGAACTTTTCCGTGCCGAGCTGGCGAAGATCTCGCTTCAGCCGACGCACCATCACAGGTTCTAGACGGCTGGGATCGGTCATCTTCGACGCGCGGCTGAAGCGGATCGGATCGAGTATTTCAAGCAGGGCGCTGAAGGAATTGGAGTGGCCGTTATGGGGCGTGGCACTTAGAAACAGGCGGTTATCGAACTTCGGCGCCAGATCACGAACGGTTCGCGTCGTGTCGCTATCGACCGCGTATTTGCTGGCACTCGCGGGAGCCGCGACGTGCGCTTCATCCAGAATCAACAGGCCTTTTTCAGCTCGATAGCCTAAGTGCGCGAGCAGCGAATCGCGGTACTCAGGTCGTCGAATGAGCGGATAGCTCACGATGAACCGATTGTGCGTGGACCAAGGATTTATGCCAAAACCACGCTCGCGTCGGCGTGTCGATAAGAAAGCGCGACTCATCACTTCGAAGCGCAGGCCAAAGCGCCGCATCATTTCATCTCGCCACTGCAGACACACTGCGGCTGGGCAAACAACGAGCACAAATCCAGCTTGCTGCCGAAGGATCAACTCTTGCGCCACCAGGCCCGCTTCGATCGTTTTCCCGAGGCCCACGTCGTCAGCGATGAACAAGTTGGCGCGTGGCAACTCCAGCGCCTTCATGAGCGGGGTGAGCTGATGCGGCATTATCTTGATGCCCGCTCGAAAGGGAGCTTGAAAGCGCGTGGCATCCGCGGCACTCACCGAGTTCCACTTCAGGGCATGGAGATAAGCGCCGAAATGAGCCGGTGGATCGAGCTTGGTCGGAACTCCCAAGCCCTCTTTCCTAGGTTCGATGACTTTCGCACCGAGCTCCAGATCCCAAAGCATCTCCAGCTCTTTCCCAGGCGCGTCGTCGTCTAAACACGCCAGCGTGAGCAGCGGAGAATGATTCGCTTCCCCCATGCTCCCTTTTTCCACCATCCATTGGCGCCCCCGCGCCGAGAGCACCTGACCCGGCTGCGGCACGCCATCATGCATTAGCGGCGGTGCGGGAACTGAAGCGCGCGGATCGTAACCGGCGGCCTCCAACAGGATCTCCATGAGGCGCCTGCGTTGCACAGACGAATCTTCGAGCGCATGCGTTTTGCATAAAGCGCGCAGCTCATCCCGACCGAGCTCGTGAAGAACTGCGGGAAGGCGTTCGTTGCCGAGAACCGCGGCGAGACTGCGCGCGATCTGAGTTCTTGAAGCTTTGGTTTCCCGAAGGCCCGCTCCCATCACCCGACCGAGATCGTAAAGGCGCTCGCGCGAGAGCTCCGAGAGCACACTTTCGAGAGTCGGCTTGGTGGCGACGGTAGGCATGCGGACTCCACACTACCCCGCACCCGCTCGATTGGGAAACTCTCGCTGCGTTCGATGCAGGTTACGGAACCGCCAATTGCCCACGCCATTCCCCGATGGTACGCGTGCCGCCAGTACTCCATGAGAAACTCGACGCATCCGAAAAGGTTCATCGCTCCGAGCTGCGCAATTGTCCTGCTGAGCTCGGCCACTTGTGTCGCTGCGGCCAACCCCGGCGCGGGCGAAGTCCAGCTTGGAATTCGAGGAACCGTTGTCCAATCGACCACTGTTGAAACGGACGGATCTAACGCGCCTCCCAAAGCATCCACCACCCAGTTTGGCCTCTTGGGCAAGGGCACACTAGCCGTTGGCTACCTGCTGTCGGAGCAGGTGCTTTTGGGGATAAAGCTTGTTGATGCTGCGCGAGTTGAACCCAACGTCGAATATTGGTTTGCGCCGGGCCCTGTTACTCCCTACGCGGGTCTTTTTGTTGGCTACGGGAATGCAGTGAGCAAAAGCGCGGGAGAAACTGCGCTGCGTGCAGGTCTTGAGTTTGGCGTGCACGGATTCGTTGGAAGCGGGTTATCTCTCGATGCGAATGTCTTTGGTGCGTTAGGCTCGGCTTCCCGAGGCCCGGACGGTGCCAGGCTCAAGTCAACTGATACGAGCCTCGGGCTTCTCGTCGGTCTTTCCATCTGGCCAAGCGCACATGCAGGTACTCCGCAAGAAGAAACCCGGAACGGCGCTGAACCCAGTAGTGGCGATGTCAGAACGCAGGCCGGGCGTTCCGACACCTCTCAGTCGTCGAAGCCGCCACCCCAAATGGCCACCGTCCACACCACGGAACAGAATGGCCTGTTCTCTCTGAGTGCCAGCTTTCCGAGCGCGGAACGCGGCTCGCTCCGGATGATCCTGGCGTTTCGGCCAGCGGAAGACGCCGAGGCTCTGACAATGTTGCTTTCGAGAGCCGCTCCCTTGGCTACTACCGAATCCAACTGCGGCAGCAGCTTCGTGAGCGCGGGCGAGAAAACTGAGCAACTTTCGGAGCTCACCGCAAAGATTGAGCGAACCTTTCAGTCTGTTCAGATCACTCAGCGCGGCAAGGTGCCTATCGCTAAGCTGGGCTTATTGTCCGAAGTGGCACCCGCCATCGGGGTTTGTAAGGACACTTGGCAGGTGACCGGACAAGCACAGGAACAGCTCAAATCATTTTTCGCTCGTGTGAACGCTCGCGCCGCCAAGGATGCCACAGAAAGAGAAGCCAGCAGAGCCAAAGAACGTGAAATGCCCTCCGGGGACAAGGCTCAGAAGAGCCCGAAGAAGAATAAGCCTTAACCGCTTCCTCCTCAACGCTGCTCAAGCAGCTCCACGCTATTCAGAAACCGCTGCGCCGTCGCGGATCCGAACGCGCTCACGGGAATTGCTAGGACCACCACAATCCGCTGGTCAATAAACAACAAGCGGGCCATTCCCTGTTCGTTTTTTAGCTCAAACAACACTTCGCGCCCCCCAAGTATCTCACGCTCTTTGACCAGTCGAGCACCGATACGCTTCAACATGCCGTCACGCGCGCCATCCAAGGCACCTTGCGCAGAGGCCTTCTTGGGAAGCCGGGCACTGCAGCTCACCGACATCGCACCAGCGCCATTGGGAAGCTCCAGCGTCGCATCGAAAATTCGAGTCGAGCCCTCCGCCCGCTCCCGCGTTTCCGCCGGTGGAGCGGGGAAATCAGCAGAAACTCCACACTCTCGGACCTCGCGGCTCGCCCAAGCAACTTCAGACTTTTGTTTCGGTTTTCGTTTAGGCGGGGGGTCCTTTTCCGCTGGCGTTCCCTTGCAGCTGACGGAGTTACCAGCGGCTGAGCATTGATACGGCTCGGCCCCGCACCACGCGACCCAAGACCGCGCACCAAAGGTAGAAACGTCGTCTGTGATCTCTATTTGTTGAGGCGCGCACCCAGTCTGGCCCGCGGAGGCCACGCGAAGCTGCTGAGCCGAATCGCAACTGGCGCAGAGCATGGCGATTCCCACGCTAGCTAACCACTGCATCCTACGGGCGTTCTTGGAACCTAACATCGGAGAACTCTAGGGGAAATGCCGGGTTTCGTCCACCTGCGCGTCAGGGAGTTTGTTTCCAAATTGTCTGTCCATTGAAAACCTACGACGACTGGGACTATCGGCTCGAGCACAGCATCCTCCGGCGCGGGTCCTTGCTTACAATGCCAATTCGTTGCTTTGGTCATTCCATCGGAGGGGGCGGATTACCTGCGGCGGTCCACAAGGAGAGCATGCGCCGCATCTGAAAACCGATTCCGGGGAAGGCTACCTAGGAGCGCCTGGGCAAGCTGTGGCAAACCGCGGAGGAGCCCGGAAACTCGCAATTTCCGCCCATCGGGAGTGTGAAGCACAAACCACCTCCACGTCTGAGACCACTCGACCTGAACAATGCTGTCCCAGCTCAGGAATCCATTGCCGCTCACCGGCAGGGAGAAGCGCAGGCCGCCCAGCGTGACGAGGAAATTCGTCTTCACAGCATCCATGATCACGACGCGCTCGATTTCGCACTTGAATCGATGGTGGGTGAAGTCGTCGATGAGCACCGGCCGCGGCGGCGACTCTAACATTCCAATTCGGCAAGCGTTCCAGCGTGCACAAGGCTCATCCATTGATTGGCGAGATGAGTTGCGAACGCTGCGTCTTCTATCAGCACCCCGGCTTCGATATTTCGCTCTTGCCCCCGCTGGGTAAAATTGGCGCTTGAGATGAAGGCGCGCTGGCCGTCTACAGTTACGCATTTGGCGTGCAAGCTGCAATAAGGCGGCCCCGGACGCGTAGCCCGCGTGTCGTAGAAGAGGCGCGGCTGGGGCTCGCCGAACGGCCAGTTGTTCTGAAGGAAGGTCTGGAGCTGTGTGCGCGCATAAGCCACAGGATCGGAAACAGAACGCTCCACTTGATCGATGTTGATAAAGCACAAGGCTTCAACGTTGCGTGTCCGCATCGCTTCGTGAAGCGGCTTTAGAACGTCATGTGCGTGGCTGAAACTGTAACCCGCAAGGATCACACACTCACCAGCCGATTCGAACAGCGAGCGAAGCACAATGGCGGTGTCCCTAGCTGTGGCGCGTGGGCCCTCGGGGCCCGTCCAAACGAGCTCCGGCGATGGCGGTCGACGCTCCCGTTCTGAAAGAACAGCGCTAAGAATTGCAACCGCGGCGGGCTTGCTGTGTCCAGCCAAACTTCTCTCCAACGCGGTGATATGGTGACGCACCCCAAGGCCCAACAGCCCCTCTCGGTGGACGGGACTTCGCACTTCGTCGCGTTCTATGGCCC
>Ga0163155_10002027_pt1 | contig 23341 bp, 18 predicted proteins | sample OliLakLV19SP4G1_FD_148611 | JGI IMG/M metagenome (GOLD analysis project Ga0163155, IMG submission 148611) | Freshwater microbial mat bacterial communities from Lake Vanda, McMurdo Dry Valleys, Antarctica - Oligotrophic Lake LV.19.SP4.G1 | ecosystem: Environmental > Aquatic > Freshwater > Lake >... | reverse complement strand
GAAATATTTAGTATGTAGTTGCGCTTTAGCGCTCTTTAAGATAGCGCTAAAGCGCAACAACATACCTGAAAAGATTTGGTATGTTGTTGCGCTTCAGCGCTCTTTAAGATAGCGCTAAAGCGCAACAACATACCTGAAAAGTTTTATTAGCGGCGATCGTCCGAACACGATATAAGGCACTCCCCACTCAGCGCTACGCGATCGCGTCCTTCGTTTTTGGCTGTATAAAGAGCTTGGTCAGCCGCATTAATCAAATATTGCGGCAAGAATTCTTTTGTGGGTACGGTACTAGCAACTCCCAGACTGACGGTAACGCGATCGATCTTCAAACCCAAGGCCCGATCGTACACCCTAGACTGAGCGTGGGGAATCGCCAAATCGTGAATTGCCTGTCTGATCGCTTCTGCCACAATGAGAGATCCAGAGGTATCAGTATTAGGTAGAATAACAGCAAATTCTTCGCCACCATAACGAGCAACTAAATCCTCCGGACGCCGGATCGTACTTTTAATAGTATCCGCCACCAGCCGCAAACAATCATCCCCTGCTAGATGACCGTAGGTATCGTTGTAGCTTTTGAAAAAATCGACATCCAACATTATTAAAGACAGGGGTGCAATTTCCCGTTTTAGCCGCTTCCACTCAGTGTTAAGATACTCATCAAATCGGCGACGATTGGCAATTTGAGTCAAACCATCGAGGGTCGCCAGTCGTCGGAGTACTTCCTCGCTCTTTTGCAGCGCCGCCTCTGCTTTTTTGCGCTGAATCATCGACCCTAATTGGGTAGCGATCGCATTGACTAGCTGTTGCGATCGCTCATTCGGTATCATTTCCTCCTTTTGGAAAAACACTAACACAGCCAGAACTTGGCGATCGAACACAATTGGAATTCCCAAAGCACCTTTGATTCCAACCTCTGCTGCAATTTTAAGCCTCAGAAAAAGCCGCTCCTTCTCCTGAGTTACATCAGCAATCCATTCCGATTTTTGGGATAACCAGATCCGTCCTGCTAACCCCTCACCAGGAGCAAAGCGAAATGTCTCGCTCTGACGGCGAAATTCATCCAGACGGACATCGCCGCCATCCCAACCTCCAACATATTCCAGCACAATTCCATCTGGGGAAGGCATCCAAGCTTCCCCAAACTCCCAACCAAGAGTTTGACAAACGTTTGTCACAATTACTTCTAATGCTTCTTCCACATCAGCGGCAGAGCTAATTGCTTGAGTTGTGGTCAATAAAAGTTGTAACTGTGCATTTTGCCTTTGGAGTTGTAACTGATACCGACGCAAACGCAATTGATGTTCTATTCGTACCAAAACCTCGATATGCTCAAAGGGTTTTGTGATGTAATCTACCCCACCCATAGTAAAAGCTTTTACCTTGTTAAAGATTGCATCCGAAGCACTGATGAAGATGACCGGGATATCACGAGTTCGCTCCGAAGCTTTCAACTGTCGGCAAACTTCGTAACCATCCATATCCGGCATTTTGATATCCAGCAAAATCAGATCGGGAGGGTTAGATCGGACAGATTCAAGCGCCAGTTTACCATTAAGAGCAACCCGAAGCTTATACCCTTGATTGGATAAAATCCGAACTAATAAGCTGATATTTTCGGGTGTATCATCGACAACTAAAATCTTGGTTTTGGATGTGAAATGCTGCCTTGAATTCATAAGCGATTCTAGAATAACTTTCTCCCCATAAGAAGATAGGTCATCATCTCTCCTTTCCCTTTAATTATAATAGTTCCGCGTTCTTGAAAAATAAACTGCTCCTTTAAGCGATCGTAAACGGCTGCTGTTACCTGAATTTCACCGGGGATACCAGTTGACTCCATTCGGGAAGCCACATTCACCGTATCCCCCCACAGATCGTAGATAAATTTAGTCAAACCAATCACCCCAGCTACCACCGAACCGATATTGATCCCGATGCGGAGACTGAAATTCTCGCCGTTTTGGGCGTTGAATCGGACAATAGCAGCCTGCATATCGAGTGCCATTTGGGCGATCGCATCTGCGTGATCGGAACGAGGTGTCGGCATTCCTCCCGCCACCATATAAGCATCCCCAATAGTCTTAATTTTCTCTAAATTATGCTGTTGAGATAATTGATCGAATTCGCTAAAAATCAGATTTAGAACCTTGACAAGTTCCGTAGAAGTTTTGTTTGATGCAAAATCAGTAAAGCCTACTAAATCTGCAAATAAAACACTTACATCAGAAAAACTATCCCCAATAATCTGCTGGTTTGCTTGCAAACGTTTCGCAATCGATGGGGGAAGAATATTTAATAAGAGCTTTTCTGTTTGTTCCTGGGCATTTTTTCGAGCGGTAATATCAGAAACAGTTCCTTCATAGTAAAGCAATTTCTCTTTAGAGTCCCTTACTGCACGAGCATTTTCAGAAATCCAAATAATTTTGCCATCCTTCCGATAAACTTGAGCCTCAAATTCGAGTACAGCATTATTCACTTCGATTTCTTCGATAAACTCGCGCCTTCGATTCCGATCCACATAAAGCTTATCTTCTATATTTTGAAGATTTGTCATCAAGTCTTCGGGAGAATCATAACCATAAATTTTTGCCAGTGCTTGATTGGAACTTAAGTAACGACCGCTAGGGGTAGTTTGATAGATTCCTTCTACTGCATTTTCCACAATGCTGTGATAGCGTTCTTGAGTAATTCGCAGGATTTCTTCAGTTTGCTTGCGCTGGATCAGAGAACCTAATTGTGTTGAAACTGCGTTGACCAAATTAATGATGCGCGAATTAATAGCAGCCACCTTTTTCTTATAAAACACTAAAATTGCCAACACTTTGTCCTGAAAGATAATCGGAACTCCAAAGGCTGACTGTAAGCCAGTATCAGCAAGTTGAGAATGTAGAATAAATAGGTCTTTTTTTAGCGAAATATTTTCTACCCACTCCGGTTGCTTAGAAGTCCATATTTTACCTTGCAATCCAATATTCTGAGCAAAAGTAACCGTTAAGCTTTGCTCTCTTAACTCTAAAAAACTGAAATCGTTACCGTACCAACCTTGGCTGCATTCTAAAACTTTATCATTGTCATCGGGAATCCAAGCCTCTCCATAGTTCCATTGGATATTCTTACAGACTAACTGCAAGACAGCGTGAAAAGCTGAATGAACGTCATCCCGGTGAGTGATGGCTTGGGTTGCTGCTAATAATAGACGAAGTTCAACTTCGGCTTGTCGGCGTGCTTCTAGGTGGTTTTCGAGGATTTTATTCTGTTCTATCAGTTGCAGTTGGAGTTGGCGGAGGCGTAGTTGATGCTCGATCCGAGCTAAAACTTCTAGAGGCTCAAAGGGTTTGGTGATATAGTCAACTCCGCCAACTGTAAAGGCATTTAGTTTATTAATTGTTTCATCTAAAGCACTAATAAAGATGACTGGAATATCGCCAGTTTGCTCTGATGCTTTTAGATGTTGGCAAACTTCGTAGCCATCCATCTCTGGCATATTGATATCGAGCAAAATGAGGTCGGGAGGATTTGATTGGCAAGATTTTAATGCCAGTTTACCACTAGGGGAAACTCGTACCTTATAGCCCTGGTTGGATAAAATCTGGGTCAATAATTTTAAGTTTTCTGGCTTATCATCCACAACCAGAATATTAGCTTTAGGGGGAAGCGGTTGGCTTTCGTTCATAAGTTATCCACCGTATGAATTAAGGTTAATAATTGCTCAAATTCGTACTGGTCGATCATTGTGAGTAGAGCAGCCCCTAAAACTTTTTCTTGCTGGCGAATTTGCTCGACGGATATAGCGATCGCTTCCAAGTCTCCCTCAACGAGAGCCTGACGCAAATTCCCCAACATATCTTTAGGCAAAGCCGCCAGATGGGAGGGTTTTAAGGTTAGCGGTTCCATTAATGCTGCATCAGGGACAGAAGTTGATTCCTCATAAATAAACGACACACCTAAATGTTTGTGGATAACATCAAAAATCTCCTCTTCTCGGAAAGGTTTGCGAATAAAATCATCGCAACCCGCTGCTAAAACAGCCACTTTCTCATCTGTAAAGGCACTAGCACTGAGGGCAATAATTACAGTATGGGGTATGGGGAATAGGCTATTTGTTCCCGCCCTGTTCTGCTCCCTCGATCGAATCTGCCTTGTTGCTTCATCGCCATCCATGACTGACATTCGCATATCCATCCAAATTAAGTGGGGTTGCCAATGCTCCCAGAGTGACAATGCCTCCGTACCATTGTTGGCTTCTTGTAGTTTAAAGCCAAGTGGGTTGAGGAGTTTGTGTAATAATTGGCGATTTACATTGCTATCATCGACAATGAGCATTCGATATTCTGGTTGGTTGGGGGCAAGGGCCTTGACGCGACGACGATCGGACCGCTGCTCGATTTCGCTGGCAGCCACCTGGTTCGCTTGAATATCGAACTGAAATATAGTACCAGTAGTGGTGTCTTCCTGCTGTTCTAAAGAAGCTGTGCCAGGGGTGAAGGCGATACCGTGACTGATGACGGTGATTTCACCCCCCATCAAGCGAATGAATTGGCGGCTAATCGTCAATCCCAATCCCGTTCCTTCTTGCACTTGTTGACCCGCTGTTGTTTGCACGAAGGGTTTGAAGAGGTTTTGGAGTTCATCAGCAGCAATCCCAACGCCTGTGTCTATGACTTGAAAGGTGATTGATTGGGAATTTTTTCTGCCCAGTTTGACTGTGAGGGATACGCTTCCTTGGCTGGTAAATTTAATGGAATTACCAATTAGGTTAATCAGGACTTGCCGCAATTTGACTTCATCAGTGCAGATATGTTGGGGAACATCGACGGCCCGATCGCATTTTAACTGCAAGCCTTTTTCTTTGGCTTTCAAAGAAAACATATTTTCGACATCATTTAGCAGCAGGTAGAGGTCGAAGTTATTTTCATGGAGTGTCATGCGTCCGGCTTCAATTTTGGAGAGGTCTAGCACTTGGTTGATCAGGGTGAGCAAATGTTCGCCGCTGCGACGAATGATGCCGAGATTGTCTTGCTGTTCTTTGGCAAGATTTGTGGCCCGACTCATGAGTTGGGAAAAGCCGAGAATGGCGTTGAGGGGCGTCCTCAGTTCGTGGCTCATGTTGGCCAGGAAGGTACTTTTGGCGCGGTTGGCTGATTCGGCAGCTTCTTTGGCGGTTTCGAGTTCGGCTTCGGCTTTTTTGCGATCGGTAATATCTCGTCCTACTACTTGGTATTCCGCAATCCGATCGGACTCATCAAATATCCCTCGATCGATCCACTGCGTCCAACGCACTTCTCCCCGCGCAATTACCCGATTTTCTACCATGACTACGGGATTTTGTTTGGTAATCGAATTCACGAAAGCAGCAACATATTCGCGGTCTTCCTCAAACACAACAGGTGCGTAGTGATAGCCGATAATTTCTTCTCGCCTCAGTCCAAAAAAACGACAAAAAGCTTCATTAACAAAAGTTACTTGGCCATCTGGTAAAAATCTAATAATCAGTTCTGTCTGATCTTCGATAATGGCGATATAACGCGCTTTGCTCTGCCGCAATTGCACTTCTATCTGTTTGCGATCGATAATTTCCTGCTGTAATAATTGGTTAGTTTGACTTATTTGAGCGGTGCGATCTTCAACTTTTTCTTCCAGCGTCCGATAGAGAAGAGCGTTTTCCAATGAGATGGCTGCTTGGGCGGAAATAAGTTGCAATATTTGCAGCCTTGCGGGAGTAAAAGCACCTGTAACTAAATTATTTTCTAAGTAAAGTAAGCCCATCATTCTGCCTTGATTTATGATGGCCGTACACAAAATAGATCTAGTTTTATTTGCCGCTATGTAAGCGTCTTGTTTAAATATAGCCTCTGCAAAAGCATCATTTAAAACTACATTTTTGCGAGTTCTTTCTACATAATTGATTACGGCTATTGGCAAAGCTTGAGAAAATTCTATTTGTGGCGATAACGAAACGGTGATATTGCCATCCTCAATTTGACCGGAAACTTCGATTTCCAGAGAACCCGATCGATCTAAAATTAGGAAGCCTTTTTGAGCGCCAGCGTTCTCGATCGAGATTTTCATTAGTCTGGAAAGCAATTCATCGAGAACTATTACGCTAGAGAGCGCTTGCGATGCTTCGATCGCCGTCGTAAAATCTAATCTTCCCCCACTTCCTCCACTGGTTCTGAGTGTAGTATTACTAACATCAATATCTGCGTTTTTACGCTCCGTGATTCTCGAAAATATACCCGGATATTTTGATTCTAAATTTTTAACTTTTGCCTTTGCTCCCCAGCGACCGTAGCAGTAATAAGCTTCTAGCAAATAGAAACGGCCCATATTTTCTTGTCCACGAGAAAGATGAAATTTTCCCGCTAATTCGTTGGCGAGTGCTTCTTCTTGGATGTATTTTTGTTCTCTGGCTCCAGATATGGCCCGATCGTAATAATTTATAGCACCTGCCAAATCACCTAATACTCGCGCTTTTTCTGCTTCTACCAAATCGTACTTATGTTGAAAGTTCATCGGCGCATGGTGCGCCCATTTCTTCATTTTTTCCTGGTTACTTGTTACCTTTTCCAACAGTTTCTCTTGTTCTGAATTTGGGACAGATGGATAGATAGACAGCCGTACCAAAGAATAGTACAAGTAGAAATAAGCAATAATTGGAGAGCCAGCTACACCGCTTGTATATTTTTCGGCAATTTCTGCATTTCTCAAGGCCCGATCGTTTTCTTCCAACAAAAAGCACAAAATTAGTTTGTTAAAATGTAAAAAGAACAAAGCTGTAAAGTCATTGGACTGCTCGTGAAGAGGCAACATAGCCTCCTCGTTATAAGCTTCACCGATGAGATAGCACGGATTATCCAATTCACCGATAAAATTCAAAACAGCTTGGCGGTATATTTTATTCCAGTTTAAAGTTTTTTCTTGTTTAATTTGGCTCATAACCTGACTGTATGCAGCCATCTCTTTTTCTAACTCGGTGAGTTCTTTACCAACTAAATATGAATGGATGCAGTAATCTAAAAGTGAGTTAGCAGTAAACTCTAAATCTCCAGTTTCCAATCCACTTTGATAGGCTTCTAAAAATGGGTCTAAGCTTTCTCTAATATGCTCCTTCCAAGGCTTAATGAGTAGATGAACTATTGTATATGTTCCCGCTTTCAGTTTTTTAGCATTAAACTTCGCCAATATATTTAATGCCAGTTGACCGAATTGATAAGCAGCGTTAAAGTCTTCTGTGATTCCGCACAAAAGTATCCCATAAAAAGCATAAGCAAAAGCTGACTCGGAAGTATTGCCGTATTCGAGGGATAAATTAATCTGCTTGAAAATTAATAAAGGTAACAATCCAGGTGCAGCATTATAAGAAGCAGTCGTTACCCTCAAAAGAATACGCATGGCTGCCAATTTTTCTGGCTCTACCATTTCCGGCAGGTTAATTAAGTCTGCAATTCGCTTTTCGGTTAAATTTGAAGAGATATCTTTCATTCCCAACTGAATATCTGATTCGCTAGGCTGTGACGGGAAATTTACATCTAATAACTTAAGAATTTCTAATCCCGTGTTGATGGCTTCTAAAATTTTTACCTGTGCCATACACGCAGATATCTGCACTTCATAAACTTTCACTTTGTCGAGCAAAGTTTTGGCTTGTTGTCGCACCGTATCTGAAAGCTTCTGCATCAAATCGAAGTCGCCGCCCAGATAAGCTGCTTCTGCTCCTTCCTCATGCAAAGTTAAAGTTAAATCATAGTTAGTTTGCCAACTATCAATTGCCAGTAATTCTATCCCTAGAGTTAAATACCTGAGAGCAGCTTCATAAGCTGTCGCCGCTTTTGCTTTCTGTCCGGCGATGAAATTGAGTTGCGCTAACTCATCTTTTTCTGGCTGAGTTGCGAGTAAATTGGTGCCAAAATTTAGTTGATTGACGAGAGCAAAAATATTTTCTTTTCGTTCTTCCGGAGTAGTATTTTTCAGCAGCAGTTGACCGATTTTTAAGTGAGTGGCTTTTTGAGCGGATTCGGGAATCAAAGTATAAGCTGCTTGCTGTACTCGGTCGTGCAAAAATTTGTAGTTAACTTTAACATCCTGCAAGCCAATAAATGCCGACTCGGAATCGGCAAACACCAGCGGAATTTTGTAAGCTTCCGATAAAGGTAACAATAAACCCGCGTGAATTGCAGGCCACAACTGACTTGCCGTCACCAAGACCGATTCTTCGTTGACAATTGCCAAAACATCTAAGTTGAAAGAATTGCCGATGCAAGCTGCCATCTTTAATAATTTCTGGGCAGAATCTGACAATTTTTGAATGTTTCTAGCCATCAGTTCGACGACGTTATAATCGGTAATCCCAATGGCTTGAATTTGCTCTATATCCCACTGCCATTTGTCGGCGATTATTTCATAATTCAGCAGGTTTTCGGAGTATAATGTTTTGAGGAGTTGGGTGAGGAAAAAGGGATTGCCTTGAGTTTTGTTAAACAGGAGTTCCGAGAGAGACTCGATCCTGCTTGCTTCTGGAGATTCGTTGAGTGTATCGGCGACTAATTGACTGACGTGGCTGAAATCTAAAGGTTTAACGGTAATATTATTGACTGTCGCTTCCTTTTCTTTAATTTTTTCTAATGTCTGCATCAAGGGGTGCGCCGGACTGACTTCGTTATCTCGATAGGCTCCTATTAGTAACAGGTATTGGCTATCGGTATCGGTGATTAAGAGTTGGATTAATTTGAGAGAAGCTGAATCTGCCCACTGCAAGTCATCTAAGAAGAGAACTAGGGGATGTTCAGGTTGGCAAAATACTTTGACGAATTGAAGAAAAACGCGATTGAAGCGGTTTTCTGATTCGGTTGGGCCTACTTGCGGTACTTCTAGCTGAGAACCGATAATTAATGCGACTTCGGGAATAACATCGATGATTACTTGTCCGTTGAAGCCGATCGCATCTAATATTTTTTCTTTCCAACCTGCGATTTGTGTGGCGTTTTCTGTTAAAGTTTGATTGATTAATTCCTGAAAAGCAGCTATCAAAGCCGCGTAGGGAATATTGCGTTTGAATTGGTCGAATTTACCAGGGATAAAATAACCGCGCTGTCGCGTAATCGGTTTTTGTACTTCGTTGACAATGGCAGTTTTACCAATACCTGAATAACCGGAAACTAAGATTATTTCGCTGCCGGAGAAACCTAACCCCCCCAGCCTCTCTCCGGCCAGGAGAGGGGCTGCGGGAGAGGTTCCACACACTCGATCGAATGCTTCCAATAGCAGGGAAACTTCGATTTCGCGTCCGTAGAGCTTTTGGGGGATTAGAAGTTGGTTGCCGCGATCGCGTCTTCCCAGCGGGAAAGGATCTATTTTTCCCGCACTTTGCAACTGTTGCAGACAAATTTCCAGATCGAATTTAAGTCCGGCTGCACTTTGATATCTTTCTTCCGCTGTCTTGGCTAACAGTTTCATCGCGATCGATGAAATTGCTTCTGGAATTTCGGGATTTTGCTCGTGTAGCGGTACTGGTTGTTTGGCTAAGTGACAGTGTACCAAATCCATCGTATCTTGGGTAGTAAAAGGTAAACTACCTGCCAGCATTTCATAAAAGGTAACTCCCAAAGAATAAAAATCTGTCCGATAATCAACCGATCGATTCATCCTGCCAGTTTGCTCTGGGGACATATAAGCGAGAGTACCGACAAGTTCCAAAACAGTGCCGAGATTCTGGTTTTCCACACCCTGAAGGGAAGCCATGCTGAAGTCGGCAATTTTCACCGTTCCTGTGGAAGGATTGATAATAATATTTGCCGATTTAATATCTTTATGAATTATCGAACTTTTATGCAAGTAAGCCAAAGCTTCTGTTAAATCAATGGCGATCCGCAAAAATTCCGACAGCGACAATTTTTGAGAAGTGAGGTACTGTCTGAGGGAAATGCCGCCAAAATCTTCTAAGATGAGGGCCAACCCGTTTTGATAGTTTTCCAAACTGTAAGCTTTGACAATTCCCGCACTATCGAACTTTTGAACAATTTGATATTCCTGTTTCAGGCGTGCAATTTCTTCTATAGTAGGATAGTCTGCTTTGAGAATTTTAACGATAATTGTTTGTCCGGAGGTATGGCAATACCCCCGATAAACAACCGTATTTACGCCGTTATAGATTTCTTCTACGATTCGATAACCTGACAGTTCGAGCATAGTATTTTGGTTGTTAATAAGAGGTTGAGCCTGGATATTCTTATTTCTAGATTGAATGCACCATCTGTTGTAAGGGGAGAGTGACTCCCCCCTACGCATAAACTATATCTGCCAAGTTCTTAACAAACCAACGCCCTGTTTTTGAGCGGGTTTGTAATATGTTAGGCGACTTTGGGATAACTGACATCTGATCAGCGATTGCAAAGAAGTTATCGCCGCAGTTGTCGGATCGATTACGGGTGCTGGTTTACCTAACTCAACTAAGATTCTTTCTACCTCTTTGGCTACATCCAACATTCCCGTACATCCCAATACAATTGCCTGAGCGCCATCTCGATCGATCGCTATTAGACTTTGCTTGATGAGAGCCTGTTTTAATTTTTCTTTGTCCTGTAATTCTAGAACAGGTATGTCTACATCTCTAACAGAGGCAAGATTGCTGGTTATGCCAAGATCTCTAGCCAGATCTTCGATGATTGAATTAACGCTGTTGACAACTGTAATAATCGAAAATTTTTGGCAGATCAAAGTGGCAGTCAAAACAGCAGGATTGAAGCCTCCCACCACCGGAATATCTACTAATTCTCTGACCACACTAACTCCCGGTTCGCCAAAGCAGTCTACGAATATTCCATGATATCCTTCTGCTTCAGCCTTTTGCGCTTTCTGGATAATATCGCCTGTACTGAGAAATTCGTCGTAGCGACTTTCGATAGATTGCGGCCCTACGTCGAGGTTAACAACATCAATTTCCGTATCTGGTGCTGCCACAGTTTCGGCTTCTTTTTTGACGCCTTCATTAAATTGGCTATTGGCGAGAGGAACGATTATTTGGATTCTCATTTTTCTCTTTCTTGAGTTAGGTTTTTTAGGAGTTACCACAGTGTTGAAGTTGTTCGATCGGCACATAAAGGCCGTAATAACCCATCACGTTCAGCAATTGTTGGAATGCTGCCAGAATTGAACCATATCGTAATTCTTTTGACGCTTTTACACCGATTAAAACTAACTCTTGTCCTTGCTTTTTTTTGAGATCGTCTGCATTTGTCAGCGGTATTCCATCTGGCGTCAGATAGCAAATCAAGTCTGGTGCCATTGCAATGGGTTGGCTACTGTCATTGCGCCACGCCATCAGAGTTTCGTTTTGATAAATTACATAAACTTCTCGATCGCCATTTTTAAGAGTTACGATACCCCTGTCAAAACCGCCTTGAGTTTGTTCGCTCACATCACAAATTCCCCCCCTAAAAAGCTCGAAAGCGCTGCCTTCAAAAAACGCCAGCGCTGCCTCAACCGGATCTCCTCCTCGCTCTCTCGCCTCGCGCAGGATCGACCCCAATCGCCACGCTCGGCTAATCGTGCCAGGGATAACTGACTGCTTATCGTGCATAGTTTGACCGTTATGAGCATAAGTTGCAATGCCTCCTTGCTGACCGAATTGCTCGGTGCTGATAATCGGTCTGATCAGACTTTCCATATCTGAGGATGTTTTTGCATATAAAACTGACTTCACATCCCCATCTTTTTCGCTGACCAAAGGGCAAGGAGAAACGTCGATGCCTGTAGCGGCGTAAGTCGTCATTGACAGTTCGGGTACAGACCTACCCGCTCCGTCGCAGTCAACTATTGGGATTTGCTTGGAAACGGCTGCCAGCATAGCAATAAAGATGTTTGCCGTGCCTGTTTCTCCAGAAAGCGTGTAAGAGAATTGCTTTCCAAGTATTTGCTCCAAAAGCTCAAAAGCTTTGATGGGAGACTGCTCAATTCCATGCAAAGCCTTGAATATGCTCGTGCGAAGACGATAAGTTCGCGTTTCTGAGTCTTGGTCTTGGCTTGCATTTGGCGCACCAATGCCTGCTACGATCGCTCCCCACTGGTCGGCACCCACGTCGTTAACGTCGATCAGGTGAACTGTTTCTGCGTGCTGAAGAATCTCGTCGATCAGGTCTTGGCCCATTTTCCGGGAACCGCCTCCCCCGCTGCCGAAAAACGCTGCTCCGTTAAGTATGTCCTCAAGTGCGCTTTTGTCAAGTTTTTGCATTTAGTTTTTCTCCCGATCGTAGGTTTTCCCGACCCTATCAGACAAAGTATCTTTTGTCAATGAATGGATATAGTTAAATGCCATCTGAATGAGTATCAAAAGTGGGCAATACCACTCTATGTTTAACTATCCGAAAAATCGCAGGAAGTGTCCAGAAACCGGGTTTCTTTGTTTGCTGACAACGAAATTGATTAACTGCGACGCTACAATAAACCACGTTTCTCGCTCTAGACAAAACTTTTTGTACTGGCTATTAAGTAAGCGATCGTAAATAAACTGAACATCCAGAAACCCGGTTTCTCCAAGAAACCGGGTTTCTAAGGGCGCGGCAGTTTGACGTTTAATTATGCCCACCTGCTTATCACCGTAACAAGGCTGCATCTACTTGTTGGCAAAGATGTTGTTGAGTAGAAGAGTTATCCAAAACTACATCAGCTTTGTTGCACTTCTCCTGTATTGACATTTGGCTATTAATCCTCGCTTTTGCTTGTTCTAAAGTCAATTTATCTCGTTCTGTCAATCTATTTAATTGTTGTTCTTCATCAGCAAATACTACCCAAATTTCTGTTACCAAATCTGTCATGTTTGCTTCAAATAAGAGCGGCACAACTAACACTACTGTCGAATGTAAGGGTAATTCATCGATCGCACTCAGAAAGCGATCGCGTACATAGGGGTGAATTTGTTGCTCTAACCAATATCTCTCTTTGGGATGATGGAAAACAATATTGCCCAACTCCTTACGGTTTAAAGTACCTGAAGTTGTCATAATATCTGAGCCATAACGCTCTACTATTTGGTTGAGGATTGGCGAACCGGGTTCAACAGCTTCGCGAGCATAAATATCTGCATCAAAAATAGGAAAATTGTAGGTTTTGGCAAGATAATTTGATACAGTAGTTTTACCTGTGCTAATGCTGCCAGTTAGACCGATCAGGCGTCGGACTGAGGTATTGGGGTCAGTTTGGGCATTGGGCATTGTTCATCGAATTTTGAGTAAAGCTTGAAATAAGCCTTCCAAGGTATATTCTTTGGCCTCTACATCCACCCGTCCCAATAGTTGCTGACAGGTTTTGGAGGTTTGAGGGCCGATCGAAGCAATCCAAACTCCCTCTAGAACATCTGCCGATCGCAATTCCCCGATTAGCTGACAAAAATATTGCACAGTTTTGGAGCTAGCAAAAGTAATCGCATCGACCGCTTTGCTTTCTAGGGCATCCAAAGCTAAAGCTGGTGCAGTGGCGGGACACTGGGACTGATAAGCTGGTACTTCGATGACCATAGCGCCTTTGGCAGTTAATTCCTGCACGAGGATTTCTCGTCCGCCAGTTTCCACTCTGGGAAAGAGAATTTTTTGGCCTTCCAACTGTTCTGGGAAGTTTTCGACCAGGGAATCTGCCACAAAGTCTGGGGGGATAAAATCGGGATTGAGGCAGTGTTGTTTTAGTCGTTGGGCTGTTTTTTTGCCAACTACGGCAATTTTCAGGCCAGCTAAGGCACGAACATCTTTCCCTTGTGCTTCCAGTCGTGCAAAGAAATAGTCCACGCCGTTGGTGGAAGTTAGGATTAACCAGTTAAAAGTTTGAATATTTGCGATCGCACGATCGAGACTCTCCCAACTGGAAGGCGGGCCAATTTCTAGGGTAGGCATTTCGATTACCATTGCGCCTGCTTGTTGCAAGAGGTTGGTAAACTCCTCAGATTGATTAACCGATCGCGTTACGAGGATGGTTTTGCCAGCGAGGGGAGACCCCACCCCCAACCCCTCCCCGTCCACGGGGAGGGGAGTAGGAGAGGAGGGGGAGATTTGTGAGTGCTGATGAGTAATGGATGTTGGGTGTTGAGTATTGGTCACGGGGATAGAAATTTGGGATTGAGGGTTTTGAATATAGGATTTGAAATCTTCGTTTATAGAAACTGTACGATCGAGTCCGTCGGAGCGCAAATACGGGCGCAACCCCACAACTTCCCCGATGACGATCGCAACTGGCGAGAGAGATACCCCAGCTGTGACCGAGACAATATTACCCAGATCGCCTGTCCAAACTTCCTGCTGGGGATGTCCCGCCCAGCGAATCACTGCAACGGGAGTTTTTGGCGATCGCCCATACTCTTGCAGGCGATCGACAATTTCACCCAAATGACGCCCCCCCATCAAAATCACCAGCGTCTCAATCCCAGAGAGAGTTTTCCAGTCCAACTCGGCTGGGTCGTGACCGCTTAAAACTGCAAAACACCGACTCAAAACAGGGTCGGTGAGGGGAATTCCAGCCAGCAAAGGAGCTGCCAGTGCCGAGGAAATACCCGGCACCACCTCAAAAGCGCAACCTGCTGCCAGCAAGCTTTGAATTTCGGAAGTAGATCGCCCAAAAATAAACGGATCGCCACTTTTGAGGCGCACCACCTGCTTTCCTTGCTGACATTGCTCAACCAAGAGGCGATCGATCTCGGCTTGCTTCATACTGGGGCGTCCGCCACGTTTCCCCACATCAAGCTGGCGACAATTATCTGACACTAGCCCCAATAACTGAGGATCGACCAAGGCGTCGTAGACCAAAACTTCTGCCATCGCTAGCAGCTGTTGCGCCCTGACTGTGAGGTAGGCCACATCTCCCGGCCCAGCACCAACTAGGTAGACTTTGCCCCTTTGCTCGGTCATAGTTCACTTTTGCTGATTCAGTTTCTGGATCAACTCATCGACTTTAGTAGCTTGTTCGGTTTGTCCCTGGGTTTGCAATAATTCTTTAGTTTTTTTGAGGCTAACCAGTGCTTCGTCTTTCTTACCTTGCTCGGATAAGCCAGCTGCCAAGACAAAGTGAGCTTGTGCAAAGTCGGGCTTGAGGCGAATGGCTTCTTTTGATTGTGCGATCGATTCATCGAGTTTGCGCTGTTGTCCCAGCGCCACAGCTAATTTCATGTGAGTATCTGCGTTATCGGGAGCGAGGCGAACTGCCTCCTTGTAATGATCGATCGCTTCTTGTGCCTTACCCTGACGTTGCAGAAGCACCCCCAGATTCGACTGAACTTCTGGATTCTTAGGGTCTAGCTGAATAGATTTCCGCCATGCCTCTTCGGTACTCTTAAGATCTCCCTGTTTCGCGCTAGCGATTCCTTGCTGGTAATAATCAAGAGCGCTGCCTTTCTTTACAGGTGCTGTTGGAGTGCTAGGATTTTCTTTCCCATTTGACGCAGCTGAGGTAGACGGCGAGGTTTCCGAGTTTTGTGGGGTTGACGCTGGTACGGACGCGGCTGGGCTTGGCTGGGGGGTTTCCTTGGCCTTTTCTGAGTTTGACCCCGGTGAAGAACAACCAAAAGTAGTTAAGCCCAGACTGATAAAAGCAGCCAGAAGCAGGTGTTTGCGTTTGAGTTTTTCAGACATAATTGGGGGATCTGTAATCGTAGCTCTTAGCCTAGTTTAAGCTAAGGCTGATTTTTAGGTACGTTGTTGCGCTTTAGCGCTAAAGCGCAACAACGTACCTCTGTTTAATAGTCAAGTCATATCTTGTCCGGTTGCATCGTTAGTGTAATAGTGAGATCGGAAAATTGTCTGTTGTCATCCTTGGTTAAATTTTTACCGCAGATGAACGCAGATGAACGCAGATGAACGCAGATAAGAGCGCGAATTTTACAGTCAATTTAATAAAATTCTTGTGGGATGGGCATCTTGCCCGTCCCTAACTAAAATTTAGATGCGTAATACCAAATCCGGGTTTGTTACCCCATGAGAATTTTTGGCCTAAACATTGTAGAGACGTTTCATGAAACGTCTCTACAGCCTAGAGACATAAAGGGGGTAATCGTTGCGGATTTGGTATAACAGCTTATTACATTCGTTAATTGGATTTGACACTCCCCGCGCTAAAGCGACGGGGATTCTTGGTTCAACGAGTCCACTTAACTTAGATACCTTGCAGTTTCACTCGCCAGAGATGGTTCTCTCCCCAAGCGTTTTACCCCATTGCAGAGGTCTGTTGGGATATGCCCTATCCTACAGTTTAAACCAAGAAATATTGGTTTTCTGGTACTTGACGCATGAAGATTTTACCTAGCAGTGCTTTTCCTGCTAGAACTCTCTATCTTCAGTTTTCAAGGTGCGTAGCCTCTCGGCAACTGGGTTTTTATTATTGTTGAATACCCGCTCCTGCTAAAGTCTAGATTAACACAGAATTAATCAAAGCCGTCCTTTATGACGGGGTTTTAAACCCAGTTTTTCGATAAAAAAAAGGCAGTAGCGAATGATGCTACTGCCTTTTGTTTTAACCAACCATTCCGTTACCAGCAGTTTTATTGGTCGGCGGGGTCGCCGTAGGGGTCTTCACTAGCGGAAGCGATATCTGCGGGGTCGCCGTAGGGGTCTTCACTGGCGGGACGTACATCACCAAACATTCCTTGGTCGGCGGGGTCGCCGTAGGGGTCTTCGCTGGCGGGACTTACATTACCAAACATTCCTTGGTCGGCGGGGTCGCCATAGGGATCTTCGCTGGCGGGACGTACTTCATTGTTGTCTTGCTGGTCATCGGAACCAAAGACTTCACCAATTTTTCTCAAAAATCCATCTACCATGATCGATCTCCAGTTTCAATTTGTAATTGAAGTGCTGTGTAGATGGCGGACAGATTACAAATAGACTTTTTTAGCCTAACTTGAATGCGATCGCGCCTTCGGCACATTACGCGATCGGCCCTGATGCCGCCTATCTGCACTAGCGTTACTGCGCTGGTGCCAAATCCTTTAAATCGCGCCCCGTGGATTGTCCGTTATAGCCCTGGAAGTCTCGGTACTGTTGGGCTTCCGACTCTGGAACTTGAATTCCCCCAGGCGGCGGCGTTACCCACTGAGCCTTACCTTGGGCATCGCGGTAGTAAACGCGCCCGTTCTTAGAAAGGTAATACTTGCCCTGCGCCCCTTGATCTTGCTTATTTTTATGCTTGTTGTAGAGATAGTAAAGTGCGGCAGCTCCAGCCAATGTTATCGCCACTTTCTGGCCTGTTGACAACCCTTTACGTGCTTGGGGTGTGGCTGGGCGGGAAGTGTTTGGCGCTGTTTGACCAGCCCTAGTATCGCGGGGCGGACTAACTTCATTTCTTGAGCCTCCCCCGCAAGCAGTGAAAAGGGGCGACATTAGCAACGCTATAAGCAGTAAGGCTATTTTGCGCGAGGCGCTTGGCTGGGGGTATGCTTTCTTCATTCACTATCTCCTCTGGCTCTGGGTTATGGGCAGTTTATGAACCGGGGCTGTTGTTTACAACAGTGTTTTCTTTAATTAATTTGTGACGCCAGTATAACTGGGGCTGTTGCGATCGCAAGCGACACCGCTTCAGCGCTACAACAGCACGGATGCGTTTTTTTTCTGTATTATTCGACAATAATAAATTCTGCCAATATTTTCCTCCAGCCTTAGATAGATTCTCTAAATCTTTGCTGTTCTGTTTCAAGCCATCAGACAGGCGGCTGGAAAAATTAGATATTCCAGGAAGAAGAGTTTCCAGATAAATTGGTAATATTGAGCGATCGCACTTTTATCTTGCAAGTCCACACTCATACTCCGCCACCACATCAAACCCAGCGCGATCGCATGAGTGACAATCAGAAAAATTGGGTTAACTGATGGCAGGTAAAGTCCTCCCCCAACTAGAACGCCCAGATAGCAGACAGTTAACACCCAACGCGCCAAATTAAACACCGCTTGGGAACCCAGTTTAATCGTGAAAGTGGTGATATTGTATTGGCGATCGCCTTCCATATCCGGGATATCTTTCAAGATGGCGATCGCAAACGTAAACACCAAAACAAACAGCGTCAGCGCCCAAACCTCTGGTGGCACAACAATCTCGTCTGAGTTTTGCAATTTCTGGTTAAAGTGCAAAAACAATCCTAAATTAACAATCACCCCCCGCACGCCAAAAATGCAAACTGCTGCCCAAAAAGGAAACCTTTTTAACCGAATAGGCGGCAGAGAATAAGCCGTCCCGATCGCCAAACTAATACTCACCATCGCCAGCAAAAAAGACCCCTGCAACCAAGCCAATAACAGTGCCAAAACGCCTGTAACACCAACAATCACCTGCGCTTGTAGCCGGGAAAATTCACCAGCAGCTAGCGGCAAATGGGGTTTATTAATTTGGTCAATTTCCACATCTTCCAGTTGATTTAATCCTACGATGTAGACATTGCCGCACAAACAAGCAATCCAGGTTCCGAAAAGCTGGATAAGCTGGATGCTGGAAAAGCTGGTGGAAGATTCTGCTAAGGCGATCGCGTACAATCCCAATACACTCAGACTTGTGCCAATGATGGTGTGGGGACGACAGAATTTCCAAAAGGCATACAGCCAGGTAGTATATTGCTGGAGGAAGTTAGGTTGTGGGACGGGAGACTTAGTGGGAGAAATCTGGCTCATAGTGCCGTGGATGAAAGTTTTAGGCTGCTGTAAGCCATTAAAAGCTTATTTGGTAGCGCAGAGCAAGCCAAAGCGAATTAGCCCACTCTGGTAGCCTCGACTCATGAGTCCCAGGGAAAGCGCCGCCTGAATTGTCGTCGGGCCACTAAAAAGCAAACCCAAAATGGCAGCGGGATTGAAGGCTGAATCAATCACTATATCCCAAAATGGCGCTACAGCTTTTGACCAATCAGCCGTGCGGATGTTTTGGAAACAGAGGTGGCGTGCGATCGCTTCATACTCCAGCAAAGAAATCACGTAAGGTAAGCAATAGACTCGATAAATCTCCTCCAAATGCTTTTGCTCATCCAGAGTTAGCGGTTTATTTGGACTCATCGCCGGACGATGACACCAAGTTGCCATCAGGAACGTTCCACCCGGCTTCAGCACCCGGTAACACTCCTGGAAAAACTTCTGTTTATCGGGCATATGTTCCCCGCTTTCCAGCGACCAAACAAAGTCAAATGAGGCGTCCGCAAAAGGCATATTCAGGGCGTCTGCAACCTGGAATTCAGTCCTTGTACTCAGTCCAGCTGCCTGGGCTCGTTCTGTCGCCCTAGACGCCTGCACGGGGCTAAGGGTGATACCGACAGCAGAGGCGTTATACTTTTGCGCCAGATAGAGAGAACTGCCGCCAATCCCGCAACCTACATCCAGGATATCCTGGGCGTGCTGCACCTGGGCCCAAGTAAGCAGTTCTTCAATCAAATCAATTTGCGCCTGACGTCGGTCTTTCTTCTGGTTACCGTCCGGCCCATAGTAGCCGTGGTGCATATGTTCTCCCCAAATCTGTTCCCACAGACCGGAGGAAGCATCGTAAAATTGTTGAATTTGCTGATAAAGAGTGGAAGTCATAATATTGCTGTTTATGTCCAGACCGGAATCAGCCTAGCAGACGATGCCACCGTAATAAACAGTGGTTTTAGTTTGATCGGTTGACATTAACCCTACTAAATCGGCAAGCCGCAAATAAGGTACTCCTTTGGGAGTAAGCTTTTGAAGAGATAATTGAATTAAATTGCCCATGACCATACCTAGAACCATTTGCCTGGGATTCGTCGCCGTCATCGCCGTAGGCGCTATTCTCCTGATGCTGCCGTTCTCCACTAGCAGCGGAACATGGAATGACCCGATTGTGGCTTTGTTTACATCAACCTCTGCTGTCTGCGTTACTGGTTTGGGGGTTGTAGATACTGGCACCTATTTTTCTTTCTGGGGCCAGTTTTTTGTGGTCGCCCTCGTCCAAATAGGCGGGTTGGGCTATATGACAACGACGACTTTTCTCATCCTACTGATAGGTCGGAGGTTTGATTTGAGACATAAAATGGCGATTCAACAAGCTTTGGATCGACCCGGTATGCAGGACAGCGCCCAAATGATCCGCTCTATCATTGCAACAACGATGATTTTTGAAATCACTGGAATTTTTCTGCTTATGCCTGTTTTTGTGCCTGACTATGGTTTAAATTATGGGTTGTGGCTATCAATTTTTCATAGCATTAATTCCTGGAACAATGCTGGATTTAGTTTATTTAGTGACAACCTTATAAAATATCACTCATCGATTTTATTAAATTTGGTAGTGACGGCATTAATTATTTTTGGTGGGATTGGATATCAAGTGATTTTCGAGATGTACCTGTGGTTGCGCGATCGCCTATTAAGAAAATCATCCTGCCAAGTATTTTCCCTGAACTTCAAGGTAGCTACCAGCACAACAACGATCCTGTTGTTACTGGGAACGGTAGCATTCTTTTTTATAGAACTGAGAAATCCCGAAACCCTTGGCTCTCTTAACTTAAAAGATAAATTGCTGGGAGCCTGGTTTCAATCTGTAACTCCCAGAACGGCAGGTTTTAATACTATTGATATTGGCAAAATGACTACAGCAGGTTTATTTCTGACGATCGCACTCATGTTTATTGGAGCCAGTCCAGGTGGAACAGGTGGCGGCATAAAGACAACAACATTGCGAATTTTGACTAGCTGCACGAAGGCGATTTTGCAAAGTAAAGAGGAAGTTCACCTGTATCAGCGCCAAGTGGCAATAACTCTGATATTAAAAGCGGTTGGCGTATTGGTTGGTTCGTTTGCGACCGTGCTGGGATCGACAATTTTAATTTCACTTACCGATCCAAAATTGGATTTCATTCAAATCCTTTTTGAAGTCGTTTCAGCCTTTGCCACAGTGGGTCTTTCTATGGGCATCACGGCTAGTGTTTCACCGGCAGCAAAGTTGATTCTAATTGGGACGATGTACATAGGAAGAGTAGGAGTTTTACTCCTGATGGCAACTCTATTGGGAGATCCCCGCCCCAGTGTGGTTCACTATCCAGAAGAAAACCTACTTGTGGGGTAGATATAAAAATGCGATCGTTTACTTGATAAACTGTAGTCAGCAGTCAGTAGTATTTTGCCAATGACTAATGACTAATGACTAAAAGGGGATTAATATGAATTTGTCATCGTTAGGTTTTTTTCGCAGTCTGCGTAAAGACAATCAACAGTTTGCAGTGATTGGCTTAGGACGCTTCGGTCGAGCCGTATGTTCATCGCTGCACAGCATGGGATACCAAGTTTTAGGGACTGACGTTGATGAAAAACGAGTATCCCAAGCTTTAACCGATCAACTGGTTTCTCATGCGGTACAATTGGATTCAACCGAACCGGCCGCGCTGAAAGAAGGTGGTATTTTTGAGTTTGATACAGTTATCGTTGCTATTGGTAATTATATAGAAGAAAGCATCATTACTACGTTGAATTTGAAGGAGGGTAAGGTGCCTCATGTTGTGGCGAAAGCTTCTTCGGACGTCCACGTTAAACTATTGAAGCGAGTGGGAGCAGATCATGTCATATATCCAGAGCATGAGGCGGGTTGTTCCTTGGCCCGATCGCTCACCAAGCCAGCTATTTTAGACCGTTTTGATTTGGACACCGAAAACTGTATTGTGGAACTTATTGTTCCCGATGAATTTCACGGCAAAACTATCGCCGAACTCAAACTCCGCAGCCGTTATGGTTTGAATATGCTAGCGGTAAGCGTCGATAGCAAATTTGAGATTAATCCCGATCCCAACAGGCGGCTTTCCAAAGGATCTGCGATGGTTGTAATTGGCTCGAACAAAGACATCAATCGCTTGCCAATTTGAAGTCAAAAAGGTTATGACAACAAAATCTTGTGTCAAAACATTAGAGAGCTAAATTAGTAGTGTGACTTGGGAGATAGAATATACTAATGAATTTCGACAGTGGTGGGAAGTCCTTGGTGAAACCCAGCAGGATGATATTATCAGTCTTGTCCAATTACTAGAAGAAAAAGAGCATAATTTACTTTTTCCTTATTCTTCTGGGGTGAATGAGCTTGGGCATTTTTTGATCTAAACGACTTTGCAGAAACTCACGAAGTTTCTCTCTAAATGCAACTTCCGTAGCACCTTCAACCAAAATAGCAATTTTCATGGACGACCACCCATTACATTCATTGCCCAAACTTGGTCAAGGCTGTAATCTTCTAACCATTTATCCAGCTTAAGAGTGTCAGCCCAAGTCATTTTTGCTTCACCTTCTTCGATATCGCAAATCAAAACTTCGCGTGGTTCTAGAAATCCGATCAGTCGATCTGAGTGGGTGGCAACGATCAGTTGTGTGTGTTTTGAAGCTTCTCTCATTAAATATACTAAGTGTCTTAAAAGTTCGGGATGTAAGCTAACTTCCGGTTCATCTATCAAAGTGATTGTTGTTAAACTTTGACTTTGCAGAAGAGTAACTAACCACAAAAAGCGCAGTGTTCCTTCTGATAACTCATGTACATAGATAGGTTGAGGAAAATTTCTATCTGTCCAAGTCATGGAAATAGTTCCAGCGGCAACTGGAGGAAAGTTTAATCGCTCAAAATCTGGAAAGGCAGCAGATAGAATATTTTCAACCATTTCAAAGCGATCGCGATCGCTTTCCCGCAGGTCATAAAGACAGGAAACTAAGTCTTCACCGCTTGCTCCAGGCAACTTTGCAGGGCGCATTGCTTGAGGTAGACGAATAGGGCTTTTCTCTGAAACATCTAGCGATCCATAATAGGTACAGGAAGCAAGGCTCTTTCTCAAATTTTCAGGTTCGCGATACATTTTAGGAACTTGAGAAAGAGATGTTTCAAGAGGGTTGTGTTCCCAATTCGGTCTCAAAAGTTTGCGGTCTTCTTGACTAAAATATTTAATATCTAAACCATCTGATTCAATATACTTAAATGGTTCACGGGCGTTGAGGTCGCTCTGCTGTGTTAAAGTTTCTTCTTTAATTTCATAAGATAAACCTTTAGGAGACAAAGTTAAACTATACTTTAAAGGCTGTCTTTCTGGTACTTTCATTGAAACTGCAATTTCTAGCTCCCGCGCTTTACCTCTCGTCAAAATTTCATTTAAACCGCCTTTGAGTTGCAAGATATTATGTAAATTTCCCCTTGCGGAAGCCGCTAGTACCGAAAGAACATCTAAAAAAGAGGTTTTTCCCGATCCGTTTGCACCAATCATCACGATGAGATTTCTCATCTCAAACTCAATATTTTGAAGACGGCGAAATCCCTTTACTGATATGTTTTCAAATCTATCCATACGGCTAAACATCATTATTATCAATAGTTAAATTGGCCTAGACAGTAAAGTATAGGTCAATCTTTATTG
>Ga0163155_10002022_pt1 | contig 23392 bp, 19 predicted proteins | sample OliLakLV19SP4G1_FD_148611 | JGI IMG/M metagenome (GOLD analysis project Ga0163155, IMG submission 148611) | Freshwater microbial mat bacterial communities from Lake Vanda, McMurdo Dry Valleys, Antarctica - Oligotrophic Lake LV.19.SP4.G1 | ecosystem: Environmental > Aquatic > Freshwater > Lake >... | reverse complement strand
CCGCAGCGGGAGCGTTAGATGGACTACAAACTCACGTAGTTGTAATCTTCGCCAATCGGCCCACTCCGGTCCTTCTGGAAGTAGCGAAGCTATTCCGTAATCCGCTGGAAGTTGTGACGGACTCTCAATCTCTAAACGTCGATAAAATCTCGCGACCGAGGAAGCTGAATAACCGTAACCAACCTCCCGCCCGACCATTACTCCAGCCGCGTTACTCCCCTGAAGTGGGTAAGGATAACGCAACATGTCAAAATGAATTCCGGCAAGATCCGGATAACGCGTCGCCAACTCAAGCACCAGATCGCGCATAAAGTCGCGCACGCCCGAGTTAGCCGGATCCAGCCAAATGGCGGGAGTATCAAGTGCTGCGCTGGCGCTCTGCGCCGTTCCAGGCAAGCCCTCTCTGTTATAGTTCAAGATTGAATTACCAACACTATCAACTAAGACCGCCTCGCCCCCCGCTCGTTTCAATAGTGGCGCATTGACATTAGTCGCTAAGTTAAGAGTATTTACCCAGGCGTGCACTCGAATCCCTCGGCGGTGGGCAGCGTCGAGCACTCTCCGCAAAGGATCAAAACCTTGAGATACCGCCAAACGATAGGGGGTATCATCCGCTAGCTCAGAGGGAAACCAGGAGCGTCCTGCTCGATAAATCTGGCAGTATACGTCAGTAAACTTATGCGTCTCGATAAAATTAAGTGCGTTTTCCAAGCTCTCGGGGGATTCAAAGGGACGGTTAACTCCCTCAACCTCGAGCCAGAGTCCGAGGGAGCGGTCCTCGGCCCAGACATCGCGAGCAACAAAGAGCGCGACCGTTAGGCAAAAAGCGAGTCTAATAGGTAGCGGACAAAGCATGATAAAACTTACCGATCTAACCAAACGTTACGGCTCCTTCACGGCGGTAGACCGCATCAACTTAAATGTTGAGAAGGGCACGATCTTCGCTTTTCTTGGCACAAACGGTGCCGGTAAGACAACTACGATTCGAATGATGACGGGCGTGCTGCAACCCTCATCGGGCTCCGCCGAAATCGGTGGTTACGATATCCAGAAGCACCCTATCGAGGCCAAATTCTTGATGGGGGTGATACCGGACCGACCCTACCTCTACGGCAAACTTAGCGGCAAAGAGTTTCTGGCTTTCATGGCAGAGCTCTACAAGGTACGCCGCAAGATTTCAGCGCCCAGAATTGGCGAGCTTTTAGAAAGTTACGGCCTGGCCGATTGGCAGCATGACTTAATCGATGGCTACTCGCACGGGATGAAGCAGCGACTGCTGATGTGCGCTGCTCAAGTTCACAACCCACCAGTTCTCGTGGTAGACGAACCGATGGTCGGCTTAGATCCGCGGGGCGCAAAGCTTCTCAAAGAGACCTTCTTACGAAAAGCCAAGGAAGGTCTAACGATCTTCATGTCGACACACTCCCTTTCAGTGGCGGAAGAGATCGCCGATAAATTGGCCGTCATTCAGAAGGGTCGCATCATTGCAGCTGGAACTGTTCAGGAGCTAAAGTCACAAGCCAAAAGCGAGGCTCATGATCTTGAGAAGGCCTTCCTACAATTAATTGAACAGTCCGAAAACGATCGCAGCCTGGGTGAAAGCTACCCCTCTTCGCGAGATTGAACGTGGCGCTGGCACTGCTCAAACCCCATTTTCTCGGCTACAAAAATCGATTGTTGGGTCGTGATCGTGGAGCCAAGTTCTTTCGACGTGAATGGCTGGTTCTCCTCTTCATTCTGCTAATTTGTTTGGCCATCTATCAATCTCTCTTTACCTTTTTGATCGCCTCAAAACTTGAGGATCGGATCCCCAAGGATCTTCCAGGAAAACTCATTAGCCTCTACCTCTTTAGTTTCTTCCTCCTGCTTTTATTTTCGAATTTTATCAGCGCTCTGGGCTTTTTCTTTTTTGCTAAAGACCTACCGCTGATACTGACCGCTCCAATTTCCCGACTAGAGTTCTATCTCTCACGCGTTCTAATAACCTGTGCCCACGCCAGTTGGATCTTTTTCCTCTTTGGCATTCCTTTAGTTCTGGCCTATCATGCCGCCTTCAATTTACCCTGGCACTTCATCCTAGTTGCCGCCTTAGTCAGCCTCCCAGTCGTGCTTATTCCAGCGGCCTTGGGAAGTATTTTAGTTAATCTGTTTGTTAATCTCTTGCCGATTGATCGCATGCAGGAGCTATTAATGATCGCTACCGTAGCGCTGTTATTTCTAGCTTCCTGGGTTCCACAGCAACTTCCCGCAGACCTTGGCCCCGATCACCGAGTGCAGGAAGTCGCTTCGATCGTGAACCAAATGGACGACCCCCATCCAATCTGGTCACCAACGCGCGCAGCTTCCGAGATCCTTAACTCTTACCTGGGATACTCGACAGAGAATCCCTGGAAGATGGGCGGTCAGCTCACTCTCTGGCTCGTGGGGAGCTTCGGCCTGGGGTTACTAGTTTTCTCTAAACTGTTTATGCGAGGTTGGACCAGATCCCTTAAAGGGCGACGAAATCTCCGAATTGGCCCCTCCCCCATCTTCGACTCCGTTGCCCACTGGCTCCTACCCTTCAATCCTCAACTGCGAGCCCTGTTATTGAAAGATATGCGCATGTTTCTCCGAGACACTACGCAGCTCATGCAGTTAGTACTGCTACTAATTCTGACTTTTGTTTATCTCTATAACTTCAAGGGGCTTCGCGCGGCGTCAGCCCTCGGTGCTGAAGTCTATAGTTGGTGGCAGACAATTTTAGTGATTGCCAATATCGCACTGGGCGGATGTGTGGTGGCGGCTTTGGCGACCCGCTTTGTTTACCCCGCTATAAGCTTAGAGGGACAAGCCTACTGGATTGTACGTTCGGCTCCGATGAGCATTCGTCAGTTATTGCATGACAAATTTCTCATCTGGATCTTACCCGTGACCCTAGTCTCGCTCGGACTGTTAACTGCCGGGGCTTTGGTGATCCAGGTTCCACCGATCACAGTTTTTCTTTGCGCGGCTCTGGCTGTGGCGCTCAGCGTTGGCATAGTCGGCTTGGCTATTGGAGTCGGCGCAGTTTACGCAACTTTCGATTGGGAGACGACGGCACAGCTGACCGCGAACTTTGGCAGTTTAATCTTCATGATGCTCTCACTAGGCCTCGTGCTAGTAACGATCATTCCCACCAGTTTACTAATCATGCTAAATAATATCCCGGGAATCACGGAGAAACTGGATCGAATAGACTATCTTGTAGCCATGTGCTCGGCTTCGTTTCTAGTTTTCTTTATCAACTTTGCTACTGCTCGGTGGGCAATGAACGTCGGTGCAGAAGCGCTTCGTCGTCGTGAAATTTAGGGAACAGAAAAGCATGCTTCGTCTTAAGAAAGTCCTACTTCCGCTGCTGGCTCCATGTTTTGTTATGGCGCCACTGGTTTTTTTTATGGCAGCTCCGGCAGACCTACTCGCACAAAACGCGGTGAATTCTTCAGCTCCGCCAGAGATATCCCCGGAACTTCCCTCAGATTTGGAGATACAACTAGAGGCGCTTAAACAGCAGGCAAAAGACACATTCCAAGCCGCCAAGGAAAAACTCAGTGAGTCTGCAAAAGACGGACTGAAAAAGTTAGATCCTAATAGTCCTGAAGCCACGATGGCGAAAGAGGAGATCGCAAAGCTTTTTCAAATAGAGTATCGCGTAGTCGAGTTGGATGGAGACTTGTCCACACCAGCTTTAGAAAAAACCTTGGTCGAGCTAGGCAAGGATCGCTGGGACTGTTTTCAAGCCGGTAGTGAAAGAAGTAAGCTGCGATTGATCTGCAAGCGTCATCCCCCAACGTACTTGCGTTACCTACCGCAGCTTTTAAGATCGTTTGGAAACTAGCGACTCAGCAATTAACGTTGAATTCTTAACTTCACCGTTCTTCACTTAAAGGCTGGCCTTCACAACTCCGGTTTTCATCCAACGCTCGACGTATTTCTCATTGGTCATCACCGCATCGAGCTGAAAGCCCAGCTCCGCGATTCGCTCCGCATAGGGTTCAATATCATCGGGACGCCCCCAGCGCTCAGGACAAACAAGACAAGTTCGAAAACCATCGAGCTCCTTGATGACTTCAGGATTCAGAGGCAATTCGGTATTGACATCAATCCAAACCCAGTTGGCTCGCTGACCACGCGTGTTGGTCTTGAAGTATAAGAACTGCTCCTTAACTTCAGCTTCAGAGTAACGGATCGCGATCTCACGAACTCCCTGAGCCGTTGCGTAATAGATAAAGGGAAACTCTACGTCGAGCAAAAAGTAATTACTTTTAGGAATACCGAACTGCTCGGCGAGCCGTAAACATTCCCACTCCACATCCTTACCGGGACCTTGGGCTTTCACACTCCCGGAGTCCTTAATATTGAAGATCACTATTCGTTGGGGATTAAATTCGAAGTTCTGCAAGTAGGCCGGCAGCGTGTCGGCGGAGCGAATTTCGTCGGAACCTAGATTATCGTGATGCAGATAGAGCTGACCGGAGCTATTATCAAAACGCACGTCGATCTCAACTCCGCAGTTCTGCGGGATACGCTTCATTTCGGAGATCTTATTGATTCGGTGGCAGATTATCGGCATCTTTAACCCCTGCTAAGCTAGCTAAGTATTGGCCGCCCGCCGAAAACTAGCATCCGACTCCGTATCTAATACTAGTCGGAATAGTCTTCGCAACTCAACAAAGCTATCGAAGACTACGTCAGCTTGGTCCTCTCTCGGACCAAGCTGCACACCGGCATGTCGCTTTTGAAAAGTCACTACGCCTGGTATGGCGCGCGCGCCCAGGATGTCGTTACGATGACTATCGCCGATCATCCAGACTGGCCCTGCCGCTACGCCCAATTTTTCCAGCGCTAAAAGAAATGGCGCAGCGTGCGGCTTATCAACGCCCGTCTCCTCAGAGGTCACAACATAATCAAAAAAGCTATCGAGCTGAAAATAGACCAGCTTTCGAAACTGAACTTGCGCGGTCAAATCGGTAACGACGGCCGTTGGAATCTCGCTTAACCGCAGATCTTCCACAAAATCGCGTGCCCCCTCAAAAAGCACGCTATTTGAGAGAAAACTTCGCCAGTAGGTCTGCTCAAAATCCAGCGTTTGCAAGATCTGAGTTTTCATTCCGAATAGCTCAATCATGCGTTGGAAATAAAGCAGTCGGCTGTGTGAGCTGGCCGTCCCTTCAAGTCGACTCTTCACCTCTTGACGGGCTCGCTCGAAGAAGCCACCAAAGGCCTGAGGGGTCATTCCCAAGCTTTGTTGAGCCTTAATCTGGACTGCCGCTAATGCTGCTCGATGCGCCGGCTGATACTCGTAGAAGGTGTTATCAAAGTCGCAGAGTATCGCCTGGGGGCGAGTCAGATAAATATTCTTAGGCATAAGTTGCTTGATTACTCCAAAGCAGTCGCTCTCGTAGAACATCAATAATGCGGTTGAAGCCAATAAACTGCATCACTCCCAACATTCCGGGATGCCAGGTTGGGCGGAGCGCTAAAAACTCTTCGATCTCGGCAGTAATTTCGTTAGCGGCAATACTGATGTCCTCCGAGGTAACATCACCCTCGACCAGCAGCTCGACACTGCCATTCTCTTGCGCCAAGTTAACGTCCACCCGCATCCCGCAGATCCCAATTAGTAGGCGCACGATGTTTTCGTAATGCACTCCATCTTTCAGGAAGACACTTAGCTTAAAATCGTTCATTCGAATGGAGCGAGCAATATCGCCGTGATCGGCTGGCTGTAACTTAAAAACAATGTCTGCATCTGCAGACTGAGATTCAATGTAGCGCTCGGCGTCCGGCGCTCGTCTAACCATAGCCGCTTCAACACTCTCGGGAGACCGCCCCCGTTCTTCGACATCGCGTTTCATCTTAAAGTAGACTCTTAACTCTTGAGCCATGTCTAGGTAGATTGAGACGTCCAGCTTGCGCCGAACTTGTGGGACATAGAGCACATGCAATCCACTAAGCAGTAGCACTTGCCGCGCTCGATGGGGTGCTCCGCGGGAAAATTCTCCGGTGTGGTGGTTATAGTGGCGAGAAGGCACAGCCTTACCGTCAAGCAGCGCCATGATATCTCTAGTCATGCGGTACAGATCATTAGCCCGTGGATCCAAATGGGTTAAGGCCTGCCACATCGGCGCGCGACGGTTCCATTTATGATAGTCATCGCCTGAGATACTGGTAACTGACTCAGTACCAAAGACATCCACCAGTGAGCTAACCAGCGTATCCTTTCCGCTACCGGAATCTCCACCAATCCCAATCACTAGCGGTGCCCGACTTAGTCGGAAGAAATCGTTATGTTGAATGCCGTAAATGAACATACGAATGGCGACGATTAGCCCTACGGCATAGAGGGCTGAGAGTAGTAGTGATTGAAAATGGCTGGCCTGAGCTGGATCGGCAAAGAGCTGATACTCAAGGCTAGGGATACCCAGCAGGGGCACTGCGGTCCCTCGTACGTAAAGCAAACTTGTCACCACAAAAAGCAGCGAAAAAACGGTGCCAATGATCTTAGTATTCGTGTCGCCACGAATCTGACTAAGCACCAAAAATGGCGCTACCCAGAGAAACCAACCCGTCGAGGCCGGAGTCAAGAGCAGCACCAGGAAGAAAGCTAAGCCTGAGAGGGTCAATAACAGCTCACTGCTCAACCGACGCTGGCGCCAGGTCCAGTAAAGCATCAGCACATAAGCAACTGGGAGCAAATAGATCTTGGCCCCGCCCCCGAGATCCAACGCTACTGTATAAACTTTAGCGATCTCGCGAGAATGAAGTACCATCTGCACGTAACCGCTGGAGTAGAAACAGGGCAAGATACTCAGTAGCAGCGAAGCTCCCAGGAGCTGCGAAAAAGGCAAAAAAAGATGTCGCAAACGGGGATTTCGCCAGAGATAGATCGCTAGAATTGGGGCCGTGAGCAACATGCTTAACTTGGCGGAAATTGCTAACCCTAGTAATAACCCGGCGCGCGCTGCCTGATAGTGCTTTAATTGGTGTAGGCAGAGCATCAGCAGCACTACGGGTAAAAGATCTAGCTGTCCGTACCAGTAACAAACATAGATCACTAGCGGTGATAGCCAATAGAAGAGCAATACTCGCTTGAGATCTCCCTGACTGAAAGAAGTAAGGAGATACACCATCGCCAGATCTAACAGCAGAGTAGTTATGCCAAAGCAGAGATAGTAGACCTGGGGATTATCGCTAAGTTCCGCGAGTATCGAAGCCAAACCGATGCTTGGCAGGTAAGTAAAGAACATCACGAGGCCATACGGAAACGCCAGCGGATCTCCGGCAACTTTTAGCTGCGCACTCCAGGGATCGAGAAATTGCGCACTAGTAACAGCGCCCCTCAGAAAAGGCACAAACCATTCGCTTTGGACCCATCCCACCGCTAAGACAAGCAACACTAATCGAAGAGTCAGCCCTACCCAGAAATAGGCCGAATTAAGTAGCTGCGATGCGAAAACTTTCACCAACACAAACCCCTAACTCAAATGTGCTCGTAATTGCCAGGTATAGTCTAGCGTGCGCTTAATGAACTTCCACTTCATCCGCCAGTTGATATTCCAATGTGAAGTTCCGAACTCGCGCTTAGCAAAAAGGACCGGAAATCTTTTGACCCGCAGACCCGCACGCCGAGCGCGATAATATCCGCAAAGATCTAACGAGAAATCGTGGGGGGCCTCCTTCCAGCTTTCGAAAAAGGTCCGAGGAAATATATTTGGCTGGGCATTAATATCCCAGAGCGGAGTGCGGAGAACGATCGTTTCCAATAGCGACATTCCCACCGTAAAAAAGATATCTGCTAGGGGTCGACCGTGGCGCCGACCCTTGATAAACAGAGACTCGTTGGGGTGGGCAGCTAGAATCTGTAAGGCTGTCAGCACATCACCGGGATCTGTTTGCAGATCCGCATGCGTCCACCCCAAGTACTCTCCTTCTGCCACTTTAAGCCCGGATAAAATCCCGAAGCCATAGCCCTGGTTAACTTCAACACGGATACTTCGGAGGTTTGTCAAACCTAAAACGAGATTAGGCAAAAGCACCGACGTTTCATCCTTAGAACCGTTATCCACCAGAATAAACTCGATCGGATGTTGCGCGGCCACTTCTTCGCAGCGAGTGACAAGCTTCTTCAGCCCCTGGGCTTCGTTGTAACAGGGAATAACAATAGAAATTCGTGGTTTCATGGGAGCTTCAGCAGGCCTTAAAATTTTGGGAAGGGCGCGCGACCATTCGCTCTTGATACTCTAACTGAAGGTCTGCGCGTTTCTCGATCGGGATTCTAGAATCTAAAGTAAGGTTGTATGGATGAGAGCTCCACTTTGAGAAGCAAGATTGCCAATAGTTGAAGGTCTTGAGCTCCTGAGGTGTGCCCCAGGAGAGATAGTGCGAGCATTCTAGCATGCGGCAATTCAAACCCAAGGCCACAGCATCCTCCAGACACGAGTCCAAATAGAACTCGCCATTGACTCTGCCATTTCTGGCGATTAGTCGGTCAACGCAACGCCTCAGATCACCCGCTCGCCGAAAAGCAAACGAGCCGACTATCACCGGATCCGACTCGGGGTGCGCGAGAGGCTTCTTGACAGAGACCGACACCACTTGATCACCGTCAAGACTTAACCAACCATAGCTTTGAGGTCGCCTAGCCGCGGAGGGGTAATGCCGGACTCCCCAAACGATGAGATCGACTGTGCCGTCGTTCCAAAACTTCTGAAAATCTAAGTCGCTATAAAGTAACCCGGCATCGCAAGCGCCAATTACTACCGGAAGCTCAGGATCGCAATCCTCTGCCCCGAGTAGCGCCGTACAAGCCTGTCCCTCGGTTAACTGACTCAAGGGAATTAAGGTTGCGCCTGGATAGTTCTTGGCCAATTCAGCGGAGATAACGTCAAAACCATCGACATCGCTTCTCAATATGAAAACTTCACTTGCCATTAGCGGCAAGTCTCTAGCCGCTTGAAGCACCATCGGTTCCCCCGATACCTCGATTAGAGGCTTCGGCGTAAGATAGCCCTCGTTCGCAAATCGACTCCCTGCGCCCGCCATAGGCATCAGCAAACTTCCACAATGCTTCTCGCTCTTAGGACGGCTCTCACTGGCTAACCGCTCAAACGCGGAAGACCAATATTGATACTCGCCCAAATCTTCCGGTGTCCCCCACTGCATGAAATGCTGTAGTTCGTAGACACTGACTCGCAAGCCATCTTCGGCCATCAGCCGATAAGGCAAGCTCGCGTAGAACTCTCCATTGACTGAAAGGCCAGTCTCGACTGCCCAATCGAAGTAACGCATTAGAATCGCGCCTGAGCGGAAGTAATAGGTTCCTGAAGAAGCGAACTCCTCCATTTTATTATCCGTGAAGGGTTCCTTCTCTCGAATATCTTCGAGCCAGAGGTCGTGTTCCTTAATAAAGGCGTAATTGTTCGGCCCCAGAATATGCGGGTGAAAACCCCGATACGCTGGCAGGCATCCGTCGGAGTCACTCTCAACCACGAACTGCTTAAAGTCTTGGTAATTCCAGTAGCAAGTAAAATCGCAGTAGTTCACCACGACAGGCTCCTGAGACTCGATGGAATCGTAGACCTGCTGAACCGCGTGCACTGGACCTAATCGGTGAGGCGCGATTGAGACAATGGAACCAGAGGGACAAAGCGAGAGTAGTGTGTCTTTCAGGTCGTAATCTTTGGACGCCAGATGCTCCTCATTGCAAATAAAAGTGACCCGAGTTTCTCCCGGAAATAGATCCAACACGTGCGCAATGATCGGTTTACCGTCGACTTCAATCAGCGGCTTAGGAAGCTTATAGCCCGCCCGACGAAAGCGTTCACCGAATCCGGACATGGGGATGACTATCTGCATTTAGAGCGCTCCTTTAGGGGCGAACCTATAACACAAAATGGGATTATTTCAGATAGCCGTCGCTAGACCGCATTCAGGCTTTGGCGATACTTTTCGGCATCCCAATCGATAAGTTCCAGTATTTGTTCGGTGGAAAGGGAGCGATAGCTGGCCCCGGGGACGGTGCGACTCAGAATAAGGGCGTGACACAAGAGCATTTCATCACTCCCCCGGCGAGCGGCCTCGGTCAAAAAGACTCCCACCCCTGAAACGATTAGGCAGGGAGGTAGGCTTCCCCAACTAGCTTGCCTCTCTGCTAAGATTGTCGCTACATCTCCTCCGGGGCCGGTGGAGACGAAGGAAGGTCCCAAAAATACGGCCTGGTCAGGATACAAAATACCTGCCGCAAGGAAGGCCTGCGCTTCTTCCGCACACGCCAACGTATGAGCCTCTTGAAAACGGGGCAATCTTAAGCCCCAGCGCTTGGCAAACTCTTCTTGCTGACTACGATCTCCAGAAGCGAGCGACTCAGCGGAGAGGACCAATCGCCGCTCACACTCTTCAAGTAAAGCTTCTGCCTCCGTTACCGTCTCGCCAGCGATAACCAAACCGTGGTTCTGTAGCACCAGAATTTGGGGAATCTTTTTGATATTGCGCGCTATCCACTGCGCAAGCGGTAGTCCTGGTCTAGCGTAAGGCACCCAGGCGAAATCAAGCCCGGTTAGCCGACGAGTAATCTCGGCCTCTCCTGCTTTTTGAACCACATGGGTGATGGTCGAGATCGAGTGCACATGCAGCACCACTCGTTGAGGCATCACAGCATGCAACAGGCATTCAATCGAGGGTCTAAGTTTCGCGACCTGCTGTGTTGAAGACTCTAGCAAGAAGTTAGAAAATTCTTCACTCCCTTGCTCCAAACAGTCAAGCAGCCCTGCGGTAGTCATCTCGACAAAGATCGAGGGGTGTAGCGCCTGAGAGAGCCACGTCCCTGAGGCCTTAACAAACAGGGTGTCGCCGGCCTTCAGCGAGGTATTGCCACCGGCACCCTGAACCAACAGGTGGTTGGCACCGATCCTTGCTGAAAGCTCTAGAAATTGTTGCTTCAAAAAAGATTGCTATTACTGAACGCTACTACCGCCACTATGGACCTGCAGTGCGGGACCATTTCCAAGCTCCACCAGCTCCGCCTTTTGGCCCTGCAGATCTGAGACGACAAATACGGCGCCTCCCATGCCATAGGTCAGCACCTGCCGACACTGCATGCCGCACTGTTCGATAAACTCAGCGAAGGCGCGCGCCACACCCTTCTTCAAACTTCCACGATAAGAGAAGTAGTCATCTAGGACGACAAATGTTCCTTCTTGCACTAGTGGTACACAAAAAGTCAGGGCGTCATTAGCACTAGAATAGGTATCACTATCAATGAAGATTACGCGGGCTTTCTCGATCTGCAGCTTCGCCGCCCCGCCCTTTAGCGAATCACTAAAGTAGCCTGGAACTAACTGATATTTAATTTTGTCCTTAGCGACGGCGGCGATCCGTTTATCGACCCGCTCGACGCTCGTAGTAAAGTTCTCGTCCGTGTAAAAGGGATGGTTATCCTCAGCTGATAGCTCACCGAATCCACCAAACGAATCAAATCCAAAAAACTTGGAGTTCGTAATCTTAGGGTTAAGCTTAGCAAGCTTCTGGCAACAGCGAATGGAGTGACAGAACGAACTGCCAGTAAACACCCCAAACTCCAAATAGTCGCCCTCGATGTGTTCGATTGCTGAAAGATAATGAACCTTCTTGAGTGCGAGATACTTCTCTACATTATGGACGATGGCCGGATTAATCGAGGCTAAGAGCTGCGATACCCAGTTCTGTAAGAAATCTAACTTAGAAAGTAAGCCGAATTTGGTTGCCATAAATCTCCCACCAGTGATCGCCACGCCAGGCTCAAGCGTCCACATAGTAGTATAAATTCAAGATAATTCAATCCCGCGGACGGTAGATTGAAAGCACTCCCCCATGCTCTCCGGTAAACATCGCCGCCTTATAAAAGAAGCTCTTGGAGTCTAACGGTAGGCGCTCCAAAGCACTTAAAAAAGGCTCAACCCCCGGAAAACTAGGTCGGTGCTGCCGCTCACGCTCGGTGCCCGATTGAACGATCAAGTAGTCTATCCCCTTTAACCGGAGATACTCTCTAATCTCAGCGAGCGATTTCGGTGTGGCAATAAACTTTAAGAACTCATTCTGATGAGTCTCCCAGCGGCTGCTTTCCCAAAGACTAAAACCAGCCTGCCAAAGCACCATCTTACCGTTAATCGGCGTTCCGCCAACGATCACAAAAGCACCCTGCGTATCCGCCCGCTTCAACAAACCGAGCGCGTCCTGATAGGGAAAGTTAGCGCTCGTTGTGATGCGCATCTGTGGCCAACTGGAGAAATTCATGTCAAGCGAGAGATTCTTATCAACCTCTAAGGTCGAAACGCAGAGCAAGGCCAGTAATCCAGCAGCTAAAACTCGATAACGCACTACCACCTGTTCACTAGCCAACCAAAAAAGATAAACTAAAAAGGGAGCTACGTACTCTGCTTGATATCGCCCTACCCCACAGAGATAGGGCCAGATCGAATTAAAAAGATAGAATGCTGGGAAACTCAGAATCAGTGGCACTAACTCGACCACTGTCAAGCGTCGAGCCAAGCTCAGAAAAGCTAGCATGGAGCCAACGACCCAGGGAAGTGTTGTCGTATTGAGCACGCTCATTACTGCCGTGCCGTTTAACAGTGATTGCTTAACTAGTTCGAGGGAACCTCCGGCAGCATTCTGAACGGCCACGCTACCGAGTTGTGAGACGGAGTATAAAAACGGCAGATCGACTAGGGCCGGAGCGAAAACCTTAAGCGCTGTGGCCAAATTCCAGTTCCGACGATACCAACAAAACATTAGAGCCACTAAGACCCAGTTCGTTACTGTCGACTGACGAAATAGCACCCCCAGCGCAGCTACTAAGCTAGCTAATGCTAAATATTGAAAAGATCCGTTCTTGAAATACAACCGTGCCAACACCAGCACCAAGACATTGACGGCGTAACCGTATATCGAAGGTTCGACCGACTCGGAAACGTAGAACACAACGGGAATGAAGCCCAGCGCCAATGAGCTCGCCGCATGCAACCAACCTGGCTGCTCCGGATAATCACGTCTCAACAAAACAAAGATTAACCAGCTCACTCCCGAACATACCAAGACTCCGGGGAGACGTGCGGCAAAAGCGTTCAATCCAAAAACTAAATTAGCAAGAAAAACCGGCAATAATCGCAGCGGTGGGTGCGACTCTGGCGGAAGCTGCAACTCCTCACCCAACAACCAGACCGATCCCAAGCACAAAATCCAGAGCGAAAAATAGAGCGCGGATGGCATCACCCGCCCCCGCACCGTCCTCTCGCGAAGAAACGTAAAAGCAAGACCCAGCAGCACGACAATCGAAATCGAGAGTATGCGCCAGAGATCAATTACATTCATGTGACGTGGATCTAAGATATTCCACATACTGCTGCGGAGACTGGCGAGGCTCGTCTCCGCAAATGACGGTTCCCAAATACGGTAGAGATAGGTTAGGGGAAATGCCGCTCGATCGGTGTGATAAAGCTCATCTCCCCCCAATGAATAGAATAAGCCCTGCCAATGAACGAGAAGGTAGGTTAGCGTGAAACCAACGAGCGCGAGAACTTCCCGAGTAGAAACGGAAACTAGATAGTGCTCATTTCTATAAAGATAGGCCAAGAATCCAACCAGCAGAGATACCCCGAGATAGAAATATCCGTAGCCCACAGGCACAGACACTCGCTCTAACCCGTAGGACCAGAGCAGTGCTAGCGCCAGAATAAGCTCGGAACGGATCCTAATCGACCACTGCTGATCTAAGTGCATAGCTCAAAGTTGTTCTTTGAAAGACTTTATCCTATTAATTGGGAGGTATATCACTTTGCCGCGCTCAGCTAAATCAGAATAGTGAGCGCTAGCGATTAATTAGCCGATTGATTCGCGCCACGATTAGCTCAGTTTTCGCAGTCTTGCTGACGAAATCATCCGCACCACTCTTGATTAACTCAAGCTCATTCTCCTCGGTCGCTGCAGCGGTCAGCATTAGTACCGGGATAGAGCGTGTTCGGGGATCCGCCCTGAGTTTTTCCACTAACTCCAGCCCGTTCATTTTGGGCATCATCAGATCGCAGATCACCAATTCGGGCGGGCACTCATAAACCGACTTTAAAGCCTCAAATCCATCTTCCGCCTGATTAACATCGAACATGGCGTATTCCAGTACGGACTGAAAGATCGAGCGAACATTCTCATCGTCATCAACTAAAAGGATCTTACGTCGAGTAATAACGGTGTTCTCTTCTTCCCCTGCACCGTCATTCTCTGCCACTGAAGGCAAGATTGCCGTCGCTAGCGACGGCTCGGGCATTACACCGGGCGTATCAAGCAAACCTAAAACTCGTTCAACCTCTTCGAGGCTAGTCACTCGCGCATAGACTGCTTTTAGAGCGGCCTCGGCAAGACTTTCGTATCCTCGACTCCGAGCCAAGGCCTCTAACTCAGGCTCTGAAAGGTTCTCCCGAATAGCCTTCGCCACTTCCGGCGAAATCTCGAGAAAACTATAAATACCTATTCGACCTTTATACCCTGTGTGCGAACAATCATTACAACCCCGGGCCTGGAGGAGCTTGTCACAATCCTTAAGCCCTAGCTCCTGCGCTCGCGCGAGGTGCTTAGCGGACGCAGGCTCGGCACAGCTCTGACACAGTCGACGAACTAAACGCTGCGCAATCACGCTCTGCAATGAGGACGCCACCAGATAGGAGGGTATGCCAAGGTCTCTGAGACGGGTAACTGCAGCAGCCGCATTATTGGTGTGCAAAGTAGTCAATACTAAGTGCCCAGTTTGGGCGACCTGCATCGTAGTCTGAGCAGTTTCTGAGTCTCTAATCTCTCCCACGAGGACCACGTCTGGATCCTGGCGCAAGACCGAGCGGAGTGCACTATCAAAGGTCATCCCGACCTTTGCATTCACCTGAATCTGACTGACCCCCTGGATTCGATACTCGATCGGATCTTCAATGGTGACGATTCGATTGGTTCCATCGCGAAGATGACCCACCGCACCATAAAGAGTCGAGGTCTTGCCCGAGCCTGTTGGTCCAGCAACTATTACCACATGCGATGAACCACTCAGCACACGCTTGAAACGATCTTGAATATCTAACGGCATGCCCAAGGTGTCGAACGTGACCTCTGCCAGCTCCGAAGATAGAACTCGAGCGACAATATCCTCGCCGTAGGCAGTTGGAATGCTAGAAACCCGTAGATCGCGGTCTCCCGAGCTGGTTTTCAGCCGAAGTCTGCCATCTTGAGGTTGTCGTCTCTCGGCAATATCCATCCCACAAAGTACTTTGACCCGAGAGATCACCGCGCTTTGCAGCTGGGAAGGGACCTCAATAAAATCCCTCATAATGCCATCCAAGCGGAAGCGCACAGTCAACCGATTGCTTTCTGGAGAGATATGAATGTCACTCGCGCCCTGCAGCACTGCCGCCGAGAAGATCTTATTCACGAGCTTTATCACTGTCGGCGCTGCGATATCCTCTGTAACGATATTGGATTCTTGCTTGGCTCCTTCGATAGAGGGATTCTTAACTTCGAGCTCGGTGCCAGCCTTGAGCAATGTTGAGAAATCTAGCCCTTCCCGGCCTCCCCGCTTGGCGGCGAGTACAGCCAAAATCTGTCGTTCAGCGGCAACATAAACCTTCAGACTGCGTTGTAGTTCGAACTCTAGCGACCTCACCGTTTCGATATCGAGCGGATTAGCCATCGCCAGACTAATTACATCTTCAGTGGTCGAGAATGGTAGAGCTCGGAGCTTACTCCATGCGCCAACCGTAATTGCGGAGCACGGTTCTTTATCGAGCACCTCTAGCGCGACCTTTTCTTGAATCTGAGTGAGTTGGATTGCAGGCACTTTTAGCTCAGCGCTAACTGCCTGTATGGCTTGCCACTCATCAAAGCCGCCGGAATTAGCAAAGTAGGCAATTGGAAAATAGTCGTTGTGCATCAGCGAAAGATTAGCTTGCTCTTCCCTGATTAAACCGAGCTTAGTTAGCAATTTTAGTAGTGCTAAGTGAGCTAGGCTGGTCTGCTGCGATTCCAGCAGATGAAATTCATCCCTGCGTGACATAATCCCCTTCCAAAACAAGCAACTATTGGGAACTCTCCCAGGACTGTCAGTCGGCAGATCGAGTCTAATTTCTTAGCTAGTTTTTCGTTATACAAAGGGGCTACATTTGGCTAATTACTTCAGTAAGTTACTAATAGTGGGAGGAGTCATAATTTCATGCAGTCTGATTTCATAGCTAACGGTCTGATGTGGTATCTCGTATTCGTCTTCTCCACCACCTGCCATGAAGCGGCCCACGCCATCGCCGCTAAAATCGGTGGTGACGAGACCGCCGCCGAGGGAGGTCAAGCTACTCTCAATCCCATGCCGCATATACAGCGTGAGCCATTGGGCATGGTACTCTTTCCTGTCGTCTCGTACTTGATGGGAGGCTGGATGATTGGCTGGGCTAGTGTTCCGTTTGATCCGTATTGGCAAGAACGCCATCCACATCGAGCCGCCTGGATGTCTCTGGCGGGGCCGGCAACCAACTTACTGCTAATGATTCTAGCTGCACTGCTAATCCACTTAGGGATTTCGATCGGAGCGCTTTCGATGCCGGAGTCAGTTAAGTTCAGTCACTTAGTAGACGCCACAACTCCAGGGGTCTGGACTTCTGTCGCTGCCTTACTGAGCATACTGTTTTCGCTAAATCTGCTGCTGGCGATTTTTAACCTGATTCCTGTTCCACCACTCGATGGACACAGCGCTATTGGACTACTGATGTCCGAGCAAACCCTGAGAAAATGGCACGAGTTTATGAGCTCACCGCAGTTTTCACTCTTGGGCATGTTGGTTGCCTGGAAGGTGATGGATCAAATTTTCGATCCGCTCTTTACGCTGGCCTTGAATGTTCTTTACCCTGGAGCCGGATTTGCCTGAGGGGCCCAAAAACCTCTGCTTACGCGGAGCTTTTCGACGGGCCCCTGATAGATCTCAATCTTGCCCTAGCTCCCTCACCTGGTAGCGCGCCGGAATCCGTAGTTCAAATTTAGCCGGGTCGATGCTTGACTTGTTAATAGCCACAGATTGATAAACCAGTTTCGAAGTAATCTGACGCTGCGGCAGATTAACTTCGATTCTTTGGGGATAGCTCTCCGGGCCGGGGGTATATTCGCCAAAGGTGGCCTGGAGAATTAGCCTTTCTGAACGCATTTCCGAGAGCGAGAGCTGAAGCAACTCCCACTTGTTGCTGGGAGTAAGGAACAGAATGGCACGGAACTCTCGCCCCTTGGATAGTCGCTTAGTTAATAGATACTCACTCTTCTCTGGGTGACGCTTGAGCTCGATCTCTCCCGTCTCCTGGCTTTCCTCCTCAGGAAAGATGGCCTGACCGGCAAATATCAACATCGCCTGCTCCGGCGTAAAGGGCAGCGCCACTACTCGTTCAAGATTCTCAGCCGTCGCTCTGCCGAGTAGAACTTCCTTCTTTTCAGCGTCAAGGGCGCTCAGCTCCTCGCCCTTAACCACCACCAGCCCCAATAGACGATGGAGTGTCGGCTCGAAAAGCTCAATCCGCAGTCCCACGTTCCGGGAAAAAAGTATCGACTGATAAACGCTTTGGCTGCCAGGGAATTTCTCCACTGTAACTTTGGCGAAGGCTCTAAAGCTGCGTATCTGATCACCTTGAGCTTTCATGGACATAATCAAGCGTTGAGACTCCTCAGACGAGAGCAGGGCCGCTCTTCGATACTCTGGAGGGAGCTTAACCGCTCGGCCGACGCAGCCAGATGCGGTTAGCAGCAGCAGCGATATTAAGAGGCTCTTCCACATAGCCCTACGGCTGTTTCTGTGTCAGTTCCGCTATGCGGGCGCGAATTCGACTTTCGGCTTTCTCATCATCAGACTTTGGTGCGAAGGAAAGCGCTTTTTGAAATGTCGCTAGGGCCTCGCTCTTTCGACCAAGCTGTAACTGAACTTCAGCCAGATGCTCAGTGATTACGGCGTCATCGGTGACAATTTTGTTGGCCTTCTCGAGCTGGATTAAGGCGTCCTTAAATCTACCTGCTTTAAAATAGGCCCATCCCAAGCTATCAAGATAAAAGCCATTATTTGGCTCTATCTTAAGTGCGCGCTTGATCAGCTCTTCTGCTTCCTTTAACGAACTACCGGCTTCGACCAGCGAGTATCCAAGAAAATTTAAAGCATTGGCATTATTCGGATCGAGCTCGATAGCCTTTCGCATACTAACTAAAGCATCTTCCCGAACGCCCTGTTCCTCGTAGAGCACTCCTAACGCAAACTGATGACGAGAGACCGTCGGCTCAATCTCAACTATGCGCTTGGTCGTTTCAATCGCACGCTGATAGAACTTAGCCTCATGCTCAACCGCGGACTTATAACCAAGCAAATTGAGATCTTTTTCTCTCTTAACTAGTGCTCGGTCAATCTGCGTCAGCGCTTCGTCAAACTGCTTATTTTGGCGATAAAGATAAGCACTTAAAGTCCTGGCCTCCAGAAACATTTTATCCGACTCACCAATTTTGGCCAGCTCACTTATGGCATCCTCTCGCTTCTCCATCCCGGCCAAGGCCGACGCAAGAAAATATCGCGCTTGAGCATTGGAAGCTGAGATTAGCAGCAGCTCATTCAGTTCTGAGATGGCGCCAGCATAATCCTTAATCTCTAATCTGATTAGAGCGATTTTAAGCCGAGTATCTGAGGAATCCTCTTCAATCTTCTTCAACTCGTCGAACTGACCCAGTGCCTCTTGGTGTCGCTTCTCCTCCCAGTACAGCTGCGCGAGCAAAATCCGTGCAGGAATATTTCGAGGATTTGCGGCTACCAGTTTTTCACAAACTACAATCGCTTCACCTTCTCGACCCTGCAGCGCCATGGTGCGAGCAAAATCAGTCTGAATCGCCTCCGAGTCAGGATTCAGCTTGACGGCTTCCTTATAATACTTCTCAGCTTCCTTGATATTTCCACTGGTTTCATACATCCGTCCCAAGTAGTAAAAACCAAATAGTGAATCAGGAACCTTTTGTAACAACTCCTTCAGGACACCAATCGCGCCCTCAACATTTCCCTCCTGCGCCAAAAAACTAGAGAGCAGAATATAGTAGTCCTGGTTGGTGGGAGTTTTGTTGATCAGATCTCGATAAGCCGCGACGGCTTCCTGGAGATTTTTCTGTGACGCTAAGATCGCCGCCCGCAGAGAGAGCAGCTCTATATCTTCTGCTCCGCCACTAATCGCGTAGTTTAACTGCTCCAGAGATTTGATGGGCTCGCCATTTTTGAAGTAGAGCTGCGCCAAACGCTTTCGCAGAGTCGGTGCAGGCTTGGATTCTAGCGCGGCTGCGGCTTCAAAAAAGCTCAAAGCCTCCTTGAGATTATTTTCGTAAAGAGCTAGCTCGCCGCGGATAAAATTATAGTACGATTTCGACGACCGGGGGACCGCCGCTTCCTCAGCGGTAACTCGTCCACGCTGTTCATTAAGCAGCGCACTCTCGATGGACGTCTTAACACCACTAGAATCGCTCTGCAGCGACTTGCTACAACCCGTCAGCAACGCGACGAATGAAATCAGCAGTAGTAACGGAAACGGACAAAGCCGCGACTGAGCCGGACGCAAGGAATTAACGAAAAACGAAGCTGCGGGGGTAGATTTTAAAAAAGTCATTGTTTATGAAAAAACAGAGGCAACCTTTGTTACTCTCGCTCATTCCTTCCATTTGTAAAAGGCTGAAAAAATAACGAAAAAAGCCGAAAAAAAAAGGCTGTCCAGCTAACAGCGCTGGGCAGCCTCAAGTAAGCTCAAGACCTTCGGAACTATAGCTCGTTAGAGTCGTTCGCTACTGCCTTTTGTGGCATAGGAGCCTGAACCCGGGTCACCTTACCAGCGGAGGTAACATTGTTCAGTAGATCCCGTGCGCGCGAAGCTCCCGCTGGGGGAATCTGCTGAACCCGATCAGCAAGCGATCCTGTGGAGAAATTATCATGGCGCTGCTGAGAAACGGGCTCGTTGTAATTAACAACGCTATGATTCCCGCGACTGACCTTCTCATGCGCGCTTAACACCGCTTCTCGGCTCTGTCGCAAAATCAACTTAATACCGGCCCATGGTGGAGTAGCGGAGCCACTCATATCCTGAGAAAGGCCTTCGGTTAGCACTTCTAGCATTACCAGCAAATCTGCTGCGTCGGTCAGTTCTTTAGTCGCTTCCATCTTGTTTCTCTTGCTCTCTAATCTGAACAGTTACTACAATTGAGGTTCACGCTCACCGGCGTGCTTCGTGAGCGATTGCTATACTCCTTATTTCCTTCGTGCTCAAACCTCGGCCTCAAGAAATCAACGTAGAATACATTCCTGAAAGAACCCTCAGACAAGCTACAGCTGTCGGCTCTTGAGAATAGTTAGCAGGGACCGATAACCCTAACAATAACAGCTTCTTACCTAATTATTTTCCGAGTGCGTCATGAAAATTCGTTAAAGATTTGAAAATATCTCCGAAAACTGATTTAACAGGGCCCTCCGTAAGGGAAAATTTCAAGATTGCGCGAGCTGAACGATTTATGATGGAAATCACTGTTGATTCAAACTTAGAAAAGGCGATGCGCGTGCTGAAGCGCAAGTTAATCCGTGAAGGCCTTTTCAAGGAGCTCAAATCCCGCCGTTTCTACGAAAAGCCCTGTGAGCGTCGCAAGCGCAAGTCAAAGGAAGCACAGAAGAAGCGTCGTAAGGATGTAGAGCGAACCCGACGTTTTACCTCATTCTAAGCGGGTATCCCCGCTTCTTCACCTAGAGCTTCTTCACCTAGATTCGGGCCTGTCTTGAACTCCTGGAACTTATTACGCCCTACGGTTCTTCGGCGCTATATTTTCCTCGAAGTTGCTGTTCCGTTTTTCGTAGCTTTGTTTGTCTTTACCGGACTGCTATTTTTAGTCCGCATCCTGAGACTAATCGAACTCGTAGTAAACAATAGCGTCGGCATCAGTGACGTGTTGTTGCTATTCGCCTATGTGCTCCCCCGTTTCTTTGAAATAGCCCTACCGATGTCGCTGCTGATTGCTGTGATCTTTGCTTTCGGTCGGCTGAGCAGCGACAGCGAACTGGTTGTCATGAGGTCTACAGGGATTACTCTCCGGAAAATTGCTGAACCAGTTGGACTATTCGCCCTACTTTGTTTTTTTGTCACTGCAATATTCGCAATTTGGATAACCCCCTGGGCCAACTACCAATTCGGCCTCGGACTTTTTCAAATCGCAAAAACGCAGGCCAGCCGTGGGCTGATTGCTGGTGTCTTCAACGATATCGGACCATTTACGATCTATGCCGAAACCATCGAGGGACAGGGTAGTAAGCTTGAACACGTCATCATTTCTGACGAACGAAACGCGCAAGAGTCGACCTACTTTGCCCGCAGTGGGCAGATTCTCAGTGACGACACCCGTCGCACTATCACACTGCGGCTATTTAACGGCAGCATACATCGAGGCGATGGCGGCCAATATAATTTGACGTCATTCGATGTGAACAACATTAATCTTAATGAAAGCGAGCTTATCAACAGCGACCTAGCTCAGGACATCAAGAAGCCCCACGAAATGCAGCCCGGAGAACTAACCACGGCGATCCATCAGCTAGGTCTTCGACCAGGACTGGAGAAGAAAGAGCTCCGACAGCTGCGTAGCTATCAAGTTGAATACCAGCGCCGCTATGTGATTCCAATCGCCTGTTTCTGCGTGGCCTTTATCGGAATGGCTTTAGGTATTCAGCCAAGCCGCGGTGGAGCGGCTTGGGGACCTGTCTTCAATATCTCCGCCGGGGTCTTAGTGATCGTTGCCTATTATGTCTCGCTCGCCTTAGTAACTGCCTTAAGCCAAGATGGCCTAGCGCCCGCTTGGTTGCTAATGTGGATACCGAATCTTGTGCTAGGTTTCATCGCCTATCGACTCTTCCGCTTGGTGGAGAGTGAAAGGTGGCTAGCCGTCAGCCAGGCTGTCGGAAACCTCTCCCAGAGAATCAGCGCCAAGTTGGGCATTAAAGGCTTGGAGGTTGAATAGATGACTCCGGAGCGTATCAAAGCCTACTTCCAGGATTTGCTGAGCATTCAAAATAGGACGCGATTGCGGCGTAAAACGTGGGTTTGGTGGTGGCGCACTGTGCCACGCTTGCCAATGCTACAACGTTACCTGTTGCGCCAATTCCTCTCAACTTTGATGGTCAGTCTGTTGGTCGCGACTACTGTCTTTTTGGTTTTCGATTTCTTTGAGAGAGTACAGGTCTTCTTTCGCGAGGATGCCAGCATCTTTCAGGCGCTGAGTTACGTTTTCTATAAGATTCCGCTAGTCGTTCAGCTGATGATGCCGATCGCTGTCTTGGTCTCGATCCTACTCTCCGTGGGTCGGCTCTCTCAACTCTCTGAAATTACTGCGATGAGAGCCTGCGGAGTGAATCTCTTCTTTCTCGCTCGACCATTAATTTACGCGGGGGTTTGCATCTCGGTCCTAATGTTAATCTCCGGAGAAACGGTGGTTCCTTGGTCAACTAAGCAGCTAGAGGATTTATATCAGTTTGAGATCCAAAAGAAGGCCGAAAAAGGGCGGATGAGCCGGAGTAATTTTTGGCATCGCTCAGGCGATCGATTTTACAATATTGACTTTTATGAATCGAGTGCAGCTACGCTCTACGGACTCTCGGTTTACCAGTTCGACCCACAAAGCTTCGCTCCTACCAAAAGAATCGTCTCCGCCAGCGCCACTTGGAAGGGCAACCATATCGGTTGGGTGATGCAAAATGCGGTGGAGTACACCTTCGAAGCCGATGGCCGAACTTTGCAGAGCAAGTTCGATAAGCTGCCTTTGGTTATTCCGGAACGCCCCGCCGATTTCTACGCTCGGCGAACAAGCGCTGAGGCACTTAACTTTCGCGAACTTCGGCAATACATCACTAAACTCCGAGGCGAAGGCGTGCCCGTCAGTAACTATGAGGTCGAGTTACAATCTAAGCTCTCTTTCCCGGTTATCAACGTGATTCTTGTACTAGTAGCCTTTCCCTTTGCCCTTCTAACAGCGCGCTCGGGGACGATGACCAAGAGTTTTGTGGCCGGCGTTTCTGTGGGCTTTGCTTACTATGTAGTGCATGCAGTTAGCATGTCTCTGGGCTCGGCGGAGCTAATACCGATCATCCCAGCCGCGTGGACAGCAAACATCCTGCTCGGAAGTTTAGGGGGCTATCTTATTCTGGGCGCCGAAAACGCCTAAGGGGCCTGTCGAAAAATGGAGCTTCAGCTTCATTTTTTAGGCCCCCGCATGCGACAGCATGCGCAGCCAACAAGCTAGCAACACTGGTATCTTCGAGGCGTTCCGTACTATGAAACCGGTATGGGTC
>Ga0163155_10002015_pt1 | contig 23428 bp, 16 predicted proteins | sample OliLakLV19SP4G1_FD_148611 | JGI IMG/M metagenome (GOLD analysis project Ga0163155, IMG submission 148611) | Freshwater microbial mat bacterial communities from Lake Vanda, McMurdo Dry Valleys, Antarctica - Oligotrophic Lake LV.19.SP4.G1 | ecosystem: Environmental > Aquatic > Freshwater > Lake >... | reverse complement strand
GGTGAGGGCAGCCCGGCGGGCGGCGCATCCCTCGCGGCGCGGGCGGCGGCGTGGGAGGCGCTGGTCGCCGACACAAAGGCCCGCCTAGCGGCCAACCAGGGCGAGATCGACGAGATCGCCTTTAAGCTCTACGGCATCGCGGGCGAGGACCGGGCGCAGATCGAGGCCTCGCTGGGCGGCGGCGCGGGCGCGGCCACCGACGAGGCGGCAGATGCCGAGAATGCAGAGGCAGAAGACGAGGGCGAGGACGGGGGCGAGGAGGCGCCGGCCCTCGACGCCAGAACCCTGATCGCCGACCTCGTCAGCTACGCCGTCGGCGTGGCACTGGGCCGCTGGGACCTGCGCTGCGCCAGTGGCGCGCGCGAGCGGCCAGAGCTGCCCGACCCCTTCGCGGCGCTGCCTGTGTACAGCCCGGCCATGCTGCGCCCCGAGGACGAGGCCCAGGCGCGCATCCCGCCCCGCGCCATCCTGGTGGACGACCCCGGCCACGCCGACGACATCGACGCGGCGGTGCGCCAGGTCTTCGCCCAGCTCTTCGGCGCGCATCACGAGGCGCTCTACGCAGAGGCGGCGCAGGCCCTCGCTGGCGGGCCAGACCTGCGGCCCTACCTGCGCAACAGCCTCTTCGAGGCCCACATCGGCCGCTACTCGAAGAGCCGCCGCAAGGCGCCGATCTACTGGAGCCTGAGCACGCCGGGCCGCCGCTACGCCGTCTGGATCGCCTACCACCGCGCCGGCCCCGACACGCTCTACCGCGTGCTGCGCGACTACATCGGCCCGAAGATCCAGTTCGAGGAGGCGCGCGGCGCACGCCTGCGGGCCGAGGGCGGGGCCAGCCCGACGAAGGCGCAGCGCGGCGCGATCGAGGAGCACGACAAGCTGCTCGACGAGCTGCACGGCTTCCGCAACGACCTGGAGCGCGCCGCCCCGCTCTGGCGCCCCGAGCGCGACGACGGCGTGATCATCAACTTCGCGCCGCTCTGGCGCCTGGCCCCCTGGCCGCGCAAGTGGCGCGACGAGTGCCGCGCCACCTGGGAGCGGCTGAAGCGCGGCGACTACGACTGGTCGCTCACCGCCATGCGCCTGTGGCCCGCGCGGGTGGTGCCGAAGTGCCGCCAGGACCGCAGCCTGGCCATCGCCCACGGGCTCGACGAGGCATTCTGGCGCGAGGCGCCGGGCGAGCGCGCCCAGCCGCACAGCCTGCGCGACGATGAGGTGCAGCAATGGGTAAACGAGCGCGAGTCAGCCGCCGTGCGCGACGCCCTGTTCCGCCTGGAGGCCACGCCGGCCGAGGCGGAGCAGCCAAAGAAGGCGAGCAAGGCAAGCCCGGAGGCAGCGGCGGGGAAGCGGCGGGGCCGGAAGGCGCAGGCAGACACCATTCAGACGACACTTGACCTGAGCAGCGAGGAGGACCAATGAGCGATACTGGCACCCAATACGATGGCGATGTCATCGAGCTGAGCGAAGAGAATACCGGCGTTGAGCGTGAGGAGGTAGTCGGCGAGGACCGGCGCGACTCGCCCTTCGACCCGACCATGATCCGCGTTGAGACACGGCCCCTGACGATCGACATTTTGATCTCGCGCATGGAGGAGAACGAGATCAATCTGGCACCCGATTTCCAGCGCAAGGCCGGGATCTGGAAGGATGACACCCAGAGTCGCCTAATCGAGTCGATCCTCATCCGCATCCCGCTGCCGGCCTTCTACATGGATACCACGGACGAGGATAACTGGGTCGTGGTCGACGGCCTGCAGCGCCTGACCACCCTGCGCCGCTTTGTCATCTCCCAGGAGCTGCGCCTGAGCGGGCTGGAGTTTCTCACCCAGCTCAACGGCAAAAGCTTTGAAGAACTGCCTCGCAACTTCCAGCGGCGCATCCGCGAGACCCAGGTGACAGCCTTCCTGATTGCCCGCGGCACGCCCGATGAGGTCAAGTTCACGATCTTCCGGCGTATCAACACTGGCGGTAAGCCGCTCTCGCCCCAGGAGATCCGCCACGCCCTCAACCAGGGGCCGATCACCAGGCTGCTGGCCGAGCTATCCCAGGCCCCGGAGTTCCAGCGCGCGATCGACTACGGCGTCTCCGACGACCGCATGGACGACCGCGAGCTGGTGCTGCGCTTCATGGCCTTTGTCCTCATCCCCTACCAGAGCTACACCCGCCAGGACTTCGACGGGTTTCTCAACGTCGCAATGCGGCAGATGAACAAGATGCCGGAGCAGGAGCTTCAGAACCTGGCCGCCGCTTTTAAGCACACCATGTACTGGGCCAACGAGATCTTTGGCAAGGACGCATTCCGCAAGCGCTACGAGGCCCGGGCGCGGCGCAAGCCGATCAACAAGCCGCTCTTCGAGGCATGGGCAGTCAACCTCCACGCTCTGAACGATGCTCAGCTACGTCGGCTGAAGGAGCAAAAAGAAACCCTGATAGCAAAATTTATGGAGCTGATGAACACGGATCGCAGCTTCGACAGCTCGATCTCTCAGGGCACTGGCGATGTCAGCAAGGTGCAGACTCGCTTCGACCGCATCGGCGTGCTGATCAAGGAGGTGCTGGCATGATCCGCAAGCTCCGGCTCCAGAACTTCAAGTGCTTCCGCGATCAAGAGGTTGAGCTCGGGAACCTCACCCTGCTGGCTGGCCTGAACGGCATGGGCAAGTCGTCCATTCTCCAGGCGCTTGTGCTGCTGCGCCAGTCGCACAAGCAGGGCCTGCTACCCAAAACCGGGCTCTCGCTCAATGGCGACCTGCTCCGGCTCGGCCTGGCCCGCGATGTGCTCTATGAGGGAGCTTCCTCAGAGGACGAGATCGGCTTCAGCCTGACGGTTGAGCAGGGCGACATGACGCTCAAGCCGATCTGGAGCTTTGCCTACAACCAGGAGGCAGACGTCCTCCAGATCAAGAAGACTCCCTCATCTCCGGTATACGACACCAGCCTATTCACCGACGAGTTCCACTACCTCCAGGCCGAGCGGGTCGGCCCGCGGCCGGCCTTCGGCACCTCCGATTTCGAGGTGCGCCAGCACCGCCAGGTAGGCACCCAGGGCGAGTACGCGGCCCACTACCTCTCCGTCTTCGGCAGCCAGGACATCCGCAACACCGCGCTCCAGCACGAGGGTGGCCAGACCTTGAGCCTACGCGACCAGGTCGAGGCCTGGCTGGGCGAGATCTCGCCGGGCGCGCGCATCCAGCTCAACGCCAGCCCCGACCTCGATCAGATCGGGCTGCGCTACTCCTTCGTCACCGGCCAGTACGAGAGCAACGCCTACCGCAGCACCAACGTAGGCTTCGGCCTCACCTACACCCTGCCCATCCTGATCGTCGCGCTTTCGGCGGGCCCGGGCGCCCTGCTGCTGATCGAGAACCCCGAGGCGCACCTCCACCCGAAGGGCCAGGGCATGATGGGCGACCTGCTGGCCCGGGTGGCCCAGAGCGGCGTCCAGGTGATCATCGAGACCCACAGCGACCACGTGCTGAACGGCATCCGCCTGGCCGTCCACGGTGGTGGGAAGCCCGCGCGCATCGATGCGGAGAAGGTACGGCTGCACTTCTTCGAGCGCCGCGAGGGTGCCGAGGGTGCCCAGCATATCGTCGAGTCGCCGAAGATCGACCGCGATGGCAGGATCGACCGCTGGCCCGAGGGCTTCTTCGACGAGTGGGACAAGAGCCTGGAGGCCCTGCTAGAGCCGAGGAGCGCGTAATATGCCGATGGAGATGGTGCTCAACGAGCTATCGTTCCGACCCGCACCCTCGATCATCGAGGCGCGGGCGCGCATGAACGATCTGCTGGAAACCGTCCGCCACGCCACAGCCCGTCGGGTCACAAAAGCCCTGCGCAGTGACCGCGACCTGAATGATATCGAGCTCGCGCCGGGCTACCTGGTGCGACGTTGGCGTAATGATAACGAGATTGATCGTGAGCTTAAGCGCTACTTCCTGACCCTGGCGACGAAAGCCCCATTCCTTATCGATGCACCGCTCGCCATCGCCCGAGCTAGCGGCATCGACTGCTTCTACAACGGCGAGCGGGCGAACGGCCTACTTGCAGCATATCTGCTCGACACCCTGGCGCTCAGCCTGCGCTCTGCTGAGGCCTGGGAGGCGCCGCTCGTGACTATTAGTATTGAAGAGCTGAGCGACACCGAGCCCGAACTGATACAAGCGGATGAACAGGTGCATAACGCCAGCCAGCATCAGCATGTCAGCGAGGTCCACAGGGACTGGATCGATGAGCGTACCAAAATGCCCGAGCCGCGCGATGGCGCGGAGCTGTGGGCACAGTGCGCTGAGCGGTATGCGCACCTTCAGTTCTGTGAGGTCGTTGAGGATCATCTGAAACAGTACCGCACTGGAGCCGAAGAGATCACACAGATTATAAAGCGATTATCTGATCTTAACCAATATGCAAGGTCATGGACAAGTGGAGCGTTTGATTCGGCACTACTTGCCGGCAAGGTAACGCCAGAAAGTCCAGAGACCCTACGGCGATATAGCCAGGAGCGTACTTTCCATTGCCCTGATGGAGTTGATCGGATCTTCAGTTGGCATATGCGTTTTACACCAGGTATGGGTCGGCTTCATCTCTATCCCGACAACGAGACGCATACTATAACAGTTGGCTACATCGGCCCACATTTGCCTACCGTGCTCTACCATTGACCTCAACAGCCAGGCTCATGCGACTGTCGCAGAGTACAATACATCCCATGACCCATCTCCTACACACCTACACCGCCGGGAAACTGGCCGAGAGGCTCCGCGAAAGGCGCGTCGTCGTCTGGTATGACCTGCGCTCGGAGTTTCTCCCATTCATCAACGAGCTGCGGGGCCAGCCAGCCACGGCGCCGCTTCCCGACGCCCAGGTAGAGCCGGTTGAGGTGGGCGATCTTCGCGCCAGGCTGTGCTGCTACGGCGGCTCCTTCTTCGCGATCCGCAGCGCGGTCGAGCCGCTGGTGCTCGGCGACCGCCCCGAGCCGCTGGTTATCTACATCCCGGGCGTCGTGCGCGACCAGCGCCGCTCGGTGCTGCTTGAGCTGGAGCTCGCCGGGGAGACCTACCAGCCGCAGCTCAAACAGCACGCCCGCACAGTGCTTCGCCAGCAACTCTCCGACACGGAGGTTGACACTCTGCTCGCCGCAGAGCGGGGCTATCAGGATATTGTCACTGTGCTCGAGGGCGGCTCGGCAGAGGGGCCGGGCGCGTCGGTCATCCGGCTCATCTTTCCGCAGGCCCGCGACACATCCGCCATGCTGGCCGCCTGGCTTGCCGATCCTGACAGCGACACGGCGATTATCGAGAAGACAGCCACGCCAGACATGTACAAGCATATCGGCGCACGCCTTGGCCTGAGCCTCGATCTGCACGCCCAGCTCGATCAGGCCCGCCCCCGCCTCTGGCGCTATCTCCTGGTCAACGAGTTTCGCGCCGACCTCGCCGGCGCCCCGCCGACGACAATCAGCATGATCGCCGCGCCGACCACGAAGGAGCAGCTGAGCGCGGTGCGCGCCACCGCCGCCGCGCTGCGGCGCTCCCACGCCGACGCCTACGCCGAGAGCGCCGCGCAGATCGAGGGCGAGCTCGGCCTGGCCTCTGCTGGCATAGCCGCATCCAGCCTGGGCACAATCGACACCTTCCCCTTCGAGGAGCGGACCATGCTGGCCCACTGCGACACGCTGATCGCCGAAGGGCGTGTCGATCCGGCGCTGACCATCATCGACGAGCGGCGGCGCAACTTCTGGGTCGACCGCGACGCCGGCAGGCAGGCGCAGTGGCAGCTCGCGCAGCTCGCGGCAGAGCTCGTGGCCGCCTGCGACCAGATCCACAGCGAGATTGACCACATCAACGGCCGCCCGACCGACTGGGTAGGCGCCTACACCCGCGAGGACGGCTGGTATCGCGCCGATATGCTGCAGCGTCAGCTCGAGCGCCTGGCGGCGCGCATGGATGACGAGCCCGACCTCGCTCACGCGCTCCAGACGGCCCGACGCGCACACGATCGGCTCGCGCAGCGCATGGCCGAAGGCTTTACCCGCGCGCTGCCATCGGCGGGCTGGCAGATCGAAGGGGTGCGCTCGCAGACGCGCATCTTTGACGAGCTGGTTCATCCACGCGCGGGCAGCAGCGTCGCCTATATCCTTGTCGATGCGCTGCGCTACGAGATGGGCGTGGAGCTGTTTCGGCAGCTGGCCCCCCTTGGCGAGCACAGCTGCACGCCAGCCGTGGCGGCCATCCCCACGATCACGCGCATCGGCATGGCCGCACTGATGCCTGGGGCGGCCGGCGGGTTCGACGTTGTCGAGGAGCGCGGGCGCCTAGCTGGCCGCATCGGCGAGACCGTCCTCCCCGATCTGCCGGCCCGCCAGCGGCTGCTGAAGGCGCGCGTCCCCCAGTCGGTCGACCTCGATCTTGCCGAGGTGCTCACCATGAGCCGCACACACCTCCAGCAGCGTATCAAGGATGCGCCGCTGGTGCTGGTCCGCTCGCAGGAGATCGATGCGCTGGGCGAGCTCGGCAACACGCTGCTATCCCGGCAGGTGATGGACATGGTCGTCGCAAATGTTGCGCGCGCCGTCCGGCGGCTGGCGGCGGCCGGCGTAGGCCAAATGGTGATCACCGCCGACCACGGGCACCTGTTCGCCGACGAGCGCGGCGACGATATGAAGCTGCCCAACCCCGGCGGCCAGCAGGTAGAGATCCACCGTCGCTGCTGGGCGGGCCAGGGCGGTTCGGCGCCATCCGGGACGATCCGGGTCAATGGCGCCCACCTCGGCTACAGCGCCGATCTCGACTTCATCTTCCCAGCCGGGCTCGGCGTCTTTCGTGCCGGCGGCGGCCTCGCCTATCACCACGGCGGCATCAGCCTGCAGGAGCTTGTCGTCCCCGTGGTGCAGGTCAGGGTGCCGCGCACACGCACGGCGGAGCGTATCGACGCAACGGTCATCGTCGCGGGCACGCCAGAGGTCCTGCGGACACGCACCTTCGGGGCGAGCCTGACCCTCAGCGGCACCCTGTTTACCGAACCGACATCGGTACGGCCAGTCCTGCTGGCGGGGAGCGAGCAGGTGGGCTACGTTGGGATGGCTGAGCGAGGCGCGTTCGACCGGGTGACGGGATGGGTCACCCTGCGCCCTGGCGAGATGGTCAGTATCGGCATCGTGCTCACCAGTGAGTCACCTACCAGCGTGCGAGTTGTGGTTCAGCACCCGACGACGGATGCCGTGCTCGGCCAGAGCGACGAGATTCGCGTCGAGCTAGGGATGTAGCCATGCTGCCAAATGAGTCTGCGCCTCTTCGCGATGCCCTCGACGAAAAGGTCAATCGCGCCTTCGGCGGCAAGGTGGTCCGCAAAGATCTGGTGCGCACCATCAAGGCCGGCGCCAACGTGCCGGTCTTCGTCCTAGAGTACCTGCTGGGCAAGTACTGCGCCTCAACCGACGAGATGGCGATCCTGATGGGCATGCAGGTGGTCAAGGACATCCTGGCCAACAACTACATCCGCCCGGATGAGTCGACCAAGGCGCAGAGCCGGGTGAAAGAGCAGGGGCGCTACAGCTTCATCGATAAGGTGCGCGTCCGCCTGGTCGACTCCGACTACTGGGCTACGGCGGTCAACTTCGGCAGCAGCTACGTCCACATCCCCAGCCACTACGTGCGCGACTACGAGCGGCTGCTGATGGGCGGGGTCTGGGCGCAGATCGAGCTGCGCTTCGAGTATGACGAAGAGACTCGCGGCAAGTACCCGTTCTGGATCGAGCGCCTCACCCCGATCCAGCTGGCGAGCTTCACCCTAGATGACTACCGCGCCGGCCGCGCGCAGTTCAGCGTAGATGAGTGGATCGACCTGCTCATCCGCAGCATGGGCTACGAGCCGGCCCAGCTGGATCGGCGCACGCGGCTGCTCTTTCTGACGCGGCTCATCCCGCTGTGCGAGCAGAACTACAACCTGATCGAGCTTGGCCCCCGCGGCACAGGGAAGAGCTACGCGATCCAGGAGCTCTCGCCATACACCGCGCTCCTCACCGGCCCCACAACCGTGGCCAATCTCTTTGGGCACATGAGCGGGCGGCAGAAGGGCATGGTCGCAATCTGGGATGTGGTGGGCTTCGACGAGGTGGCAGATCTTCAGCAGATGCCGAGGGAGGTCATCACCACAATGAAGACCTACTGCGAGTCGGGCACCTTCCAGCGCGGCCAGGAGGAGGACCGCGGCTACGCGAGCATCGCCATGTTCGGCAATACCAACCAGCCGATCGATGTGATGGTGCAGAGCGGACATCTCTTCGCCCCGCTCCCGGAGGTCATCCGCGACGACATGGCCTTCATCGACCGCCTGCACTTCTACCTGCCCGGCTGGGAAATGCCGAAGATGCGCAACGAGCTTCTGACGTCGCACTACGGCTTTGTCGTAGACTATTTGGCCGAGGCCATGCGCGAGCTTCGCAAGCACACCTTCGCCGAAACCCTCGACCGTCACTTCGAGCTGGGCAGCCATCTCAACACGCGCGATCGCAAGGCAGTTCGGCGCACCGTGTCAGGGCTGATGAAGATCCTCTACCCGCACGGCGAGGTCAGCCGCGAGGAGCTCCAGGAGATCGTCGAGCTCGCGATCGAGGGGCGGCGGCGGGTCAAAGAGCAGCTCAAGAAGATGGGTTCGTTCGAGTATTACCAGACTGCCTTCAGCTACATTGATCGCACAAGCGGCCAGGAGTACTTTGTCAGCGTGCCAGAGCAAGGCGCGCGTGATCTGATCGCCACAGACCCGCTTGCCCCCGGCGCCGTCTACGCCGCGGCCGTAAACACTGACGGGACGGTCGGGCTCTACCGCATAGAGGTGACCCTCGCCAACGGGCTGGGACGACTCCGCTTCGCTGGCGGAGCGAGCGGGGCCATCCGCGAGTCTATTAACCGCGCGTTCAGCTACCTCGATGCGAACAAGGTCCTGCTAGGGGTCGGGCAAGAGCTTGACGCCAGCGATGTGCATGTGGAGGTGATCGACCTGCTCGGCAACCGCCTGGAGGGCGAGTTGGGCGTGGCCTTTGTGGTGAGCTGCCTGTCGGCACTACGCCGAGCCAGCGTCCAGCCCGCGCTGCTCGTGCTCGGCGACCTGAGCGTGCAGGGGAACATCAAGGCGCTGCCATCGCTCGCCGAGGTGCTCCAGGTGGCCATGGACAACGGCGCTCACCGAGCGCTCATTCCCCTTGGCAACAAGCGCGCCTTCCTCGATGTTAGCGCCGACATCCTCGAGCAGGTCGACCCGATCTTCTACGGCGACCCGCGCACCGCCGCGGCAAAGGCGCTTGGGCTGACGTAGCTCGGGCTGATGGCGTTGGCAAACTGGGCTGGCCCCGATATCCTGGCGACCCGCCGTCACGACGCGCTATTGGTTCCATGTTGGGCTGTGTGCAACATAGGAACAGAAAACGCAATAAGCGAGAACGTGTACGCGCACCGTTAACCCTTGTGCCGGAGCGCCCGTCGCCGAGCGCGTAGCTCGGCATCAGCTGCCGCATCACTCTGCTCGGCGTAACGCAGCGTTGTCTGAATGTGTTTGTGGCCGAGGCGCTTGCGAATCGTCGCCAAGCTCACCCCGTCCTAGACGAGCGCCGTCGCGTGGCTATGGCGCAGCTGGTGCAGGGAGCACTCGATACCGACTTTGGCGCAGTAGGTCGCCCAGCGCGCCTGGATCGTCTGGTAGCGCAGCGGCTGGCCGTCGCCGTTCTTCAGCGCCCGGAACAGCGGCCCGTGCCGCGCCTGTGTCTCTTTGAGGTAGCGTCGCAGCAGGTTCACCAGCTTCGGGTCGTCAAGCAGCACCGTGCGGCGATGACCACCCTTGCCGCGCACATAGAGGTGTTCGTCATCGCGGGTCAGGTCCAGGTCATCCACATCAAGCTGAAGCGCCTCACTGATACGCAACCCCGTCTCGGCGAGCAGCCGAAAGAGTAGCTGGTCGCGGAGGTGGCCACGGGGAATGACCTTCAGCACGGCATCGATCTGGTCTCGCGGCACCCCACGCGGCCCTGGCTCCGGCACCTTCACCCGGTTCAGCTTGATGAGCGGGTTCGCGTCGAGCAGATCCTGTTTGACCGCCCAGGTGAGGAAGCTGTTGAGCGCGGCCATCGTCCGAGCACGGCTCGCGGGGCTCCGGCCGTCGCGGCGGGCCAGGGCCGCCCGCACCACGTCGATGGAGATCGCCCCAACCGGGCCAGCGTGGCAGGCCCTGGTACAGGATTCGTGACACTGGGGGCAGCATTCTGTGAAGAACGTCACAAACTCGGGTTCATGAAGGACTTTTTTGCCCAGCAAGAGACGGTGGTTGCTCTTTGTTTACCTCTCCTTTCCCCTTTCGACTGGGCCAGCAGGGATCTAGAGAGGAACTTTTCGCGTCAGTTTCGAGCTCCGGTCTTTTCGGTACGAGTTTTTCGGTCGATCTGCCAGTCCTGGCCCAGCAAGCTGTATCAGAGGTCAGAATCTCGTGCCAGAAACAACCTTCTGGCGCGAGTCAGACCAAAAACTTGGTGAAATAATTCACCATATCTTGCCCCCAGTGTCACGAATCCTGGTTAAGGGCCTGGATGCCTGCCTGATGGGGCTGGTAGAGATTGCCTACCAGGCTCGCGGCCTGGCTCGTCAGCTGATCGTTTCGGAAAACCAGGCCTGGAGCGTCTTCGGCTATGAGCGGTATATGGCCGCCGTGGGCAGCGCCACAACGCCCGGGGCCCTCTCGGGACGGATCGCTGATCTGTACCGCGGTAAGGTCAACGTCGATCGCCTCCCTTACACCATCTCGGTGCTCGACATGAGCCAACTGGAGGAGGTCGCTCGCCGGACTGACGCACTAGCAGGCGAGTTGTTGCGCTACGCCCTTGCCGGCCCTGATAACCGGGCAGTGCTAACACAGCTGCGCGCCCAGGCGCAGAAGTTCGACTCGAGCAACAATGGCCAGATCACGGACGACGACGAGTATGTGAGCATGGGCCACTTTGCGCAGCTGGTACAGGGCGGCGTGAGCGACTCGGCGGTAGTAAGCGCCGCGGCACAACTTCGGACATCGCTCAGCAAGCTGGTCACAACCAACTACCTTGGCTCGGGGCTGCTGAACGGCACCCAGATGAGCCTGAATGACGCGAGGGGGCTTGCGATCTACTACCCGCCCCGCCCTGGTTTCCGCACCTACGGCCCGTACCGCAACGAGCTGTCATTCGCGCGCGACACACGCTGGGATGAGTTTCTCCAGGCTCAGCTCGCCGCGCTGGCGCTCAATGTCGAGCCAGTGCCGCCGCCGAACCCGGCCGCGCCGCTCCCCTATGAGAACCAGCCATCGTCGGCGACGTTCACGGTATGGCTGCCGGCGGTACGTCGCTAGAACACAGTCAGGACGTAGGCTGTGCAGTTGGGGATTGCTTCAGAAGTGGGTCGACAGCGTGTCTATTCGCTGCTGGTACGACGGTAGCCAGCGGTGCTGATAATACTGGCGTGCTGGCACAGCCTGGGTTGTTGGCGTCGCAAGTGCGGGAGGCGCTGCCCAAGAGGCGGCGCCTTTCTTGTCGTCTTATAACCCCACCTGGGCGGCCGCATTCTCACGGAAGAGCGAACCGTCGCGGATGTAGCGCCGGAGCACCGGCAGACTCTTATGGCCGGTCTGCTGCATAATCACCCGCTCGCTCACCCCGGCCTGGGCAGCCGCGGTCGCCAAGCCCGCCCGTAGGCTGTGACCGCTGAAGTGCTCCGGCTCCAGCCCGACGTTCTTCGCTGCGCGCTTGACGATCGTCGCCACCGCGTGGCCGGTAAGGCGCCGAGGGCGCACCTGGCCGTGACGATTGATCGGCCGAAAGAGCGGGCCCTCCGTGAGCGCGGCCAGCTCCTTCCAGGCACGCAGCGCGCGCACCGGGCAGGTGTGCGGCGTTGAGCCGTAGGGGATGCCCTTCTGCGTGCCCGCGCCGGCCTGGTCAGTCTTCGAGGTACGCAGCGTGACGATGAGGCCATCGTTGGTCTCGCGCACGTCGGCAACGTCGAGACTTACCAGTTCGGAGCGGCGGAAGGCCCCGGCAAAGCCGAGCAGGAGCAGGGCGCGATCACGCACCCCACCCACCCCCTCAGGCAGCGCCTCGACCATCGCGCGCAGCACCGCCGTCACTACCGGCTCCTTCGCGACGGGGGCCGTGCCCTTCGTCCGGCGGATGCCCTGCAGCACGGTGCGGACGTGGGCGTCGTGGGTGGGGGACGCGTGGCCGGCGAGCTGGTGGGCCACACTGATCGATGAGAGCCGCCGCTGGATGGTCGCAACCTTCCGCGTCTCCGCGAGCACGCTCATATAGAGGATGAGGGTCTCAGGGCTCGCGGGCAGGCTCGCCCGTCCGTGCTCATCGCACCAGGTGGTGAAGGCCCGCCAGTCAGACTGGTAGGCCCGGCGGGTGTTTGCGGCTTTCGCCGCCGCCGCGTAGGCGCGGGCCTGCGCGGCGGCGTGGACAAGGGCCGCAGCAGCGGGGGGAAGGGCAAGCTCCATCATGGGTCTAACCTTCGATAACCTGCGCTTATCGAAGGTTAGCATAGCACACTTCGAGCAGGTTCAGGAAGGCCCGGTTCCACCTGTTGGTGCACACTGGGAGGGAGACCCGCACGTGGGCGCCAGTGCGTAACCGCCACCATTGGCTCACGCGTCAAGCAGCTGTTCGCGCGCGGTTTCCCAGGTCTGCGCCGCCTGAGGTGTCGCCGGCTGCGGCTGCGACCTGTACCGCTTGGATAAGCAAGCTGCGTGCATGAGCACGTACTGCACACCGATGGGCAGCCCGGTGCTGCCCTGCTCCACCTGGGTGCGGCCTGCTCGGTCTGATCGCGCGAGGCCGCACGCTCGCTCTTCTCGCTCGGCCGCACCCGCGTCATAGGCACCACGCCGGCCGGGTAGCCAATCAGGTTGTAGAGCATGGCGGCGGCGCTCAGGGCGCGCGCCGCTGACGGAGCCACGTGCGCCAGAGCGCTGTCCCGAGGGCCGCGGCGGACAGCGCCGCCCACACCGCTGCCCAGAATGCGGGCGGCAGGAAGGTGATGCGGGCCATCGCATGCGCGTCGCTGGCCGTCACCCCCTGGCGCGTCGCCACCGTGAACAGCGCACGTAGATCACCCAGGGCGCTGAGGCCCACCCAAAAGGCCACCAGGTTCAGGAGAAAGAGCGACCAGCGCGCCTCGGCCCTCCAGGCGGCCAGGAGCAGCAGCACGCCCAGCCCCGCGCCCGCGACGACCGTCAGCAGGCCGCCGAGGAACTGGGCGCTGAGCAGCGTGGGCAGTGCGTAGCGCAGCGTCAGCAGGGCCAGGGCAGCGCCGATCACGCCCAACGTCACGCGGCTGGCCTGCAGGTTGCGGCCCATGGTGATCAGGGCGGCCCCAAAGAGTGCCGCACCCACGTAGCCGGCCGGGATGATCAGCCAGGGGATGCCCCCCGCAGTGTAGGCGAGCCCCGCGCCGTCCGGGAAGACGACGAAACGGAGGAACGCCCCGCCGGTGAGCAGCGCAGCGAGCCCGTGGCCGAGCTCGTGGACGATGGTCGTCAGCAGGCGAAGGGGGTAGGCCAGCGGCCCGAGCCAGCCCAGAGCGAAGGCACTCAGAGCTGCAACAAAGGGCAGGGCCAACGGTGTGGAGGTCCTGGGAAGCGTGCTGCTGCTGCGAGGTGATGGCTCCACGGCGCCTCCGGTATAGGTTGGTGAGCTGCGGAAGAGACGCCGGCGTGACCGCCGGTGTTGCACGCCCGAGCTCCTAGCAGCGTGGCACAAACGTCTCCTAGCGTTCGGCCGTGGTTTCAACGCGGTGAATCGTGGTGAGACCAGCGGCCACGGAGCTGTTGGCCTCCATCCGGGGCAGTACCACCCTGCGGAAGGATCGGTTTAACCAACGCGCTCGCCGCAGCCAGCGCGCCCCGGCGGCGGTGTAGTTCAGCGAGGCCGAGCTCCGCCTCATAGGCCATGATAATTTTACCGATCACGCGGATGCAGGCGGCAGCTTCTTGAAAACAATCCGCCGCCTGCATCCAATCGCGGCTATCGACAGCCCGCACCAGCTCGGTCTCGTCACGGACCAGGCGCTGGAGCAGGGCATAGCTTCTTCGATACCGCCGACGTGTATGGTGGAGCAGAGCCTGTGCAACCTGAACGCGCGCATGCTCGCGCTAGGGGTACAGCCGAGATACGTGCAAAAACGGGAAGTAAGCGATTCCGTGTAGAAAAGTGCGGTTCTCAAGGGTTCTCAAGGGTTCGCAGCTCATTGAGCGAGCATGAGCAGACATGACTTTTGGACATTCCAGACAGTGTTAGCAGACATGAAGCGCCCGTTTTCCGGTATCTGATGTCTGCTATACCTCACTAGCAGACAGCAAGACTCGTTTTTCCTACACGGAATCGCTTACTTCCCGTTTTTGCACGTATCTCGGCTGTACCCCTGATCGTCTCCCAGGCCAGCACCTTGCGGGCTTCCTCGCGCATCGTGGCGTCGCCCTGCGCGAGCACCCAGATCAGCGCGCTCTTGAATGTGCGCCCGCCGCCGCCGTTCTCGCGGGTCATCTTGTCGACCTGGCTCAGGGTCGATGAGTCATTCGCCAGCTGGTCGGGAGCCATCACTACCAGGGTGATCACTGGCTGGTTGGAGATCTGGCCGCTGGCGACGGGGAAGAAGACCCGGTCGACGCCGCTCATCGGCGCGAATGCCTTCTCGATCTCGGCCCGCACCCGCTCATCGATCCGCTGAGGCTGCACGCCGGCCTTACGGTCGGCCAGGATCTTGGTCAGGTTCGGCTTGATGCTAAACCAGTAGCGATTCTTGTTGGTGTCGAGGTAGTAGCAGGCGCCGTTCGGCGGCACCAGGGCCTCCATCACGGTTTCGACATTGGCGATGTCAAGATCGGGCGCGGCCACGGCCATACGCAGCTCGGGCAGTGTGGCCTGGTTCTGCGACTGACCGCCGTTCGACTCGAAGAAGATGGCGCTGGCGACCTTGCGGTGCAGCCGGGCTTTGCGGATGCTGTCGATCGCATCCGCGTCCAGCCGCACGGCGTGCGAGTCTTTCTGGCCGCAGATATCGGTCGTCACCGGGACCTCGAGCTTCTCCTCGCCCAGCTGCTCGAAGACGGCGGCGCGGAAGAGTGGGTCGTCGAGTGGCGCGGTGCCCAAGTCGATCAGCGGGTCGCGGAAGGCGCCGGTGTAGCCCTCGCGGTAGGCACTGGATACCCAGTGGGCCAGCAGACGTAGCACGCCGCGGGTACGCTGGAACTGCGGCAGCGACTGCCACTTGCGCTCGAAGACCGAGAGCACCATTGGGTGGAAGGGGTACGTCGCCGCAAAGGCCTCGCGGGCGTCGTCGACCTGGAAGAGCGGCGGCAGCGATTGGCGGTGGGTCTGAACCCACTGCGCATAGGCGTTGCATGTCTCGCCAGCCTCGCGCGGCAATGCGATTCGGCCGTTCTGGCCGATCGCCCGTAGGTCCCACTCGAAGAGCCGCCGGCGGATGATCTCGGCGGTCTCGCTCTCGGCCGACATCATATAGGCTTTGCCGAGCCGGTCGAGCACCTTCTTGAAGCGGCGCTCGTCTTCCACATCGGCCGTCGTGTACTCCAGCTCCGAGGCCGGGATCGACACCACCAGCACCACGTTCTTCTCGCTGCGTGCCGTCTCGGAGAGGGCCAGCATGAAGTTGTAGAGCGAGTCGCCGTAGCCCTTGCGGCGGTAAGTGCTGACGTAGTTAATAATCTCGTCCATCAGAATCAGGCAGGGCCGATCCTTGGGGATGATCGAGCGAATGACATCGCCCTTAGGCTCGATGAACTGCTCCTCGTGTTCGGCGAGCAGGGCGAGGTTGGCCGCGCCACCAATGCCCGAGGTCTCGCCGAGCTGGTAGGCGATCTCGCCCCAGGGCGTGCGCCGGCGGGGCGTGCCATCGTTGCCGCCGCGGCCGGTCAGCGAGTCGAACTCGGTGCCCACGAAGACGGCGACCGCGGCCTTGTCGAAGATTCGGGGCAGCCTGGCGCGCTCCAGGATGCGCGGAACGCCCTGCCACTGCTCGGCGTCGCGGCCATGTTTAGCCAGGTGGTAGAGCAGGGTCAAGGCGTGAGTCTTGCCGCCGCCGAACTGGGTTGATAGGTTGAAGACCGCCGAGGCCTCCGTCAGTTCGCCGGAGAGCCGCCGCACGACCTCGCCCGAGAGCCCGAGCAGGGTCTGGGTCAGGTAGGTGCGGGCGAAGAACTGCTCGGGGTCGTTATAGACGTCGGCGGCCTTGCCGTCGCGCACCTTATCCAGGTGGACCGCAAACTCGGCTGCGTCGAGGGGCCGGCCCGAGCGCAGATCCTCGCGCGGCGGGATAACGGTGTACCAGGGCTTGAGGGCCATGAGTCTGCTCCCTTGCCTTGTCGTGTGCGCTACAACCTAGAGCGCTCGGAAGATACCTGTGTTCGCATCGAGGTGCCACCACTTGAAAAACCCATACGGGAACGTGGTCGCATCATCACGACTGCCAACGACAATAGCCGTGTCTCCGCTGAGATTGACTCGGTCGGCCAGGGGTATGGCCTGAATGACCTCGTCGCGAAGCTTTCTGATCAGCGCGGCCCCCTCATCGGCGTTGCTCCGGTAACAGAAGACAACCCGCAGATCGGCGCGGACACAGAGCACTTTCCAGAGCGAGTAGGCGATCCGATCATCGTTACGACTGTTCTCAAGCTCGCAGACTGCGATCGGGAAGTGCCAGCGCCGCTCACTCTCTGTAAAGGCCATGACATCCATCGTCAGATATTCATAGTGGGGCACTGGCAACAAATCAAGATGGTGATCCTTGGCTGAAGCATACCACCCCAGCGATCGGCAGGTCTCAACGGTGACTGCTGTGAGTGCCTTTGTCCAGTCGCTAAGATGCCCGCGGAGCGCCGCATCGCGCAGCTCCTGGGCGCGCATGTTCGTCCTCGCGACAGCGAAGAAGCTTTCACGCCACTGGTTGAGGAGCGATGTAGGCATGGCTATGAGTTGTCGCTCGTACGCATGAGCGCCTTCAGGGCCATGGGTAGCAAGCGGAAGTAGCGCCCGGCCTGGATATGACGCTTGAAAATAGCAGCATTGGCCTTACCCCGGAAGCGTCGCACACGCACGGTGGTCGGGCTCATATCAATCACCTGCCAGGCCTGGCCATTGAGCAAGAACACGTCATCGAAGATCCCGGCGATCTGGCCGATGTCGTTGCTGGTCTCAACGTCGATGACGCGATGGCTTTTTGTGTCTGGGATATTGGCGTGAATGTCTCCTCGCTCCGCCTCGTCAATAAGGGTTTTCGTGCTATACCAGCGGCTGCCTCGATGATCGAGCCAGCCACGCTCCTGGAGGTGCATCAGGATTGCCTCGGTGATCTCTGGCGGCATAAGGCGGGCCAACATCTGCTTGATATGCGTATCGGAGGCGCCCGGCCCGCGATGCTGGAAAACGATCGAGAGCGCTTGCTGTACCCCAACCGAGAGATCAGGAGTATACGGCGATACCTCTAAGCGACCCTCGGCCACTGCCGCAAACATGGCCTCGATAACGATGTGGTCGTGGGGGGTTGTTATCAGCGCCGCGCACTGGATACGACCTGAGCGCCGGCAGCCGCGGCCGACGCGCTGCATCAACGCAGCAACACTCCAGGGCAGTTCCGCAAGCACGACAAGGTCAATGTCACCGATGTCAATCCCAACTTCCAGGGTTGATGTCGCTACCCCGACAGCCCGCGCCGACTCATTGAGGACTTGCTCGGCCTCCTCGCGCATGCGCTTTGTGAGCGCTCCGTGATGAGCGACGACTGGGTATGGCTTCCAGATCGTCGCTAATTCGCTAGCCACAGTCTCAACGGCCTCGCGCTTATTACAGAAGTAGAGGATCTTCTTCCACCCGCGCTGCCGCGCCAGCTGATTAATCTCTTCATGCGAGGTGACGATCTGAAGATCGACAGCCCGCCCGCCGCTGGCGGAGACCAGTTCGTAGGCGGAAGGGATGTAGCGCTGCGCAACGGCATCGGCGTTGGGCAAGGTTGCCGAGATAAGATGGACCGCGAAGTCGTGGGCAGTGAGCTCGCGTAGCCGTGTAAGCAACACACGTAGCTGATCGCCGCGATAGGTGCCGTCGAGCAGATGGATCTCGTCGAGCAGGACGGCGCGGAGCTGTGCGAAGATGTCTGGATGCCGGCAGATCAGTGAGTCGAGCGACTCTGGTGTGGTGATCAGCCAGTCCAGGCGTGTCGGTAGATGTGAGTGATCGCCGTGCTTGAGGACCGCACGCAACCCCATGTCTTCTAGCGGGCCGCCCACACGTTTCAGCGTGTCATTGGCCAATGCGCGGGTGGGCACGATATAGAGCACGGCCAGCCCATCCCAGCGCTCCTGCATATGGCGCTCGGCGACCGGTGCTACGACGGCCTCCGTCTTTCCGGAGGCCGTAGGAGCCATCACAACGACATTCTTGCCATCGAGAATTGGCGGTGTCGCGGCTATCTGTACTGGAGTCAATCCGCCGAAGCGTCCAAAGAATGGGCGCCATGTGTGGCGCAGCCTGCCACTGAGCGCACTGACTGTGGCCCGGTCGCTCATACGAGCAGCTCGTTTGGCTCAGACTGTGGATAGAAGCGCATCAGGTCGAGGGCTTCGACATAGCCCTTAATCTTCAGGCGGGTCGTCCCAGGCTGCCAGATCACCCGGTCATAGAGCGTGTCCAAGGGCAGACGCTCGGTGTCGAAGCGGTATGCCTTCCGGTAGAGCGAGCGGATCTGCTCGAAGACGCTGATTAGCGCGTCGTCTCCGAGCGACTCAAGGTAGAGCGCATCGACATCGTACAGCGTCGATGAGCAACGTAGATCGGAGATATCGGTGAAGGCGAGGGCGACTTTCAGGCCGCTGGGGTCTCGATACTGGAAGGGGACATCCGAGGCGTAGCGTGAGTGCTCAAAACCCGTTGTTGTGGGCTGATCGGTCATACCTTCGGCATTATTCGCCACGGCGATTAGCGACTCGAGGAAGTTGTAGCTGCTCTTGCTGGCGGTGTAGGTCGCCCGGGCGAAGAGCGTCTCCGACTCGTCGAAGATCAGCAGCAGGCCCTTCAAGCCGATGCGCGGGTGGCGGCAGGCCCAGCCGAGAGCGCTGAGTAGGTTGCAGTAGATATTCGCCGCGGTCCCGTGGTTGTAGAGCCCCGGCAGGTCGCGGTAGTCTGCTTCGCTTGTCCGAGGCCGGGGGACATCTTCGCGGCCCTCGATCCAGTGCCAGACATAGTCATCGCCGGTGTGCGCCTGGATGTACTTGAAGTAGGGGTGATCGCTGAGCAGGTCTGCGCGCCTGATCCGCCGGATGAGGTCGCGGAATCGCTGCGGGGTCTGCTTTTCGGGGACGGGAACCTCCAGGTTTTGTATAACCTGACTATAGGCCCGCTTCGGGCGGGAGAAGGGCGACTCAAGCCCGTCCATCTCGACGAGGGCTACCGCGTAGCCAGCCTGGAGTGCGGTGGTTCGCAGGTAGTTCAGCAGGTGGGTCTTTCCAGTGCCATAGCTGCCGACGATGAAGCGTGCGCTGTCCGTTCGGTCGTCGAGCCAGGCATTGAGGTCTGCGGTCTCCTGGTCGCGCCCGAAGGTAAAGTTCGCCACTTCGGCATCGGGGACGATGCCCATGCGCAGCGCCTCGATAACCCGGCGCGAGTAGCGTGGCGCCTTGGGTTTGGCGTGTTGCTCCGGCTTCGCAGCTTGCTGCGGGCAGGCCGGTGCCGCCGGTGCGGCCTCGCGCTCGACCTGATCCCGGCGTATCCAGCGCTCACGCCCTCCGGCGAAGCGAACTCGGAGCTCGAACCCACTGGCGCGCGTCGCGAGCACCTGGCCACGACCATAGTTAGGATGGATGACTGTTGTAATGTCCATGGCGCATCTCCTGATCAGCGAAGCTCTTCGACGCTGGGGACCCGGTTCTCGCGGTGAAGAATCCGCAGCCCCTGGATGAGTGACTGGACGAAGAGCCGCTTGTAGCCCTCATCGCCGTAGCGGACGTGCTCAGCCCAGGCGGCGATCGCCTGGATCAGTTGGTCGAGCTCAATCGGTGGGAATTCCATCTGATAGGCCGTCGCGTAGATCGACGCCAGCCGCTGCCCGACCTGGCAGAGGAACTCGACATGGTCGTTGATCGTGCCCTCCAGCAGGATCTTCACCCCGGTTGGGTTCAGGGTCGTGAAGACGGTGCTCAGGCGCTGGACGAGGGCCTCATAGACCTGAGTACGGCCCTCCAGGAAGTTCTCGTCTGGTACGGCGTAGAAGACCATGATCCCGGCGAAGCTGGACTGGCTGCACTCGTCAATGAGCTCGCGCAGGTTGCTCAGGTGCTGCTCGCGGTTGCGGGTGCTCAGGCTGGGCACGCGCTCGGCCTCGTCGAGCAGGATGACCAGGCCGGTGTAGCCGAGGGCGCGCATTGTTCGGCCCAGCGAGCGAATCATGACCATCGCGGTTGTGCGGTCGATCTTCTGCTGGATGCTGTATGGGCCATGAATGCGCCGGTCGAAGCCCTCGCCGAGCAGCCACTGGCAGACGGTGTTAAAGGCCTCTGCACGGTTGTTGTGCAACGTCATCAGGGCGGCGCGGATGGCGTTGCCAAAGCTTATGCTCGGCTTAATGTCGAGCGATTCGATGTCGTCGCGCAGGCGCTCGCGGGTCATGTCGACGCTCAGGCCTTCGTTCTGATAGGCCTGGTAGCGCTGGCCGTACCAGGCTCGCAGCAGCGCGCCGATCCCCCGGTCATAGCCGTGCTCGCGCTCGGCGGCCGGCAGCGGGGGCATAATGCTGCCGGCGATCGTCTTGTAGACCAGATCCAGGGCGTGAAACGGGCACTCGCCGCTACTCTTCAGGCTGACATAGGCCACGGCGTACTCGTGGTTCCAGGCCTGGTCGCGGACGCTGTAGAGAAAGTGGGTCTTGCCGCCACCGTAGAGGCCGACCACCATCTTGAAGGCCGCGCCGCCATCGCGGATATAGTCGCTCACATATTCAGATTCGATTGCATGTAGATAATGCTCAAGCCCGACGCTGAAGTAGTGCAGGCCTTCCTCGGGGGGCTGGCCGGAGCTACCTACTTGCTCAATGATGCGACGGGCGAGCGTTCGACTAAGCGTAGGAGCGGTCTGGGTCGTCATGGTCGGGTCTCCTCGGCGATGATGTGTGAGTAGGTTGAGCCGCGGCCAGTCAGGTCGGAGGGCACCCAGAGATATTCGGGCTTGCGGGCGGTGTATTTGCGGGTGGCGACAACCAGCTGGATGCGCTTGCGCAGGCTGGCGTCTTCGGCGCAGCGGAACAGGTCGTAGCTGAAATCGGCCCGGCTGTAGCTGCGATAGTACTCGCGGACAGGGTTGAGGTAGAAGGTCGGGCTCTGGATCAGGAAGGCGACCTCGGGCAGCACAAGCCCGATCGGCAGGCCGCGCTGGCCTTCGATCGGCGGCACACGGCGCAGCGCCTCCTGGATCTTTACGATCAGGGCCGGCGGCTCTAGATCGCTGCCCATGCCCTTGCGGATCTGCTCGATCTTCTTGCAGACTAGCTCGGCGCTCATCGGCGCGTCAGCCAGGCGCTCCTGCTTCGGCCCGTACCAGATCTCGACCTTGTTCTGTTCGGCGCGCAGCTCGATGCTGAAGAGGCCGGCGCGCAGCGAGGGCGCCTGGCCCTGAAGCGTGATCCCAAGCGGGCGCAGGCCATCGGCCAGCTCGGAGCCGAAGCGCTGGCGCGCCGAGATGCTCCAGCCCGCTAGCTCGTGGCGGTAGTTACCGAGCCAGGCCGAGATGCGCTCACTGTGCGGGACCGTGGTGCGCTCCAGGCGGCACTCCAGCGTATCAAGAATACGCTGGATCTTCACCAGGTTCATAGCGCGATCCTGGTTGAGCTGAAGCGCATCGCTGATCTGCTTGTGGGCGGCCGTAGCGGGACTCCCGCCGTCTTGTTTGAGATCGTTGAGTATGTCGTCAATAGCCATCAGAGTACCTGCGCTCGTCTACACTGTTTAAAACCCCAGCCCCTTCTTCCGCGCCAGCACACCGTCGACCCAGCGCTTCTCCTCGCTGCCGGCCGGGTAGAGCGCCGAGAGGGTCTGGGCCAGCTTCCAGAAGCGCTCGTCGGCTCCGGCCCCGTCCTCCACCAGGAAGCGCTTCATGGCCTCGGCGCGCCCGGCGGCGAACAGGATCATCGTCTGGTGGACCCGGTCGAGCACGGTGACCCCGGCGGGCGGCGCGCTGCTCGCGCTGCTCCAGCCGCGCTCCTCCTCGGCCTGCTCCAGCTCGGCGAAGAGGCTCGTCTGGGTGGCGACGCGCCGGGGCTTCTTGGCCGCCGGCGTCTGCAGCTCCTCTTTGCCGAAGAGGTGGCGGGTGCGCTCGGCCACGCCGCGCAGCCGGGCTGTGCTGCCCTTGACCTCGACGAGGCTGCCCAGGCTCTCCAGGCTGGCGCCGAGGCCCTGGGCGATCTTGCGCGCCGCGTCGTACTCCAGGCTGAAGCCGCCCTTCGCCCCGCCCCCTTTGCTGCTACCCTCGTCATCATCACCGGTATCTTCCTCATCGTTCGCGCCGTCGTCGGTCGTCGGTCGTCGGTCGTCGGCCGTCGACAGCGTCCAGAGCCACATCGCGGTGAGCCGCGCGTCGGGCTCCAGGCCGCTGGCGTCGGCCTCGGCGAAGAGCACCGAGAGCGCCTCGCGCGAGACGGCCGCCCAGACGTGCTCAAGGTACTCGCGCAGCGTTACCACGTCGCCGTTGGCCTTCTCGACCTGGCTGTAGCGCGAGAAGATCTCCAGGGCCGGCCCCAGGCAGGCGAAGATCGCGTCGGCGCCGACCACGCCCTCGGCGGCCAGTCGCGGCAGCCAGGCCCGCATACGAATCGGCAACTCCTGCAGCACATCGCGCCAGTCGCCGATGTTCTCGACGAGTCGTCCGTCGACATCCTCACGCGGGCGGCAGACCAGGTGGATGGAGGAGCCGAGGCGAGCCTGGCCCTGCGCCGCAACTCTGGTCTCCATCTCAGTGTCGATCGGCCAGGAGCCGGTGACGATCCAGCCGGCCTCGATCACTGCCTGCAAGATGGCCTCCCAGCTCGCGGTGGTCTTGCTGGCAAAGACGATCGTGCCGATGCCGCCGGGCTGGGTGATCCGCCGGTCCTCGGCGAAGGCCTTGGTCAGCTCACGCCCGTAGAAGGCGATGTCTTTTACCGAGGGGCTGAGCTCGTGGGGGCGATCAACGATGATTTCCTCGTCTTTTGGAACAAGATCTCCTTGGAAGAGAACAGGATGCACGCGTGCAAGTGAGCGTTTTAGCGTATCCTCTCCATAATCGGGTGTTGTGCTAGTTAAAATCGCTTGACAGAACGCCTCCGGCGTGGTATGGCTGGTCTATGAAGTAGTCCACCCACACACGGAGGCACCCCTATGATAACCG